>JAEEGH010012763.1_pt1 | contig 18766 bp, 13 predicted proteins | sample 9134181 | NCBI WGS metagenome assembly JAEEGH01 (sample SAMN16246544, study PRJNA631951) | gut metagenome | biome: gut microbiome; feature: rumen; material: DP-attached | host: Bos | place: Iran: Karaj | collected 2018-10 | reverse complement strand
GTCGTGGCGCTCCTGGGCTTCCTCGGGATAGGCCAAGCCGCTGGCGGGGTTGTAGTCCGGCGCGGACAGGTTCAGCTGCTGGCCGTCCATCTTGAAGCCGTCGAAGCCCCAGTCGCGAAGGAACATGTCCACGACCCCGGCCGTATAGGCCCATGACGCCGGGTTTACCGGCGAGAGATACCAGCTGTCCCACCAGCTCACGAATTCGTGGGACCCGTCCTTTTGAATCAGCATCATCTCCGGGTGCTCGGCGACTGCCCTGCTGGTCGAATCGGCCAGAAGCGGCGCCCACCACAGCTTCGCCTTCATTCCGGCGGCGTGGATCGCGTCCGTCATCCTCCTCATCCCGTCCGGGCCGATTCGGTCGTTAGCCTCCCAGTCGCCTTCGCAAATCTGGAAGCCGTCGTCTACATCGACCCACTTAAACCCGAGCTCGGCTACCTTAGGCAGCGTCCCGATCACCTCGTCTACCGTAAACTGGCGCTCATAGCCCCAAGCACACCAGACCGGGTCATAGGCCTCGTCCGGCGAGACGGGAGCGACAAAACCGCAGTTTGCCTGCATATACTCGGAGAACTCGCGGACGGAAGCGAAGAAATCGCCCGTCCCCTCGATGATGAAGTTTGCGTAGCTGGTCAGCGACTCGCCCGGCCCAAGCTCCACCGGCGTCTCATAGTCCTTACGGACCACGGCGACAGTCACATTGCCCTTGCGGGCCACGGGGATCGAGACTATTCTCAAACCGGGCTCCACGAGGCCTACGGTCACGCAGCGCTCGGCATCCCAGAGCGACACGAGCGGAGTTCCCCCGCCATAGTCGGAGGCGTGCATACCGAGGAAATTATCCTGATAGTGTCCCCTCTCGACCGGCTTTATCCAGTCCCTGCGGTCTTCGTAGGTCATCGGCTGAAGGCTCCAGAGTTTCGGGGCCTTGAACTCGATGCGGGAGGTTTCCATCGCGCCTACCTTTACGGCCTCAGGGCCGTTGTTTGTAAAGGTAACGGTACGGACCGTCATCCCGGGGAAACCCTCGGGAGCGGTTTCTGAAACGCTGACACCGATCGCGGCGAGCGGCTTGCCGTCTGCGCCCAGCAGCCTGTCCTGAGGGACAGGTGCGCCGCAGCAGCTGGCAAGCAACAAGGCCGCGGAAAGTATTGCGAATATATTTCTCATATTACAGCTTGAATTCCTGGCCAAACTTAGTCTTGACTATTTCGCGGACGGCTTCGAGAGAGGTAAAGGCTCCGGTTCCTCCTGCGGCTGTAGTATTTACAGCGCCGGTAAGGTTACCCGTAATCTGGCAGTCTTCCAGCGACAGACCCTTTACGAAAGCGCTGATAAAACCGGCGTTGAAGCTGTCTCCTGCACCTATCGCGTCTACTACATTCTTATTAAGGAATGCGGGAAGCTCGACTCTCTTTCCGTCTTTGTAAACTAAAAGCGAACCTTTCGAGCCGCATTTGACAAGCATTGCTTTACCAAGATAAGGCTGAACCTCGGCAATCGCCTCTTCGAGGCTGGACTTACCGGTAAGGGCCTGGAGCTCTTTTTCGTTGGGCATAAAGATAGTTACCTTGGGGAGGACGGATTTATAATCCAGCTTCCAGGTCTCTGCGGGATCCCACTGAGTATCCAGCGAGACAGTAATTCCTTTCTTTGCAGCAATGTCCAGCACTTTCTGGACATCCCTCAGAAGGGCAGATTGCATGAACAGAGAAGAAAGATGGATATGTTGGCAAGAGTCGAACACCGAAGGGTCGATATCGTCGTAGCCCATTACGTCCATACTGCCCTGATATGTAAGGTTTGCTCTGTCTTCGCCGTAATTCATACAGATAGTTGCGCCGGTAGGGGTGTCTCCTTCCATTATGAAGCGGGTGTCTACCTTCTTTGCTTCGAGGGATTTCTTGACAAGGTCGCCGAAGGAATCGCGGCCTACGAGGCCCACGAAGCAGACCTTACTTCCCAGGGCAGCGGCATTGGCCGCAAAGATTGCGGTACTGCTGCCGAGGGTTACTGTCATATCTTTCGCGAATTTTTCCTTTCCGATTTCCGGCTCGCCGTCGATACGGTTCAGAATAATGTCGACATTAAGTTCTCCGATGGCTGCTATCTGATATTGGCTCATAATTATAATGTTATTCGTGTCAGTCTACGAATATGCGAAAAAATCCGCGTATATCTTTCACTTGTGTTTCGTTTTAATATAAAAATGTATTTCGTTTTGTTTCGCTTACAAAAAAGCCTTATCTTAGCGAAACATTACAACTAATAACATATATGGACATCTACGATTCAGCACAGGGGCGTCGCTCCGCCATACTCCAGAAACTAAAGGAAGATTCTACCGTCAACGTTTCGCAGCTTAGCGAAATATTCAAGGTTTCTGAGGTTACTATCAGAAAAGACCTCCGAATCCTCCAGGAACGCAAGCTCCTCCTCAGAGTCCACGGTGGCGCCATAATGGTAGCCCCCAACTCGGAGACAGACCCTGAAGAAAGAAATTTCAAATACAAACAGATGGTCAACGTCAAGGAGAAAAAAGCTATCGGCCGAGCCGCCGCAGCCCACATCCGAAACGGAGACACTATAATGGTAGACTCCGGAACTACCGCCCTCGAGATTGTAAAGAACCTCGAAGCTTTTACGGATCTTACCATTATTACCAACTCGGTCCACGCGATGCTTGAGGCTATCAAGTACAAACGCTTCAAGGTAGTCCTGCTCGGAGGAAACGTCCGCGAGACCTCCCTCTCAACCGTAGGAGCCCTTACCGAATCGAACCTCAAACTCTTCTACTGCGACAAACTCTTCCTCGGAGTAGACAGTATCTCAGTGGAGGCCGGTCTGTCTACCCCCAGTATCGAGGAAGCCAGCACCAACCAGGTGATGATTTCAAGAGCCCGCGAGGTATATGCGGTCTTCGACTCTACAAAGTTCAACAAAAGGGCCCTCGCCTTCATCGCTATGCCGGACAGGATCGATACCGTCATTACCGACTATCGCCTCCCCGCATCAGTGAGAAATCAGCTTAAAGCCCTGAATATCAACGTAGAAACCGTGGCAGTATAACAAAACGAAAGATAGTGAAACGTTTTATTTCGACAAACGTAACGAAATCGAAACGAATCACATCAATAGTTTGTAGATTTGTCGAAATTGTTTTCGACCCGATGACACTGAACTTTCACACCTACAAAGAGATCAAACAGCAGCCGCGTGTTTGGAAAAAAGCTTACGACATCGTCTGCGAGCGTAAAAACGAGATCTCTTCTTTCTTACACAAATATGTTGACGCCGGATACTCTGTAATCCTTACCGGAGCAGGTACCTCGGCCTACATAGGCGACGCTCTTGAGTGTGCCCTTCGCGACACTCTCCTCAAAGGAGCCAGCGCTATCGCTACTACTGATATAATCACCGCCCCCGAACTCTTCTTCGGAAAGGACAGCAAAGTCCTCCTTATCTCCTTTGCCCGCAGCGGAAACAGCCCTGAGAGCATCGGAGCGATCAAGGCGGTAGAACAGACAGCCGGCAGCGTAGCACACATATTCATCACCTGCAATGCCGAAGGCGAGCTGGCAAAGAAAAAGGGCGACAACGTCCTCTGCCTCCTCCTCCCTCCGGAGACCAACGACCTCTCGCTGGCCATGACCAGCAGCTACTCTACCATGTTCCTCGTCTGCGCTATGATCTCCAACATAGAGGCGATCGAGACGGACAAGCCCTCTATCGAAGCCCTTGCAGACGCAGTTGAGGCGGCCATGGAAAAGTATGAGGACAAACTGAACGAGATAGCCCAGCGCCCCTTCAAGAGAGCCGTATTCCTCGGCTCCGGCGCCCTCAAGGGCGTAGCGGAAGAGTCCAGGCTGAAACTCCAGGAACTTACAGACGGCGCGATCATGTGTGCGTTCGACTCGTTCCTCGGCTTCCGCCATGGGCCGAAGGCTGTAGTCCACGACGACTGCCTGCTCGTCTATTACATCTCCCCCGACCCTAAGGTACGCCGCTATGAGCTCGATCTCATCGCCCAGGTAGCCGCCAACAACAAGGTAGTCGCGACAGTAGCCGTGTGTCAGAAAGACCACAACCTCAAGACAGACTATATCGACCTGCTGGTCGAACTCGGAATAGACGAAAACATTCCGGCCCGCTACTCGAGCCTTGGAAATATCTTCGTAGCCCAGATGCTCGGCTGCTTCAAGAGCATCAATATGGGCCTCAGCCCCGATTCTCCTTCCGTATCCGGAAATATCTCCCGCGTCGTAGAAGGCGTAATACTTTATATATAATATGAAAAAGACCGAACAACTCCTCCACAGGATAGACGAGCTTCAGAAAGAAACAGGCATTCCGCGCACTATCTTCGCGGCATGCCCTAATTCCCCTACCGTCATTCGCGCCTCCATCCAGGCGGCGAAGCGCAACAACGCCCCCATCTACTTCGCGGCTACTCTCAATCAGATAGACTGCGACGGCGGATATACGGGAATGACTCAGGAAGATTTCGTCCGTACCGTACGCTTCGAGTGTGAGAGGGTTAACTTTACCGGCCCCTGCATCGTAGCCATCGACCACGGCGGCCCCTGGCTCAAGGACAAGCAGAGGACTGAGAAATGGTCGGTCGAAGACGCTATGAACGGCGTGAAGAAGTCTTTCGAGGCTGCCGTTCTCGCAGGCTATGACCTGATCCACGTAGACCCTACGGTAGATATCAACGTCCCCAAGGGAGAAATAATCGACATCCACCTCGTTGCCGCCCGTACGGTAGAGCTCATCGCCCATACCGAGAAGTTCAGAAAGGACCACGGCATCGCTCCTATTTCTTACGAAGTCGGAACCGAGGAAGTCCACGGCGGACTCGCGGACGAGACTACTTTCGACACCTTCATCTCCGACCTCAAGGCCGGCCTGAAGGACGTAGGACTCGAGGATGTATGGCCTTGCTTCATAGTAGGAAAGGTTGGAACAGATCTCGACACTACCCTCTTCGATACAGAAGTTGCGAAGACCCTTACTGCGAAGGTACGCCCTCTGGGCAGCTATATCAAAGGACACTATACAGACGACGTCTCCAATCCTCAGGACTATCCTCTCTGCGGGATGGGCGCCGCAAACGTAGGTCCCGAGTTTACCATCAGCGAGTATCGCGCCCTTTGCGAGCTCGAAGAGGTGGAGAAGAAGTTCCACGCCGATGGTAAGGTCGGAGTCCTTTCCCATATGAAAGAGACCCTGCTCGAGGAGGTCCACGAATCCCACCGCTGGGAAAAATGGCTCCACGAAGACGAGAAGACTCTCGATCTCCACGAACTTACTCCCGAGCGTCAGGACTGGATAGTCGCTACCTGCTGCCGCTACATCTGGCAGCAGCCCCGCTCCCTTGCAGCCCGCGGCTTCCTCTACGCCAACCTCGAGCGCCTTGGAATGGCTCCCGAGACTGTAGTTCTCGGAAGGATCGAGCGCGACATGGACAAATATTTCCGCGCGTTCAACCTCATCGGACTAAATGACATCTTATAGGCCCCAAATTGTACTTTTATCAACTATTTTTAATATATTTGGCAATTAACAACCACCAAAAAGAATTCAGCCGTATGAATTTCAAAACTGTTCTTAAGGCCGTTTCGGTTATGTTGATTCTTTCCCTTACCGCGCTGACCGCCGGTGCCCAGACTATTACAGTCAAGGGTACCGTTACCGATGCTGCGGACGGATCTCCCCTGATGGGAGTCGCCATTGCCTGCTCTGCCGGCGGCGGAACAATCACAGACCTTGACGGAAAGTACACCATTCAGGTGCCTTCCAACTCGACCCTTACTTTCAGCTGCCTCAGCTATAAAGACGTGGTCGAAAGTGTAGCAGGACGCGCTGTCATCGACGTAGTTATGTCTGAAGACGCTCAGCTTCTCGAAGAAGTTGTCGTTCTCGGTTACACAACTCAGAAGAAAAACGAGCTCTCCAGTTCGGTTGTCACGATGAGCGGCGAAGAACTCACCAACATCACTACCCCGGACGTAGGTAACATGCTTCAGGGTAAAGCTGCCGGTGTTCTCGTTCTCAACGCATCCGGCCAGCCTGGCGATGCAGCTCAGATCCGTATCCGCGGAACGGGCTCCATCTCCGCAAGCGCAGACCCTCTTTACGTCGTCGACGGCGTAGCAGGCGGTTCCTTCAACCCTAACGATGTAGAAACCATCACTATTCTTAAGGATGCTTCTGCAACCGCTCTTTACGGTGCTTCTGCAGCAGGTGGTGTTATCGTTGTTACTACAAAGCAGGCCAAGGACGTTTCCGAAGTCAACTTCAAAGTCAACGGCGGTATCAAGAAAGCCCTTAGCGGACGTTTCCGCCCGATGAACTCCAAGGAACTCCTCTCTGTTCTCAAGAAGGCTTACTCATCAACCGTTTTCAACGCCCTGTATCCGAAGGAGCTCAAGAATCAGTCATTCGACTGGATGAACGCTTCGTTCCGTACAGGTATCGTTCAGGATTACTACGCATCCGCTTCCGGAAGGTCGGGAAAGACCTCTTACTTCGTAAGTATGGACTACTACGATGAGGCCGGTTCCCTTATCAACACACATTTCAACAGGGGATCTGCCAGGGTTAACCTCAGCACCGCCCTGTTCGACAATGTAACCGTCAACTTCCGCGCAGCATACAACAAAACAAAGGAGCAGGGAACATCATCATACGTCACCCTCGAGAGTGCATACTATATGCTTCCTTTCGATAACCCGTACGATGTCAACACCGGCGAGCCTCTGCTTGTCGATTCCGGTTCCCGTTCAGACAACGGAAAAGACTGGTATTCAGGAAACCGTTACAACATCTTCCACAACGAGCTCTACAACTACGCAATCGGCCACGGTGAAAACATCACCGCCGACTTCTCGCTCAACTGGAACATCACTGACTGGCTTATCTTTACCAGCACTACCCGTTACGATTCTTCGAACAGCTTCTGGGAGGAGTACTATGATCCTCGCACCAACATCCCCAGCTACTACGGAAAAGGACGCCTCTACAACTCCAATTCCAGCTGGAGCGGCTTCGGTACCACCAACCTCCTCAAGTTCATCAAGCAGTTCGGAGATCACAACATCAGCGCTATCGCAGGTATTGAGTACGGTGGCGGCTTTACCCGCGCAAACACCGCAACCGGTACCGGAATGCCCGCAGGCCAGGCTTCGCTCAGCGCCTGCCCTACCATCACCGATGTAACCGGCTACCGGTACCAGAGCCGTTCCTGGGCTTGGCTTGCACAGGCTCAGTGGGCATACCTCGGAAAGTATGTCGTCACCGCATCTATCCGTTACGATGAGACTTCCCGTTTCGCTCCCAAGACCCGCGGCGGTTACTTCCCCGGCGTCTCCGGCGCCTGGATCGTATCCCAGGAAGACTTCATGAGCGAAGTCGAGGCTCTCAAGTTCCTCAAACTCCGCGCAGGTTACGGTAAGACCGGTAACAACAACATCCAGGAGTTCCTCTATCAGGATGCTTACGAGCTCTCTAAGACCTACGGCGGAAACGTAGGCGCCGTTATGGTTCGCCAGTCAAACCCCAACCTCGGATGGGAAGAGGCTTACATGAGCAGCCTTGGTATCGAGCTTACGACTAAGCACGACATCAACATCGGTATCGATCTTTATCATACTCTGAACACCAACCTCCTTCTTGATGTTCCCGTACCTCCGAGCACAGGTTTCACCGCCTATACTCAGAACGTAGGTAAGATCCGCAACATGGGTGTCGAGTTCGTCATCGACGCTCCCATCATCAAGACAAAGGACTTCCGTTGGGATGCAGGTTTCAACGTAGGCCTCAACAAAAACGAGGTCGTTTACCTTCCTAACGGAGACTTCCTCCAGAAGGTATCCTCAGGCGAAGCCCAGCAGGTCAAGGTCGGTCAGGACCTCTACACCTGGTATATGAAGAAGTGGGCCGGAGTCGATCCCGCAAACGGTGATCCTCTCTGGGAAGTCGTAGGCGACGATGGTAAGATTACTACCACCAACGACTATGCAGCCGCTACCATGCAGACCTGCGGATCAGCATCTCCTCTCCTGAGCGGCGGTCTTAACACCTCCCTCAGTTGGAAGGGCTTCTTCCTCAGCGCAAACGGTAGCTTCATCTACGGAAACAAGGTCTTCAACAGCACCCGTACCTCGATGGATAACGACGGTAGCGATGCAACACACAACCTTATGTCTATCGACAACGGCCTCGGCTGGAGCCGCTGGAACAAGGCTGGCGACAAAGCCACTCACCCGAGAATCGATCTCGGCGGAAAGGGCGGCCAGATTTCTTCCCGCTTCCTTGAGGACGGCAGCTTCTTCCGTCTGAGGAACGTAACCCTTGGTTACAACCTCCCGAAGAGCCTTACTGAAAAGATCAAGATGAAGGCCGCGAAGGTATATGTCTCCGCAGACAACATCTTTACTCTGAGCAAATTCTCCGGAATGGACCCTGAGGTCCAGCTCGAAGGATCAGACTGGCAGCTCGCAGGAACCTACTCGATGAACTATCCTGTTCCGTTCTCTGTTGTAGCAGGTATTGATATTAAATTCTAAAGACCGGTCGAATTATGAAAAAAGTTTTATACATACTCGCAGCAACAATAATGGTCGCAGCGTGCGAAATGGATTTCTATCGTTCGGACACTATGACCTCCACAATGCTCAAGGCCGATCCCGGCGCAGCCGTATACACTACCGACGGTCTGTATTCAATGTTCAAGGATGTCCTTCTCTTTGAAGGAACCGAGTATTCGAACAACACTTGGGTTAAGCATTACTTCCAGCTCACAGAGTTCCGCGGAGATAATGTAGCCCAGGGACGTGCATCCGAAGACCCGTTCACCAACATCATGAACTACGACGACGACAATACCCTCTATAACCTCGGTTATTTCTGGTATGTCTCGTACAAGATCCTCTTCGGAGCCAACTCAAATATCGAAGCCATCCAGGAAGGCACTACCGCTGAAGGAGACCTTCTCCTCGGAGAAAACTATTTCATCCGTGCATTCGTCCACTTCGCTCTCGCCAATATCTACGCCAAGCCTTACTATGTAGAGGGCCGCGGAACCAACGAGAACGAGCCTTGCGTTGTTCTTCGCAACAGCACGGACTGCTCGAAGACCGAGAAGGCTACCGTAGGCAAGGTCTACGATCAGGTAGAGGCCGACTGCAAGAAAGCATATGATCTTCTTAAGGGCAAGGCCCGCAGAGGCAACAAGGGATTCGTAGGCGAAGAGGCTCCTCTTGCCCTCCTTTCCCGCCTATACCTCTACAAGGGTGATTGGGACAAGTGTATTGAGGTTTCCGAGCAGCTTCTCGGCGCCGACCCTGCAAGCAAACTAGATCCGGACCTCGCGAACTACTTCGTGAACGCAGAAGATTCCAAGGAAACCATCTGGTGTATCAATCGCCGCCTTACTGACTATCAGTTCTCGCAGCACGCTCAGCTCGGCTCGATGTACTATTCTTCTACAGGTGTCGGCGGTATCGGCTGGTGCGAGATATACTCTTCGGAGCAGCTCCTCGACCTTCTCTTCCGCTGGCCCGATGACGGACGCCGTAAGGCCTACTTCGCCTATGCAGCTCCTATCGAAGGGCAGATGATGGTAAGCTGGCCGGACGCCCATGGCGGTCTTGACTACCGTCTCGATGTGATGATCACCTCCAGCAAAAACCCCGACGGAACTTACACTCCTAACGTTATTGACAACGGCGACGGATCTTATTCCTTCTCCACAGGAGGTAAGAACTACACCACCAAGAAGAAGATCGTCAATAAAGATGTCAAATACTACATCGAAGGCTACGCAACAGATGCTGAAGATGACGATGACATCACCGGCGGAACCCGCGTATTCATCCGCACTGCTCAGGACAACGCAAAGGGAACCCGTCTTACGATGCCCGCTTATATGAACACCAAGTTCGCAGGAAAGTCCGGCACAGACGAGGAGCTCCTCAGTTCTAACGTCTTCTTCCGCTACGGCGAGACTATCCTCAACGCAGCAGAGGCTTATGCCCATAAGGGAGACGCCCCCAACGCAATCAAGTATATGAACTACGTAAGGGCCCGCGCCGGTCTTACCGGAGACGCTCTCTATACAACAGGCAACCTCGTAGACAGCGGCTACACCAATGTCCTCGACGCAGTCCTTGATGAAAGGAGAATCGAGCTTATGTACGAAGGCTTCCGCGGCTACGACCTCTACCGCAACGGTAAGGATATCTTCCGCAAGTATGCAGGTGTCCACAAATGGGAGATCATCCCCAACGCCACCCTCGACACTACTTTCCCGGTTTGTATCCCTTACGCTGAGACCGCAGCCAGTGGTGTGACAAGCAACAAATAAAACCAAAACCTAATATCAACATTATTTATTAACCCAAAAAACAATTCAATCATGAAGAAATTCTTCTACTATGCTGCTCTTTTCGCAGCTCTGACCATGGGCTTCAGCTCATGCGGTGAGAAAAATGAAGGCGATGAGCCCGACGATCCGGAGGAGGAGTTCGTATCTCCTATCAAGGTTGATGGCGACTTCGCAGACTGGGCTGCTCTTCCCGCAGCTAAGGTTGCAGTAGCAGAGAACAAGAACGCTGAAAAGAACGCTCTTAAGGTTCTCAAGGCCTACGCAGACAAGGTTTACCTCAACATCTACTTCGAGTTCGACGGCGATCAGATCGTTGACAGGGAGTGGCCTGCAGTCCACGTCTATCTGAACTACGATGGCGACAAGGCTACCGGCGGATACGGCGATGAGTTCGCAGACGCTTGCGTAGACTCAATGCTCGAGACCGCTATCTTCTCCGGCGGTGAGTGGAACGACTGGAACGCTTCCTACTGGCACTGGTGGGGCGAAGCCAACGGAACCGGTTGGGAGTGGACAGCACCCGGCACTGACACCTCCGAGGCTAACAAGTGGGGTGCAGAGGTCGGCGAAGGCGAAGGCATCTCCCATGGTATGGGTAGCGGCAACGCTTACGAGATCCAGATTCTCCGCGAAATGCTTCCCAACTCTCCTTTCGCAAAGACCTTCGGCGTAGGTATCGACATCCAGCAGGCCTGGACCTCGATTGCATGGCTTCCTAACGCAGCCAGCACCGACGAGAACCCCAACGGTCTTGCCAACATGCTCGACGTTACCATCGACGAATAATCGATCGGCATGATTTTACCGGCCATAGCCGCCACAACCGGTGGCTATGGCCTTTTTCATTAAAAAAAAGCCCACACAGCTAACAACCAACAACCATGAAGAAAAGCTTTCTCTTCTCCATCTTGTTCCTGGCTCTGATGGCCTCTTGCTGCATCTCCTGCGACAAGGGCGGTAACGGGGTAAAGGACCCTGATGCGGACTTTGCGTCGTTGACCAGATTGGATTTCCAGGTCGACGAGACTGAATTCCCCAACCCTGAAAGAGGTTGGTTCACCCATCCCGAGTTCAATGCCTCACGTAACCCCGGAGTACTGTCAGAAAGCACGATGGAAGCCCAGAGGGCGCTCGGAAGAACACTCATCTACACTATCTACTATCTTGATCTGTTCTTCGAGTCTCCTATTTCGGATGACTTCCTGAACTACATCAAAGCTAATCTTACAGTTCTCAGGAACACCGGATTCAAGTGTGTCCTCAGGTTTGCCTACAAGCGCGACTGGAGCGAAAAAGGTCACCCGTGGGATCCCGAGCGCGAGGTAATGTACGGACATATCGAGCAGTTAAAGCCTATCTTCCAGGAATTTGCCGATGTCATCTTCGTTCTCGAAGCCGGCTTCATCGGTTCTTATGGCGAGTGGTATTACACTGACCACTTCAACTTCGACCCTAAGACTGTCGAGGAATATATCCCCCGCCGCGAGCTTCTCGACAAGCTCCTTGCGGCTCTTCCCGCAAAGCGTCAGATAGCAATCCGCTACCCCGGCGCCATCATCGGCATGCTCAACATCGACCCTGCCGACACCCTTACAAGAAAGACGGCCCACGACGGATCCATCCTTTCCCGTCTGGCCCACCACAACGACTGCTTCGTCTCTTCCAATGACGATGTAGGAACATACCGCGGAAACGCTCAGCGTGAGTTCGTTTATCACAACTCCAAGTATACGATCTGGGGCGGAGAAACCTGTAGCCTGGCCCTTGCCGGCCACTGCGAGAACTCTCTCGTAATGTCTAAGAAACACCATATGACTTACCTCAACAACGATTACAACAAGAAAGTTCTCAATCGTTGGGCTGAGGAAGGTTGCTTCGACGAGATTTCGTTCCACATCGGATACCGTCTGCTGATCGACCGCGCATTCATCACCCCCAAACCCGAAAAGGGCAAGGAACTGAGGGTAGCCCTGCAGATCCACAACGTAGGTTATGCAGCCCCGATGAACCCGAGAAAGGTCGAGCTCGTCCTCGTAGGACCTGAAAAGAAGGTCTTCGACATCGACGCCGATCCCCGTTTCTGGTTCGAGGATGAAGAGTCTACTCTCGATATGAAGGTTACGCTTCCGGACAACCTGCCTTCAGGAACCTACAAGGTCTGTCTGAACCTGCCTGACCCGGAGCCTACCATCCACGACAATCCTCGTTTCAGCATCCGTCTTGCCAACAAGGGCATCTGGGATGAGGAAACCGGACTCAACACTATTGCAGAAATCAAACTTTAAAAAAATATGAAAAGGGCGCTCCCTATTCTTATCGTTTTGTCATTATTGGCTGTCCAGTGTAAGCCGGACCAGCCGGATCCCTACAAGGGCCTTTCGAAAATAGAACTTAAGAAATCCGACGAGAACTTTGCGAATCCCGAAAGGGGTTTCTACCGTCCGGTCGAAATCCACAGCGCAGACGCTGTTGCATTCTACGCGACGACTGTTACCGGCCTGCGTAAATTCGGTTTCTCGCTGATGCTTCTCGAGTTCTACCTGACAGACTATATGGAGTCTGACATAGAGCAGGCCTACCTCGACAAGATGAGGGAGTGTTTCAACAATCTTCGCGAAGGAGGCGGTAAGGCTATCGTCCGCTTCGCGTACAAAAACAGCGAAAACGACCGTCCCTGGGACGCCACGGAGGAGTGGGTCATGCGCCACATCGAGCAAGTGACCCCCATCCTTCAGGAAAATGAGGATGTTCTCCTGGCGCTCCAGGCGGGTTTCGTTGGTGTTTGGGGTGAGTGGTACTATACCACCAACTTCAATATGAATCCTTCTTCAGACGCATCTTACGAACCCAGAAAGCGAGTTCTGAACGCCCTGCTTAAGGCAGTCCCCAAGAGCAGGCAGATCCAGCTCCGTACTCCCGAGTTCAAGATGAAGCTGATGAAAGTCAGTCTCGCCGACACTATCACCCGCGCTACCGCCCACAATGAGAGCGACATCTCCCGAGTAGGTGGCCACAACGACTGCTTCCTCGCCTCGATCAACGATACGGGAACCTTCCACGGCGATACCGACCGCAACCTCTGGAAAGCCGACACCCGCTACACCATTATGGGTGGCGAGTCGTGTAATCCTTCCCAGTACTGCGCCTGCGACAATGCCCTCAAGGACCTCGCAGACTATCACTGGACCTATCTGAACAGCGCCTACCACACCTCGGTTCTCGGCCGCTGGCGTACAGAAAAATGCTACGACGAAGTAGCTCTCAGACTGGGCTACCGCCTCTCGATCGACAAGGCTTACATAAGCCCGAAGATCGCAGCGGGAACAGAATCCCGTCTGGTCCTTCAAATCCTCAACGAGGGCTTTGCTTCCCCTCAGAACCCGCGTGAAGCCGAACTTATCATAACCGATAAGAGCGGAAAGAACACTGCAGTAAAACTCGATGTCGATCCCAGAACCTGGTTCGCCAGAACGACTACTACTCTTGACATTACTATTCCGGCCCTTTCAGAGGGAGAATACACTCTCAGCCTCAACCTGCCGGATCCTCAACCGACACTCCGAAATAATCCTTTCTATTCCATCCAGCTCGCCAACGAAGGCGTATGGGATGAGAATACCGGCTTCAACAAGATAACAACGATAAACGTACAATAATTATGAAATTCAGATTCATTCTCGCAGCAGCCGCTGCTGCCGCAGCCCTTATGTTCGTTTCCTGCAAGCAGGATACCCCTACAGACGATGAAGAAATCGACGACGAAGAGGAAGTCGTAGATCAGAGCGCAATCAAGATCGACGGAGAATTCGCCGACTGGGCAGTCCTCGAAGGAGCAACTTCTGTAGTTCTCCCCGAAGGCGACATCGCATTCGATGCACTGAAGGTCTTCAAGGCCTACGCAGATGCCAACTATATCTTCCTTTATTTCGAGATTGACCGCAGCACCCTTGCAACGATGGATCTTTTCATCGATCTCGACAACGACAAGGCTACCGGCCAGACAGCCAACTGGCCTGAGATGGGCGCAGAGGTTCTTCTCCAGGCTCCTTTCAATTCCGAGATGAAAGACGCCGGCATCTACAATCCTATCGTACGTACCTACATCGGAACTCCCGGCGGTACCGACTGGCAGTGGATGGACGAAGCCGGTCAGAACTTCACCACCTCCGCAATCTTTGCTAAGAGCGATGAGATCATCCAGGTCGAAATGAAGATGATCAAGCAGATGATGGTACTTCCCGACCTCGGAGACGTCTTTACTATCGGCGCTATCGTAGAGGATTCCAACTGGAGCATCATCGGCAAACTTCCTGTAGAAGACGCTGGCCTTACTGTAACCGCTGTAAAATAATTCGATATGCGCAGAACACGGCATCTCTTAGCTCTGCTCGCCCTCGTTCTCCCCGTCTTCGCAGGATGCGGTCCGAAGGACCTCAGCATCGCGCTTGAAGACGGCGAGGCAGTCTGGGGCGGCCACATCAAGGACGGCTCACTGATGCCGTTCGCTCCAGGCTTCGAAACCTCGCTGGAGTACAATCTCTCCAACCAGGTCAACCCCCTTCTCCTTACTTCAAAAGGACAGTATGTCTGGAGCGACGCTCCGTTCTCTTTCCGCATCGAAGAGAATAAGATAGTCATTACCTCACACATAGCGGAGATTCAGACCGAGAAGGCGGGGGCTACTCTCGCCGAGGCCTTCAAGGCCGCCTCGGCGAAGTTCTTCCCCGCCGACGGGCAGCTCCCCCCGAAAGAGTTCTTCGAGATGCCTCAGTACAATACCTGGATCGAACTTATGTACGATCAGAATCAGGAAGGCGTACTGAACTATGCGAAGGGTATTCTAGACAACGGACTTCCTCCGGGAATCATTATGATAGACGATACCTGGCAGGAAGACTACGGAAAGTGGGTCTTCCACCCCGGCCGTTTCCCCAATCCGAAGGCGATGTGTGACCAGCTCCACAAAATGGGCTTCAAGCTGATGCTGTGGATATGCCCGTTCGTGAGCATGGACCAGTATCAGATATGCCGCGAGATCATGAAGGGAAAGGGCTTCCTTCTCGCGGACGCCCCGACCTGGGAAGAGGCTATCGAGCCGTACCCCGTCAGGTGGTGGAACGGAACCTCGGCCGTGCTCGATTTCTCGAACGAAGCGGCCGTTGAGTGGTTCGACGCTCAGCTTAAGAGGCTGACGGACGAGTTCGGGGTCGACGGATTCAAGTTCGACGCCGGCGATTTCGACTACTATCCGTCGGACGCGCTCGCGAAGGGAGGCAACGTCCCCGCGTGGGAGCAGTGCTCGCTTTTCGTGGACCATGCGACTAACTACCCGTACAACGAGCTGCGCGCCGGATGGCGCAATGCAGGCCGCCCGGTTGTAAATCGTCTCCACGACAAGGACCACAGCTGGACCGACCTTCGGAAGCTCATCCCCGAGATGATGGCCGAGAGCCTGATGGGCTTCAGCTTCTGCTGCCCGGATATGGTAGGCGGCGGCAGCTTCGGCACCTTCCTCAGCGGGAAGACGGACAAGGAGCTGATCGTCCGCTCGGCCCAGGTCCACGCGCTGATGCCGATGATGCAGTTCTCGCTCGCGCCGTGGAGAGTGCTGGGTAAGGAAGAGTATGCCGCCGTTTTGAAGGCGGTCAAGATCAGGCAGTCGATGCTCCCGGAAATCGAAGCTCTGTTCGAGCGCGCTGCGAAGACCGGCGAGCCGATAGTTGCCCCGCTCGAGTATGTGTTCCCCGGCGAGGGACTGGCCCAGATCGTGGACGAGTTCATGCTCGGAGAGCGCTATCTCGTGGCTCCGATGCAGGAGAGCGGCACTTCTCGTAAGGTCGTTCTGCCCGCAGGCAGTTGGAAGGCCGACGACGGTAAAGTCTATGAGGGCGGAGAACATACGATTGACGTTCCGCTCGATCGTTTACCCGTATTTGAAAGATTATAAAAAGGAATATGAAACGTTTGCTTACGCTTTTCGCAGCAGCAGCGCTGCTCTGCTCGTGTGATGATTTCCAGATGCCGAATTTAGGTTTCAAACCAAGCGGCGACAAGGATAAGACCGAAGAAGAAAAGCCGGACGAGAAGCCGGAGGTCCCGGACAACACGGGCGACGACAAACCCGGCGGATACGACTGGACCGGAGTAAAATACAACTTCGAGGAATCGACCGACGTAATCGCCAACCCGGAGAGGGGCTTTATGAAGTATCAGGACTTCAAGAGCTCTACTGCCGCGCTGAAGGCTTCGGCCGTTAAGGCTCAGAGGGCTGAAGGCCGTACCCTTTACTATTGCGGTTTCTACCTCACCGACTTTATGAACGGCGACATCTCCGAAAGCTACCTGAAGAAGATTCAGGACACGATGGACGCCCTTCGCGAAGGCGGAGCAAAATGTGTGATCCGTTTCTGCTATAAGGAAAGCGACAGCGAAAAGGCCAAGCCCTGGGATCCTACCGAGGAGATCGTTATGAGGCATATCGCCCAGCTCAAGCCCATCCTCCAGAAAAACGAGGATGTTATTTTCGTAATGCAGGCAGGATTCGTAGGTGTTTGGGGAGAGTGGTACTACACGACCAACTTCAAGTTCCAGCCTCAGACCAATGACGATTATCTCCCCCGCAAGAGGGTGGCCGAGGCGCTGCTTGATGCGCTTCCCGCATCCCGCCAGGTCGAGCTCCGTACCCCTCAGTTCAAGATGAGAATGTTCGGGCTTACAGTTAAGGATACCCTTACCGCCGCTACGGCCCATAAGGGCCAGACCCTTGACCGTCTCGCAGGCCACAACGACTGCTTCGGCGCTGCGGCAGACGACTGGGGAACCTTCGACAACGAATCCAATGACCGCGCTTTCTGGAAAGCCGAGACCCGCTACACCATTATGGGCGGCGAGACCTGCAACGTCTCAGACTACTGCACCTGCCAAGCTTCGACTAAGGATATGGTCGACTATCACTGGACCTATCTCAACATCGATTACCACACCGGAGTTATCAACGGCTGGAAGACCAACAACTGCTACAACGAGATCGTAAAGAGGCTGGGCTACCGCCTCGTGCTCGAAAACGTAGAGCATAAGACCGGAGCCGCTGCAGGCCAGGATCTTGATATCGCTATCAACTTCCGCAACGACGGCTATGCAGCCCCTATGAACCCTCGCCTCGTCCAGCTGGTATTCGTGGAGCCCGACGGAAAGCAGACCATATTCCCTGTCGCTTCCGATCCTCGCAAGTGGCAGCCCGGAGCCCACACCGTCCTTACTTCGATCAAGCTTCCCGCAGCGAAGGGAACGGTTTATATGAACCTTAACGACCCGCTGCTGCCGGATAATCCGAACTACAGCATCGCATTCGCAAACAAGAACGTCTTCGACTCCAAGACCGGACTCAACAAACTGTTCGAACTGAAATGAGACTAAGGTTGGCTGCTTTTCTGGCGGCTCTGGCCCTTGTAGTTTCCTGCAAGAGCCCGTCCGTCAAGGGTTATTGGGAGAAACATACGCCCGATATTACTGATATACGGGCGGCGGAGAACGAGTTCGCCGCGTTTGCCGAACTGGCGGTTAAGAGTCCCGAGCAGGAGGCGAGGGAGGAAATCGACCGGCTGTTCGAGCAGCTTCAGGCGGACGAGGTAGCGTACTTCGTCTATTCAGAGTGGATGGTTTCGGCGTTCTACTCCCCCGCTTCGCCCTGCCGCAGCTGCGCTCTTTTCAGCTATGCGATGACGAGTCACGTCCTGAAAGACGGTATAGTAGACGGGTACGACGCCGAACTCTACGAGCGCCTCGTTACCGCCTGCAATACCAATAAAGAAGGAACTGCGCTTGTACTTCCCCCTCTTAACGACCGCCGTGGAAACGATGTAGTTATTGAGTCCGGTGAGCCCATTCTCTTCCTTGTAGTCGACCTCTCCTGCCCCAGCTGCCTCAAGGCGCTCGACAAACTTAGCAAGAAGTATCCCGAGGCCCGTCACATTGCCCTCTGCAGCGGACCTGCAACCCTTCCGGACAGAACCGACTGGGAGTTTTTGAGGGCTACCGAAACGGACAGCGTATACGATATCAGCGCAGCTCCGTTCTACTTCGTAGTGAATTCTGAAGGTATTATTGAGAAATCATACACAACAGCAACATTATGATGAAGAAATCATTTTTTGCACTGTTGGCTTGCGCGTTAGTATTCGCCTGCCAGCCCGATGATCCTGAAAAAGGTAAAAAGCCTCAGGACGACGAGAAAAAACCTGGTCCGGAAGTAGTCGACTATACCCCCCAGCCCGGAACCTATACCTTCGTGATGCCGGAGTACTCGGTCAAGAGCGCTATCACCTCGTACGGGATAACCACCTGGGAAGCCGGTGACAAGATTTATATCCACGG
>JAEEGH010012761.1_pt1 | contig 18768 bp, 21 predicted proteins | sample 9134181 | NCBI WGS metagenome assembly JAEEGH01 (sample SAMN16246544, study PRJNA631951) | gut metagenome | biome: gut microbiome; feature: rumen; material: DP-attached | host: Bos | place: Iran: Karaj | collected 2018-10 | reverse complement strand
CAAATCCTTCTTTTACCAAGATTTCGTCTAGCCACCTTGCTTTATCCATCAAATTAAAATCAAAGCGAAATGGCCAAGAAGCAGCATGCCCCGGTGCATCCCATACAAAAACAGGATATTTACCTTCAAAGTATTTAATTTGCTTTTCAAATAATCTATGATCTGCAGTAAGCCCCGGTAAAAAGACTATCTGAAAATCACTATTTACCGCCTCTTTATTTATCCAATAATATATATTGCCACATGGAGTACCATATATTTGTTCTGTCATAATTCCCCCTCCAGAGTATCATATTAAAAATCCAAACTCTCACTATTTAAAAGAAAATACTTCATTCCCATTATTACATATCCCTCATCGTTTCTCCATGGTTTTGATGTCCCATTTACTATTACAATTTTTTTGAAAGAATCGGGAATATTTCTAAATGAATTATATTCCTGATTCTGTTTTTCTTCTGTGGAAAGATCATAAGCTACCTGAATATAGTATCGTTTACTTCCCATATTGGTAACAAAGTCAATTTCTAATTGTTTTCGCACATTTTTACCTTCACTGTTTCTCTGATTTACTTCCACCACACCAACATCAACTGAATATCCTCTTGCTAAAAGTTCATTATAAACGACATTTTCCATAAGATGTGTTGGTTCCTGCTGTCTGAAATTCAATCTGGCGTTTCTAAGTCCAACATCAGTAAAATAATATTTAAGGTTCGCAGCAATGTATTTTCTACCTTTTATATCATACCTGTTTGCTTTAGAAATTAAATATGCTTCTTCTAAAAAATCTATGTGGGCTGATATGGTTTTATGTGTATAATTACTATGTCTTTCAGTTACAAAAGTATTTGATATCTTTGTTGGATTAGTAAATGCTCCGATTGATGATGCAAGAATATCAACAAGTATGTTTATCTCATCCTTGCTTTTTATCTTATTACGTTCTATAACATCATTCATGTAGACATTATCAAAAATACCCTTGAGATAATCCATCTTCTGCGTGGCATTATTCATGCTTATAAGAGCCGGCAATCCACCATAATTCAAGTACTCATCCCAGGCATCATCGTATTCGCCTCCAAAAGCAACGTAAAACTCTGCAAAAGTAAGGGGATATATATGTATTTCATCCCCTCTTCCCCTGAACTCTGTAATTATATCCTTAGACAAGAATTTAGAATTACTTCCTGTAACATAGACGTCGACATTTTCTATCCTCAAAAGAGAATTTAACACCTCCTCAAATCTATCCAAAAATTGAACCTCATCTAATAAAATATAATACACATCATCATCAATAATCTTCTCTTTAATATAGCTATAACATACTTTTGGATTACGCAATTCATCAACATCGATACCATCAAGTGCAATCTCAATTATATGGTCTGAATTTACACCGCTATTAAGAAGATATTCCTTATATAACTTAAATAACAGGAATGATTTACCACATCGCCTGATTCCAGTAATAACCTTTACCATTCCGTTATTCTGTCGTTCAACCAGTTTATTTAAATAACCATCTCTTTTTATTATCATTCTATTACCTCTTTTTGCGAATTCCGCATTTTCTGGTAATATCATAGCTCTTTCTAACTCAAAAATCAATCGCTTATTACCATTTTTTGCAGCAAGATGCATTTTTAGGTAGTACAATATAGTATCAAAAAGGTATCACGACAATATTTTCTTAACATGATTTCAAGCCTTGAAAATACTGGATTTGTTATACCAACCTCTAAACCACTTCAGGTCTACTCAAATTCTATAACGACTACTATATATTGAGTCTATAGAGTCTAAATTGCAGTATATATGGTATGTCATTTCTAATTATTCCACCTAATCCACAACAATTTTGGTAGACATTTTATAGACGAAATAACTGAGTTTTCTACAAAAACTTACTGTAACATTTTATTTTATCAATTCCTACTTATAGTTATTTTAGGATTTCCCATCTACCAGTTTTGTCACTTCCAATTCTTGTTATATATTCTTTGTCACATAACGAATTCAATGTACTTTGGATAGTTCTTACTGTCTTGGAAGTCTTTTCAGCAAGTTCTTCTCTAGTATATTGTGTATTAGAAGATAATAACTGATATACTAGCTTTTCCATTTTGTTTACAGTGACATTTACTTTATTCGATGATATCTCACCAGCTTTTTTTCTATGAATTATAAAAGTAAACCCTGCTTCATCAATCGCATAACTAAACTTGGTTTTAGTATCTTTACACAGGTTATTTATACGTTTAAATCTACTGCCACTGTAAATATCACTCAAAATTATAAAAAGCCTGTACTGAGCATTAATTCACAAGTACAGACTTTAAACTTCCTAAAACACAACAACGGGCTGCGTCAGAAGATGCAGCCCGTAATATTCCTTCTTTGCCGGTAGGGTTCCCGTCTTTTATAGTTCCCATTTATTTTATATGGTAGGGCTCCCATCTGATAAAGCTCCCATTTATTTTATATGGTAGGGTTCCCATCTGATAAAATTCCCATTTCGCTTGGCAAGGAAGCCAATCACATCCCTTTAGATGTACCTAAATCATAAACCGTATAGACCGTAATATCAAGCCATCTGTATGATTACCATTTTTTAGTAGTTTACTTTTTTCTTCTTTGAAAGTCCCAAAAATCCAAGTCCACCAAGAGACGCTAGAAGAAGCATTTTGTCTGTAACTCGTCCGGGATATTCTTAATATCATCACCATAAGTTCCTACAAATTGGAAACTCCTACTCTTTATCTACACTAATCCAGTATTTATTCCACTATTGTTTTATCTCCATAAAATTGCATTAACATTAGAATCAAGGTGCATCCTGAAAGGATTCCATCCATAATACCTGCTGGTAATAAAAACATCATTAAGGTAAGAGTAATGGAAGAAATAATTAGAGACAAGGCCAACCCCCACATTCGATTTTTAAGTAGACCTATTGCTCCTCTTCAATCAATTTCCTACCAGATCTTCTTTCCTGTTTTTGCAAGGATTAAGGCATCATCATAGGAACAACCATGTTCTCTTGCATACATATATAGAGCCTTATCCAGGTACGGATACTTTCTCGGATCCACAAATCCACGATTTGCCTCCAACCATGCGCGATGATAAAATCCTTGTAACTTTTCTTCATCTACATCAAATAATCCCATAATATTCACCCTCCTTAATAGAAATCTCCATCAAAATCATCCGAATCATATCCCGCATCTTCTTCTAATGTGATATTACACACTGTTTTCTTAACTATAATTTCTTGACCAGTTCCTCAATCAGCCGATTTACAATTTCCGGTGCATCAGTATTAGAATTATGCCCCGCGTCTTTTATCCATTCTATCGGAATTCCGGTATTCTTATGCCATGCCTTATTATATCGGATACAAGAGCCGGCATGATCTTTTTCTCCGCAAATTAAAATAGAAGGGCACTTAATCTCATATGGTAAATTTGCCTCCATTGCTTCCGCCAATATGCGAAATCCATGACCTGATATTTTTGCATACCGTTTTTGATCCCCATCATAGGTCATCATCATATCACGCATTATTTTTCTTCCATAGCTCGACGTAGCAACACCATTCGTTCCCGTCTTCAAAAGTGACTTCCATGGATAGTGTCGATACACCGGCTCCATTCGCTTCAATAGCCAAATTTCTGCGGCCGTCACATACCTACGCTGTAAAGGTGCCGAATCTACAGAAACAAACCCCTTTAACTTTTCAGGATAAAGCTGTGCATACGCCTGTCCAACGTAACCGCCCATAGACTGACCGATAATTACAGGATGGTCAAATCCTTCTTTTACCAAGATTTCGTCTAGCCACCTTGCTTTATCCATCAAATTAAAATCAAAGCGAAATGGCCAAGAAGCAGCATGCCCAGGTGCATCCCATACAAAAACCGGATACTTACTTTCAAAATATTCAATTTGCTTTTCAAATAATCTATGATCTGCGGTAAGTCCAGGTAAAAAGACTAACTGCAACTCACTATTTATTGACTCTTTATTTATCCAATAATGTATATTGCCACATGGAGTAGCATATATTTGTTCTGTCATTATTCCCCTCCAGAGTATTATATTAAAAATCCAAACTCCTCGTTTGATATAATTCCTACATCAACGATTTTGCTGACCTCAGCAAAATCGTCCAAAACACTGCACCCACTATTTTCACAGGCAATCATAGCCCTTCCTATTACTTTAAAAAATTCCTCCATTGAGCATACCCCAATACCGGCGCAAGTTCTCTATCCCTCCAATACTCGGTCTCATCATCTCTTACATGCTTGATATCCTCAAATCTCTTATACTCACTTGCTTTCAGTTCCATCATAACATCTCCACATCTCTTTACTTTTTGCCATTCTCTTCCTCCCATTTGAGGATTCCCTCACAAATCTCTATAACTCCTTTAATATTATACTTTTGGCACTCTTCTGGGAACTTTGCCATAAGTTCTGTATAACATTGTACAAGCTCCTTACTTGGCACTTTATCCACCACATCATCGATAACTTCGCTTATCCAAGAATACTCGTCTGCTGTACATTCATTTTTTAGGAACTCAATTGTTGAAGGAATATCTTCAGAGAGAATTTCAATTTCCTTTTTCCAGCATTGTTCAACACCATAATCCCATTCATCATCTGTTTCTTCACGCTGCTTTATTACTTCTCTAAAACTATTTATATCCATTATTTTCTACCGCCTTTCTTCCCGGGTTGCTTTGAATCTGGAAAAATCGTACCAATTTGACCAATTTTTTAATAACTTCAGGTTTTCTCACATTATTTGTACTTCTGTCGAATATATCGACAGAAGTATCTTTCTCAAGCTCCTCCATACCTATTAATTCATCTGCATGAATTAGTCCTACCACCTCACCTAATATAATATCATGCATTTGCGATTTATACACACTACTATTAATGTTTCATATACCATATCTAAAACAGCCGATCCGGAATTATTTGAAATAATCAATATCTGCAAAAGAGCAAATGATAACATGATTAAAAGGTTATCCGCCTATGCTGCCAAATTGTCTGAGCAGGAATCAATCAAATGAAGTATGAAAAAAGCAGGTATCCAAGTGAATACCTGCCAAATACTTACTTTCCAACTATAAGATTACTCTATACAATAATAGCACCTTCTTAGCATATTCATTCCCCTTCTTGATCATCGCTTTTTTCATTTATAGATTCAATGAGACCTGTAACCAAATCATGCAATTGAGCTGCATTTTTATTCGTAATTACAGGTTTTCCGGTTCTCTTTTCCACCGCCAATCGTGCTTCTCCCGCTGCTTCACCACCTTCAATTGCAACCATTCGGTTTTCCTCAAAGGACTCCGGTTGCTTCTGTTTTGATATTTCTGTAGTAGTTGCCTCAGCCAACATATTTAGCACCAGCTCCAATGTTGACATATTATCCCTGAGGTTTTCCTTTTTCAAACCTTTATGATTCTTATACTGCCTCGTCGTCATCCCGGACCAGGCTTTCGTTATCTCATCTGTCAGGATTGCGTATTCTACGCCTTTTTTGACGCCACGTTTGTCCCACTCATCTGTAAGTTCTTTTCTTACTTGAATTGCCTGCAGGCGCTGATTTATCCATTCTCGCGAATAGCCTTTTTTAGCATAGGTTTCCAAAGCGCGTTCTATAGTCAGCTCAGGATCTATTACTTCTTCAATTCGCTCGCGACCAACCTGAGCAAGCCACAACTTGAATGGCTCAGCTTTTTTCGAAGGAATAGATTGGATCAAGCGAAGCAATTGTTCGGTGTTTGCTACATCGGTATTATATCTTTTGCCATCCTTCGGCGATCTCATTTTCAGTTGGTTACAATTTGTAACCAACTGACTCCCCTCTTCTTTAAGTCTATTTTTCAATACTTTCCAATAATTCCTTGCACCATCGATATCAGGTTGTTCAGTCAGTATACCAACTACATCCACAACCGAAAAATACCATTCTTCCTCATCTTCAACCCATGCCGTCCTAATCGGCGGGTCTTCAAATAACTGAACTTTATCATTTGCCATCTGCATGTTTCCCCGTGTCTTTCTATTTCATATCTAGTAAATTCATCCCCAGCTTAACCATGATATCCTTTTCGTTCGGATTCGATTCTGCAATCATAAGCGTAATAGCTACCAATTCACCGTCGCCAATACGCTTACTGCCATCTTTAAACAAAGCTTGGTTCCTCTCCAAGAATTCTATGAACAAGGAAGCCGCTATTCTCTTACACCCATCCGCAAACGGATGATCTTTGATCATAAAGTATAAAAGATTTGAAGCCTTTTCTTCTATGGAAGGATAAGCATCTTCTCCAAATGCGCTTTGATAAATAGCGGAAATGATACCGTTTACTTTTCCTTTTTCTTTTTCCACTCCAAACACATCAGTCTCAAATGAATCCTTCATATGTGAAACCATCGTCATACAGTCGTCATAAGTAATCCTATAAATAGGTTTTGCCCCCGTAGGCTTTACTATCGCTTGATGATCGTACTGATCTAACAACGTCAAGGCATCCGTATACAGATTTACAGCTTTTAAAATATCTTTCTCCTCAACATTTAGCGCATCCGCCAGCATTCTGGTTTGAATATCAACTGTCTTTTGCAATGCATGTAAACGCTTCTCATTAATTGCATAACCGTCGATCATATATTGCTTCAAAATTATACTTGCCCACTGACGAAATTCGATGCCCCGTTTTGATTTTACGCGATAGCCTACAGATATGATGACATCTAATGCGTAAAACTGGACTGGTCTATCCGCATTTGCAATGTGCATTTTTTGCACATTGCTTTCTCGAATCAATTCCTTCTCCTTAAAAATATTATTTACATGTCTCGTAATTACTGTTCGATCCACATTAAATAATTCGGTCATCTGTGCTTGCGAAAGCCATACTGTATCTCCATCCATCGGGACTGACAACGTTACTTCCTTGTCTTTCGTTTCAAATAATATAATCTCACTTTTCTTCACTAAAACCACCTCCCGCGCATATTACTTTTTTCCAAATTTTTTTGATTTCTTCCACAAACTGTCTATCCGGCTTAATTCCTGATAATAGTTTTTCAATTAATCCAGCCAGTTCCAATGCCAGTTCATCGTCTGTATAATACTCAAACAATTCTCTGATATTCACACTATGCAAATGATAAAAAATCATTAATGCATCATCCAAAACTTGCAAATGATTTGATGCACATGTAACTGTCTCCACGAAGGTATCTTTAACATTTTCACAGCTACATTTAATCACTGGTAAATTACCATTTATAAATGGTTCTTTAAAATCTACTGTATATCCTCCTTCCGGATGTTTGGCATATGCCAAATTATAACGCATAACCTGCTGTATATCATAAGAGTTAATTGCACGAATATCTGTATGGTCACTCCAAATCCCCAGGCTAGCATTGAACCCATATCTATCAAGGTCCGTATCCCTCATAATAATTCCTCTTATTGCTAAAAGAATGTGCTCGCAAACATATCTTTTGTCGAATAAAAGTGTAGAATCATTCAATCCCAAACTCAACCTTGAAACAATATTCTCGTATTGTCCTATAAAAATTCTGTTGTAAAAATCTAAAGCTTCGATACAAATTGTCACTTCATCTTCATTAAAAAGGAGATTTGTTTTACCTGTCTGTCTACGAATTCTCATCACCACTCTAGAAAAAGCCAATACAATCATTTCATTTTTATCAATAATGAATTCTTCCCCAGCTACATATATTTTATCCCTATCAGATGAACAATTCATAATATAAGAATAGTCATCTCCTACTCCATCTATTTGAGGTACATTATCGAAGCCTAGTAAAAAAGATACTTGGTCATCTTTTCCGACTATGTAGCCATTTTTATCCCAAACTTGAAATAATGATTTCAACCATGTATCCAGTTTTTTCTTACTCTCAAGTTGCTTTCTAAGGAATCCTGATATAAGTTTTAATCCATTACCATAAGGAAACTCAAAACCCATGTCGTATAATAATTGTGTACTTTCAATCCATTCGCCCTTCTTCGGCTTTAAATAGACTCTTCCTCTTGTCATATTGTCTCCTCCGTCGTCTTTACGTCGCACTACCGTATATACGTTTTTAAACGTATGTTTAAGCGATGCTTAATGAATAAAGCACCGCCATCAAATCTATTGCTTTAAAGCCTCTATATACCCCAACAATCTTTCTTTTTGTGATTTCTTAAGACTTTCAATTTCAATCAAAAGATCATACTCCTTTGTGCCTTTTGTAACCACTCGATAATCCAATTCCTCTACAGATTGAACCGTGTCCTGCAACAATTCATATGGTGTTACATTTAACACCTTACAAATAATCATTATTTTATCAGCAGACGGGTTTGTTTTCTTTCGTTTCCAATCACTAATAGTACTCTGTGCTATTCCCGTAGCTTTCGAAAAGTCCATCTGAGTAATTTCACGTTCTTCCATCAATTTAAAAATGCGTTCACTAATTGTCATTTTCCGCTCCTTTTTGCATTTATACGTTCTTTCGTATATCATCCGTATATACGTTATATTACTTCCATGTTCTGGCAATGTCAAGATGCTATGTCATCACTTTTTTTATACCAGACAGTACTGCAACCGTACTTTTTACAGTCATTTATCTCCATCCAATATTTCTGTAAGAAAAAGTTTTGTGGTACTAATCGTTAGTACCACGATTGTTTTCTATGTACTGAGCAAAATCAATTACCTTTACTGGCTCTCTCTTAGTAGCAATCCCTAATCGTTCCATGTCTAATTTAAAAAATTCACTCGGATATCCATACGCATCAAATCCCTCTGGCTGGCAGATATCTCTGTTCAGATACTCACTAAGTTCCCATTGATACTTTGCTTCTTTATCCAACTTTTTATCAAAATACTGTGCATCCATTACCATTCTGTTAATGCCACCAACCGATTTCCTACCATGAGTTTTTGTTACAGTTGTATCGCCTGACATTTTAAAATACTGCCCTATCTGTTCCTCTGAATATCCCATTTCCTGCATCACGCCATGAATCACACGGCTGATATACATTGTATAATAATTCCAGTTTCTTGATTCAATATCTGTCATTGCTATTGTATAACGATTACTTGCATTCACAATAAACAATACATTTCTTCCTTTTCTTTTCGTCCAATGTGTGTCCCAGCAGAACACAAGTGAAGTACCTGCACTTTCTTCAATCTTTGTTGTTTTTAGTCGATCTTGAACTGCTTTTGTTGCACCGATTTCCATATGTATCACCTACTCATCTCAAGTATTCTTTTTACTTCATTCTGTAATTCATCACTAAAATCTGATAAATCTATTATATAATTTTCCATTTTCCACCATTATCTGGACCTTTTCGTTCTATAATACCTTTATCCTTTAATTCTGATATATATCTTGCAATTGTTCTATCCGTAACATCTAAGGCTCTTCTTAATTCATCAAAAGAAATACTCGGATTTTCTGAAATCATTTTCAATATCTCACACGCTTTAGAAATCTTCTTCTTAGAATATTCAGGCATTAACTGTTTAATTTTTTCTTCCGAAATTTCTATGACATTTTCTATGACATTTTCATCAGATTCCTTTTCCATCTTCATCACAAGTGTTACCTGATCAAGATTTGTATCTTCAATCAATTCAGGTTTTATCCATCCTTCTGACTTCCACACATCAAGAATTGTCGGAAATCTTGAGCCAGCATTATCGCCAAATCCAACCAATCTAAGCATAGTCTGCATATGAGGATTTCTTGACTTTGAATTACCTCCACGATAAATATCCTCAAGCGGAAGTTTCAAAATTCCCGGATTTGTAAATTCAAACGAACTAGATCTCTTAATTACCTTCAACACCCCTGCATCCATTAAATAATCCGCATGAATAATCATATTTACAAAACCTTCACGAACTGCTTTGTGAATCGGAGTATCATCTATACGCTGAAGGCCACCTTCCAATTTAAATGGCTTTTTTAAGTCCTCAGTTAATTTAGGTGTTACTTTGGTGAAAAAATCAACAGTCTTATTATATCAATTAGAATTATTTTTTCAACAAATTTAATTTAACATGTATGTAATGCATATTACCTTCGACCTAAAACGACTCGCATAGCGGATAAAGACTGATTATATTTCTTTTATTCCTCTTAACACATAACTTCTTCCATCACTCTTTACCTTAAATAAAAGATTTCCTTTATCAATTCTTGCATATGGTTTAGTATCTTCTTTTAATATCTTATATGCTCTAAATTCGTATAATTTTCCTTGATACAACACCTTAGGTTTCCCAAGCGTATATAAAAAACCATAATCATATGCTCTTAAGAATCTATCTATCTGATCATCGGGCATATCTAATGTAATCATTCCATCACAAGGTTTATCGCTAATTTTATGATATGATCCAGTTCCTGAATTATCAAATGAATCTATACTATTATCTATAAAATTCTTCATAAACCCAAGAAATGTCTCATAACCCAGTTTCATCTGCTTGCCAAGAAGTGTAAGTGATGTTTCATTATCATCGATCTTTATTTCTTTTTGACATATAATTTTACCTTTATCTATCTTATCACTTATAATATGCCACGTAATGCCTGTAACTCTATCCCCCATAAAAATCGTATGACTTTCTACATTCATACCTGCATGAAGTGGCAGCAAAGAATTATGATAATTAATTCCAAAAAAATTTTTGTGATTAACAATATCTTTAGGGAAAATATATGTATTTACCGCACTTATCACCTTCAATTTATACTTATTGATTTTACTTTCTAGATAAGCAGTTAGTTCTTCTTTTTTTACACATTTATATTCTATATTATTATCTTTACAACCCTTAGATACTAAAGAATTATCTGAATACTTTACTTCAAAAACAACCACACTAATGCCTTGTTTCATTAATGTGGCTGCTATTTGTACTGCTAATTCTCCAGTTCCTATAACTAGATATAAGCAATCCATTTATTCTCCTAATATTTCCTTTCTTGTTATATCATCCCACTTATCAATATCAATTCCTTTTTGACAAAGTAACGCATAGCTTAGTCTTTCTATACCAAAAGCAAAACATGAACTCATACATAAAGAGTTATTTGAATGAATATTATATGTTTTTGTAAAATGTGTTCTATGGACATTTGCAGAACTTACTGCACATTCTGTATTATTATGTGGAAGATTCACCTTTAATTCCTGTTTTGAATTTCCCATAATCTGAAAAATCTTAAGCTTCTTATAGTTATTTGCAAAGAAAGAATCATTAGCTGTCTGAATTGTACAATTTAAATCAAACTTCTCAATCCAATAATTCCATAATTTTTTTGCTTTCTCTATCATATCTAGAGTCTGCTTAAGTGTTCCTATACACACATATTCCTTCATATAAAACTCATTAAGTCTTGCAAGCTCTGAAATATTTTTATCCTCATTTCTAAAACACTTCCCTGATACCAAATAAAATACAGGTTTATCTTCGCTTATCACTTTATTTTTAAGCATTGGATAAATAGGCACACAAGCTGCATGACGAAGTATGTTTTCTGGCTTTTTAAAATTAGTTATACTAAAAATTTCTGGATCACTAATACCATTTTTAGAAAATCTGTCTAACAATTCTACATTACTTTTTATATTAGTCTCAAAACATAAGTGATGCGGAAAACTTTCAAAATACAAGCCTCTTTCATATTCATCAACTGGATAAAGAATTGAGTCCTCAAGATCAATAATATCTTCAAACATTTCATGTCCAAATTCTTCTATTTTTCTATTAAAGTATCTAAAAACCTTAAGAAAAATCCCGCTATAACCATATGCACCATCAGACATTTCTACAATACTTCCACACTCTATCAACTTTTCAAAAATAGATTCTTTGTTTATTGTTTTTTTATCCGTATGATTTTCTAAAACCTTTGTTGAAACATCTCTTTTTTTCTTTACCTCATCTAAATTAAGATAGCCTCGCAAAATTTTAATTTTGTCTAATACTTCTTCGTTTTTGCCACCTTCTATATTAAGCAAAACTTTATTCTCTTCCTTCTTAATCTCGTATATGTATTCTGATACATATGTAAGCATATCCACAAATGTAGATACTTCAGCTTTTTCAATATCAGATATATCTATCTCTAAAATCATGTCTAACTCCTTTTTATTCCACAGACTTTAACGCCTCAACCATCACTATTTTCTTAATTTTTTTATTTAGCAAAATATTAACAACCAAAGTAACACCAACTACCACAAGAGTTGCAATAATATATGTCCTAAGGTTGACTATCGCTATCCATTCAAATGTATCAAATGATATAATTTTTACATAAAGTTTTAAAAATGCTCCACCTATTAACATTCCAAAAATCCAGCCAATAAGCGTTGTTATAATACTTTCTGATATGGATATACTTCTTATTTCTTTCATATAAAAGCCAAGCACCTTCATAGTTGCATATTGCCTGATTCGTTCAACGTAATTTAGAATTCCTAAATTGTATAGAATTACAACGCTAAGCATAACTGAGGCTAAAAGTAAGAGTTTAACAACAGACATGACAGAATCTGCCACAGTTTTAGTATTATTTAACTGTTCTTCTCTAGTTATGCAATTTTTAACTTCATCAAGATTTCTATAATATTCTGCATCCTTTTGATCCGTTAAAAAACTGGTTGGAATAAATTCAATTCCTGCATCCTCAAGAGCATCCTTTGAAAAAAATATTCCCTGTGGCGTTAGCGTTTTAGTTATAGCATTTACCTTTATCTCTTTAAAAGAGTCATCACCATTAACTTTAATACTAATAGTATCTCCTGCCTTAATACCTAGTTCATCTGCTAAATGTCTAGAAACTACAACACCTGCATCCTTTATATTTATCTCATTGTCATCATTATCATAAAAATGATAATAATTTCCATCCTCTAGGGCTGTTAAGATAGTCTTTTTATCCTTTAAGTCTGTCTTTATTTCAACACTATTCTCATATAGATATTGAAGTCCATCTTCTCCTTCTAACACACTACCAGGTATTTTTAATATACCTTTTATTTCATATGTAAATTGCTTAGAAAAAACATAATCATTAGAGCCGTTAATGGAATCTTTAACGCCAAGACCTGCTATCATTAAAACCATTCCACCAAGTACACCAACTATTCCCATTATAAATCGCACTTTGTTTTCAGACATATTTCTAATAGCCAATCTAAATTCATAAGAGAAATTACTCAAGAAATATTTATCCTTTAGCTCTTTTTTTACTCTGCCTTGATTTATATTTCCTCTTAATATATCTGTGGTTTTGCTTTTTAAAACTTTTCTTACAGCCAGCACTGCTGCCATACTACAGCAAATGATTATAATCGCTATAAGTATAAAACTAGAGGCTGAGAATACTAATTTCCACTCAGTTAAATAAAGCGTAGTCTTTTTCACATTTAATAAGACCTTAGAAACCGTAAGTCTGCCGATTAATAGTCCTAGCAGACCGCCTAATAATGGCGTAATAAGTCCATAAAGGGCATAGTGAAACTTAATCTGTCTAGACTTAACGCCTAACCCCTTTAATGTACCAATAACTTGAGTTTGTCTGTTAACAAGTCTAACCATTGATGTATACATAGTAAGTAAAGACAGCAAAATAAATACTAGAGAAAATAGGGTAGCCATCTTTTTCATCTGCTCTACTTCTTTTTCTACTCTAGAATATGTCGTATAATCAGCTCTTTTAGTTACTGATACAAATCTCTCTCCAAGAATTTCACTTAGCATATCGTCAGTTATCTCACTACTAGTTGTAATCTTTGCCAACGTATAATTTATTTTAGAATTTAATTTTAAAAAGGTATTATTACTAACAAAACCATATCCATATTTTTCATAATTAGGAACAGTTTCTGTAATAGCTCCAGTATAATAAATATATTCCGGTGAATGAATGGTTCCAAGAAGTGTAAGTGTCACCTCTTCACCCCAGGCGTTTAATAAATATACATCATCTCCTATATTTAAATTGTGCTTTTCTGCATAATCCTTATCAAGATAAATTCCCTCTTTATCTTCTTTATAGGTTTCTCCAGAAATAAACGTAAATTTACTAACGTCAAAATTATTAACGGTATTTACCTCGATTTCACTCTCTCCATCAACCGTATTAAAGCTTCCCTTACATATAAGAGAAATTTCTAAATCCTCCTCTAAGTCCTTAATGTCACTAACATCATCATCAGTAATATTTGTAGCAGAAACATATAGATTTGCCATATTAGTTTCATCAACTTCTTCTTTAACAGTACTACTTAGGCCTGTCCATACTGATGCCATTCCGGAGTATATCATAACTGAAATAGTTGCCATCAAAAACACAGCTATAAACTGCGTGTAATTTTGTTGTACATCTCTTAGCATTTTTTTAATCAAGTATTTCATTACCAAACAACCTCATCTATTTCTAATGGATTCTCGTTTACAGTGTCACTAACTACCTTACCGTCCTTTATCCTAATTACCTGATCTGCAATTTTTTCAAGGGCTGAATTGTGTGTTACTATTATCAATGAAATACTGTGTTTTTTTGACGTTTCTTTTAGTAGTTTAAGAATCATTTTACCAGTCTCACTATCAAGTGCTCCCGTAGGTTCATCACAAAGCAATACTCTTGGATTTTTCACAAGAGCTCTTGCAATTGCAACTCGTTGAAGTTCACCTCCAGACAAATTCTGTGGAAACAGATTCTTTCTTTTTTCTAATCCTACAGCATTTATTACTTCATCAACATCTAAGCTATCACTTACCATATCAGCTGTTATACCAACATTTTCTCGAATAGTAAGCTGTGGTATAAGATTATAGAACTGAAAAACAAAGCCTATCTTTTCTCGTCTATAATTCTCTAATTCTTTTTCTGAATACTTTGATATATCTTCTAAATCCAATAGTATTTCTCCACTTGTTACAGTATCCATTCCTCCAAGCAAATTAAGAGTTGTGGATTTCCCTGAACCTGATGGTCCAAGGATAACTGTGCACTTTCCGTCCATTATCTTAAAACTGATATCATCTACAGCCTTAATTACGGAATCTCCCATCTGGTAATATTTTTTTACCTCTTTTAACTCAATCATTTTTCTCTCCCTTTTTATATGTATTTTATTAAATCAGGATAAAATTCATTTATTTCATCAAAATTAATTACCATACCAGAGCAAAGAGGAATATTATCCTCTCTTTGAAGCCCCGCCATAGTATGCTGAAAGTAATTATAGTTATTAGGAAATAGTATCAGTGAAATAGCTTGAATCAAAACTCCATAAAAAGACGAAGGTACTAAATTGGTAAAATAAAAGTTCCTATTTTTACCAACAATTCTACCTAACATCTTCCATGGACAATTAAACAATCTCATCATATTTAAAGTTACCTTTGATGCTGTATCACATGGGGTTATCTCCTTTACAAAATCATCTACCATCAATCCATTATGAAAAAAATTGCCATCTAATTTAAAGGCATCAATAGCACCAATTTTTCCGTTGCTAAGCATTTTCAGGTCTTTAGCATTAAAATGAACATTTTCTTTTAATAAATATTCATCATCATTAATTACTAATTCATCTTTTATTTCAAGTCCTGCTTCGCATTCATAGGCAACAGTTTTATTAAGAAACGATCCATAATCTAGCTTTCCATCAACTAAAAAATGATAAAACGAGATACCTGCTGCAACCACTTCATATGTATGTCTACAATGATAGTTTTTTGTGTATTTTAATATTGAAAAATCACTGTTTATATTTTTATTTAGCAAATAGGATTTTAATGTTTTATCTAAATATTTGCCTGAGCAAACCATACCTTGTGATCCTTTAAAGTTATCGTATAAAGAAATATCTTTTATAATACCGTTTGCATCAGCAATAATTTCAATAAATGTTGGAAGTTTAATATCGGTTGTTTTCATTCTTGCCATATTACATTGATAAACAAGAATTGATACCTTATCAGCATCACGCTTAACTTCTCCTCTTATTACTCTCATAGCCAAGGTGTTATCCAAATACAATTTATCAATTTCATTTTTAAACTCGTTAATTGTCTGCATTCTCAATACACCCTATAACATACTCAATAAATTTTTTTGGAGAATCGATTAAAGTTAAGTCATTAGTATCAAACTTTACATTAAATTCGTCCTCTGTATCTGTAACTAATGAATATAGACTTAATGAATCTAATCCCAACTCTTCAAAGGATTCCACACTCAACATTTCATTTTCATCCCATCCATATCTATCTGCTATAAAATTAATTAATTTTTCTTTCATCAAGCTCTCTCCCTTATGCGAAAAGCATTTTTTTATTATCTGGTATTCCTGATACAGCCCACTTTTTAAGAACCTTTTTATCTATTTTCCCAGCTAAAATAGTTGGCATGTCGCTTATTAAATAAAACTTGTCTGGTTGCTTATAGTTTGCTAGGTTTTTAAATACATATTTTCTTATGTCGTTTTCACGGATATTTTCTCCGGGTCTAAGTACAACAAAAGCTATTAATTCTTCTCCTAGAACTTCATGTTCTTTTCCAACTACAGCTGTCGTCTGCACTTCAGGAATTTGTAAGATAACTTCCTCAATATCACTAGGATAAACATTAAATCCACCTCTAATGACCATATCTTTACATCTACCTACAATGCTTATATTTTCATCATCATAGTATCTTGCCAAATCTCCAGTATATAACCAACCTTCATCATCGATAACTTCCTTTGTTTTTTCAGGATTCTTATAATAACCATCCATAACATAGCCTTTAATTGCTAATTCTCCAATCTGACCATGCTCTACTGGTTTATGATTCTTATCAACTATCCTAATTGATACACCTGGTATCGGTCTTCCTACTGTGTTATATCTAATTTCTTCAGAATCATCATATCTTGTCATAGTTGCAACACTAGTGCCCTCTATAAGTCCATATGCATTTAGTAATCTAAGCCCTAATCTTTTTTCAATTCTTTTTGCTAATTCAGGACTGCAAAGCGACCCTGATACAACTATTTTTCTTAATCCTGTAAATCTTGCAAAATTTATCGCCCTACTATTAAGTAGCATTGTCCACATAGTAGGCTGTGTATGAAAAATAGTGTTTTCTCCTTTTGATATTTCTTGCAAAATATCATTAGTATTAAAGCTACTAATCATCTTAAACTTAGAACCTACTGAAAAGTCAATTAACATACTAAGAAAACCTTGTGCTGAATAAAGAGGAGCTATGGAAAATGGACTATCTTCACAATCTGTCCAAACCTTTGCGGTATATAAAGAGATATTTGTTACGCTATTATTTTTTAGTACGACTCCCTTTGGTACTCCTGTTGTTCCAGATGTATACGATATCATCGCAATATCTTCGCCTGTTATATTGTTAAGTTTCTCTTCTTTATCCGAATAAATATCAGAAAATTTCTTAATTTCCTTTATCTCTTCATCTAAGTTTTCCTGGCAATAATACACTTTATTTATTTTTATATTATCCTCAACGAGCGCATTATATATATCCTTAAACTTTAATTTTCCCTGATGTTCTTTTGAAATAAAATAACAGCTATCACTATCTTTTATTACTCTAATTGCTTCATTAGTATTCCATCTAGTATTAATAGGAATAGGTATGGCGCCAATATAAAACAATGAAAAATATGACATTATATATTCCATACAGTTTTCTAGGATAATAGCCACATGGGTACCTTTATTTACACCATCTTTTATAAAACCAAAAGATAGAGTCTTTATATTTTTGTAAAGTTCACCATATGTTATCTTATAGTCGTCAAAAATTAATGCTATTTCATCTTTCTTTTCACTACAAATACTGTCTATTAATTTTCTTATAGTGTTATTATCCGAGCCCTTTAACTTATTAATAGTCTCTGCTATCTTCAATGGTGAATCGAATTCAGTTAAATCGATATTTTCCAAATCAAATTCAACATTAAATTCATTTTCTAATTCAAACACCAAATTAACCAAATCAAGTGATGATAATATTCCACTCTGTGTAAATGATTTTGAAACTGGTATCTTTTCTAAATCTGGGAAATTTCTTTTTAGTAGATCTATGACATCATTTTCTGTAACAAATTCCATTTTTTCCTCCTATATTTTTAATGTAAAAAATGCCATACTTATTCCATTACCAAAACCAAGGATAACAATAGGCTTGTTACTACCAAGAACCAACCTACCCTCTTCAATGGATTTAGCTATAGCTAATGGAATCGATGCACATCCAATATTTCCGTGATTTTCAACTAAATCAACAGTTTTATCCGATGGGAGATTTAGAATTTCTACTGTCTTTAATGTCAAATACTTAGTTATTTGATGAGGTATAAAAAGTCCGATTTTGTCGAAATTAATATCGTACTTTTTAAACATTTCTGAATAAAAGTTCATTGCTCTATTAAAATTTGTCTTTATCATTTCTTTAGACTCATTTTGAAAATAAGCCTTACTAGGATCATGGGCAAAATGTGTTCCACTTCCCCATAAAACACCATCATCCCAATATTCTGATGATGTCCTAAATTCATTCTGCATGCAATCCTCTTTACTACCTTCTACTGCTGTAACCACTATTGCACCACCTGCATCGCCTAGTGAAAAAG
>JAEEGH010012760.1_pt1 | contig 18769 bp, 16 predicted proteins | sample 9134181 | NCBI WGS metagenome assembly JAEEGH01 (sample SAMN16246544, study PRJNA631951) | gut metagenome | biome: gut microbiome; feature: rumen; material: DP-attached | host: Bos | place: Iran: Karaj | collected 2018-10 | reverse complement strand
CCAAGAGTTCTCTCCTCGGTTCTCTCCCGAGTTCTCTCCTGAAACGGTCAAAACGGCAAAAAGAAAGCGGCGGCGAGGCCGTAAGTTCGAACAGGAAAAGCGGCCCCAAAAACGTGAAAACCCGCATGAACACTGGGTTTCATGCGGGTTGGGCGATGGCGGAGGCGGTGGGATTCGAACCCACGAGGGCTTTCACCCTACCTGATTTCGAGTTTTCCCCGCCTTTGGGAACTTGCGAGAACCTTTCGGAAGATAACCGAAAATATTGGAAGTCTCCAAAGGCATTATAACACGGGCAAAATCGGACTTCAAGAGAGAAAATGGAGAGAAAACCCAGGCGGCACAACGGGTTCAAACATTTTGCTCAAAACCGGGGTATTTGGAGATCAATTTTGCACGTTGGAGAGAAAGAGGAGAGAAAACAGGTTCCCAAACCCCCTACACGATCAAAAATCAGGTCCTATGAGATTCACCGAATTAGAAAGGGGCAGGTGCATCCTGTACCATGTGATGAAGAATCAGGTACTTCACAATTCACCATTGAAATCAGAACTTCACTCTGTTATACGCACGGCAGCACTTCTGCTGATTGGCAATCAGTTGCGAGGAGGGTTATCGTGCTTACAAATAAAGAAATTCAGGCAATGCTTATTCGGTATCCGGATGGCGTCAACAAGGAGATGTTCAGAAAAATATGCCATATCAGTCCGCGGATGGCACAGTATCTCTTGGAAACGCAGTTGGTGCCATGTGAGATCAAGGCTCAGCGAACGCACCGTTATTGGATAGCGACGGCTGACATGGTTGCTTATCTGCGGGATCGGGAAAAGCACCCGGAGCGTTACTTCTATCCCAACCAGCGAGACAATGGCGAACATGAGCCCAAACGAAAACACAGGCGCATAAAGGATCGGCCATCAAAATATCAGCTACAAGCTCTGACAGATAGCGACTATGCACAGGCTTGCCTGGAAGCGGTAGAAAACTGTCCGGACGTGATGACGATTGAGCAGGCCAGAAGAATCATTGGGTATTCCTATAAAAGCTATTTATCCTGGATACAAGACAAGAAGCTGATATGTGTCAACGTTCGTGGGCAGCACCTTGTGCCCAGGCTGGCTCTGTATGAGTTTATGCTGTCAAGCCATTTCAGATCTATCCCCACTAAATCCGATCGGCACTGGGAACTGCTTTCATCTGCTGTGAAGCATCAGAAGGATTCAAAATAATCTATCTGCCTGCTGCATGTGACCTATGCGGCGTTGATAAGGCGTTCAGGCAACAAAACCTGAACGCCCTTTTTTTTATCTATTTTTGCCGCAATAGCACCGAATGCATGGAACAAAAACGGAAAAGGAGGAAGAATCATGTCTGTCATGCGAGTAGAAAAGAACAGCAATTATACTGTCATGGCAAACTATCATCTGAGGGACAAGGGAATCTCACTAAAAGCCAAGGGCCTTCTTTCAGTCATGCTTTCTTTACCTGCAGAATGGGATTATACCCTTGCAGGGCTTGCTCATATCAGCAAAGAAGGCGTTGATGCCATTGGCACTGCCGTGAAAGAATTGGAATATGCGGGATATGTTGTTAGAACGAGGCGTAGAAACGAAGCGGGTCAGCTATTGGATACCGACTATACCATATATGAGTTCCCTCAGAACAAGAAAACTGAGGAGGCCAATGCAAACGAACATAAGCCTGCTCCAGTCACACCTATACCCGAAAAGCCAATACTGGAAAATCCAGTATTGGATAATCCAGTCCAGGCCATTCCTTCACAGGAAAAGCCTATTCGGGAAAAAGCCGTACAATTAAATACGGAAGAAAAAAAGAAAAAAGAAAAAAATACTGATATATCAAATCCTTATCAATCAAATATCCATCCATCAATCCCTGAAACGGAGCGTCCTCCACAGATCGACGAAGAGGCCGAGCTTCCTTGCGAACAAGATGAAGCATTGATAGGTCTTCTCAATTATCAGGCACGACCATGCGGGCTGACGGAACGGCAGATCTACGCAAGCGAACCGACAAAGCTGCCAGACATGCGGAAAAGGCTCTCCTACAACGAATTGGTGCGAAAGGTTAAGGATCAAATTGATTACTGGGAATTGATGGATGACAACAACAGGGATGAAATCGAAAACATCTTGTCAATCATGGTAGAAGTGATGTCCACAAAATGCGAATACTTCACCATCTCCGGGAAGCAGTATCCAGCCGATTTGGTACATCAACGATTTAGTCAAATCAACAGCAGCACCATCGAATATGTGTTGGAATGTCTTCACAAATGCGGAAGTGACATAAGAAACATCAAGCAATATCTGATAGCGGCATTATTCAATGCCCCGGCAACCTATGACAGCTATTACAGTGCTGCGGTTCGCCGGGATTTTGAATTTTTACGGCGATAAAGGAGGAACAACAGTGTACAAAAACCATGAAGGTTATGCCGATCCTACGGCAGGAGCAGCTTTAGCTCATATCATTTATGAACAGCGCCAAGGTAAAAGAAAAGCATCTCAACGGCAGATTATTTCTGAACACACTCGAAAGAAAACCCAACGTAATTCTGCGGCAGGGAGGATGGGAACTGATGATTATCCACATCATAAGCGACAAGAATCCGCCCTATGATCCATTTGACGATCTCGTCATCGCTATTATTAAGCAAGCTACGGATGATTATCGTTCCGCAGCCAAAATGATAGCAGAAACAGGAAGCCGGTTTGAGAAAAAACGATTGGAGCGGGAAATGAAATCCATCAGTCGCTTTTTTCTGGGTGATTGGTATCTTTTATTGAGCGGGCGTGATAATGGCCCACAAATTCTTGAACGTCTCGATCAGGAGGTTTTCAAAAATGATTGATGCAAGAGAATATCTTCATTCCTTTCGTATTGCTGATTCCAAGATTCAGTTAAAAATCCAGCAGGTGCAGAAGCTAAATGACAGGCTTCTCAGCTTGACAGCGCCAATGGATAAGGAACAAGTTTCACATACTAAAAACGTGGGAATCATGGCTGAAACGATTGCGACAATCGTCGATAAGCAAAATGAAGTTGATCGGGAAAACAATGAATTAACGAAGAAGAAATGTGAATTGATAGAGTTCATGTGCCAAATGCCAGCAGAGGATGCGAAAATCTTGCTCGATCACTTTCTTGACGGTAAAACGATTCTCACAATCGGCAAAGAGTTATTTATAACAAAGCGACAAGCGCAAAGGCGTGTTAATGAAGCTGTGATTGAATTCCAAAATCTGCTTAACGAGCAGGAGATCCAAGCAAGATAAAAACGGATTTCCTGTTGATAAATTTCAAATTTGGGGTTATAATGGAGCTGTAAGAAAAATAAAAACGGAAATTCCGTTTTTATTTGAAAGGATGATGCTTATGAAACTTCTTAGTATCTCAGCCAAAGGTCTGCCGCTTTTCAAAGAGGAACTGCATATCACTTTTTTTGCGGGACAGCGTGTAAGTGAAGCGGACAGAAGTCAGCTTCATCTTCTTCGCAAGGGCTCCAGCTATTATCTGAACAATGCTATATCACTGATTGGTATCAACGCATCAGGCAAGACTTCGGCGCTTAAAGTTGTTTTGCTTGCACTGAATATGCTGAATAATGAACCAATCAATCACATTGAAACGCGGGATATTCTTGGGCAATCGAAAAAAGTAACGCTGGATATATGCTTTTTCTCAGATTGCGATGAAATATGTCGCTTAGAAACTGTCATCGCAACCACTCTGGGTAAGAACAAAGAAATCAAGTACACAATCAAAGAGGAAACACTGTGGACAAAACCCGCTTCAGCAGTAACAACAAAAAAGCAATTACTTGATTTTGATGGAATTACTCCTTCAGCTAAACGAAGCAACGACGAAGCCTTTCTTCCAAGCGACATCAGTATCATCATCGCTTACAACAAGCAACATCAACAACATATTGAAGTAGCCGATCTTTTATCTTTGACCAATATAAATGTGCTGCCTATATCTGATGATATACCGCTAGATATTGTTACTTATCTTGATCCAACAGTGGAAAATCTTTCGTTTGCGCATGAGGATAACGATAACAAGATATCCGTCCATCTGAAGTTTAAAGGGAAGTCAGAAATCATACTGTCTGATCCTGTTGAACTAAATCACTATCTCTCTTCTGGTACGATCAAAGGAATTGTTACCTTTACTTTAGCGATTCGTATTCTAAAATCTGGTGGCTATCTGGTCATTGATGAATTGGAAAACCATTTCAACAAAGAGATCGTAGCGACGCTGATACGCTTTTTCATGGATGCTGCTATGAATCGCTTCGGTGGTACTTTGATCTTTACAACCCATTATCCGGAATTGCTGGATGAGTTTGAGCGAAATGACTGCATTTACATCGTTCGCAATCGAGATGGCATTACCGTCAGCAATCTGACAGATATTCTTAAAAGAAACGATCTCAAGAAAAGTGACGCTTATCAGAGTGGTTTTCTGGAAGGCACTGTCCCTATCTATGAAGCCTACTTGAACCTGAAAAAAAGCATTCGCCTGGCGCTCGGGAAGGAGGGCTGACGGATGAACTATGTGGCTTGTATTGCGGAAGGGGCAGCGGAAACCGCTATCATAGATATTCTTGTGGATCATCACCTTCTGATATTTGAGAGAGAGCAAATGCTGGATGAACAAGTGCTGCGCTGTCGAAATGCCAGCACGTTTGAAAGCAGGTATTTACGGAAAGGATTCAGCGGGAAAATCACAGTTTACCGTATTCTCGATTCCAGGCGGGAAAGATTCCGTCTTAGCAAAGCCTATGAGCATAAAGTAGATGTAATCAATGTAGTCACTGCGCCAGAAATCGAAATGTTGATTATTCTCAATGAGAATCGGTATGACGACTTCAAGAAATCCGGCATGAAACCAAGCGCATACTGTACGATTGTACTGAAGCTCCATGATGTAAAATCCTATGAGTTTGTTGAGCGGTATTTCTCAGATCCGACAGTTTTGATCTCAGCAATGAAGAAATACACAAAAGTTTCAAGAATTCCCAAAGGCGAATGGGCTTTGCTCAATCTTGTTAAAATGTGAAAGGCAAAAATCTATGGATAGCACTAAAAAAGAATGTACGAAACGGATTGGATTGGATATGTATTGAAGTGGTTTTATAAAAAATGTCTCGCCATGTCACCTACATTACACCCGAATGTCACCTTCATTACACCCTTTTCCTATGCTATACTGTACCATGTAGAAGAAGGACAAGAGAGCATCAGCAAACGCTGGTGCTTTTCTTTATCCTCTTTGACGGGAGGCAGAATGACGATCAACTGAGAGGAGGATTGATAATGGGCGTAGCAAGCAAAGCCCAAATTGACGGAAGGGAGCAGATTCAGCATTTGCTCCTGTCTTCACTGGTTCCCTTCAAAGATCATCCCTTTCGTGTAGTGGATGACGACCGGATGAAGGAAACAGTAGAGAGCATCCAGGAGTATGGTGTGCTGGTACCGATCCTTGTCCGTCCACTGGAAGATGGCGCTTATGAGATCATCTCTGGGCACCGCCGAAAACGGGCATGTGAATTGGCCGGCTTGGATGAAATCCCTTCCATAGTACGCGAACTGGACGATGATGAAGCCACTATCGTAATGGTGGATAGCAATCTCCAGCGGGAAAACATTCTGCCCAGTGAGCGGGCGAAGGCTTATCAGATGAAGCTGGAGGCCCTGAAACACCAGGGAAAACGGCAGGAATTAACTTCTGCCCAAGTTGGGCAGAAGTTGGATGAGCAGACTGCACGGGCACTTGTAGCACAGGAGGCTGGCACAAGTCGAAATCAGGTACAGCGCTATATCCGCTTGAATAGCCTGGAGCAACCGCTTCTGGAAAAGGTGGACAACGGTGAACTGGCTTTTACACCGGCAGTGGAACTTTCCTATCTGAATCCGGAGGAACAGGGTTGGGTACGATCTGCGTTGGAAACAACACAGCAGACCCCATCATTGTCGCAGGCTCAGCGGATCAAGCAAGAAAGTAAGGAAGGAAAGCTGACGGAGGAAAGCGTACTCAGCATTATGTCAGAGGAAAAAAAGCCTCTGTTCAATTCCGTTACCCTAAGCCATGACACGCTGAAAAAATATTTTCCCCGCAGCTATACCGCCAAGCAGATGGAAAAAGTCATCATCAAGCTGCTGGATAACTGGCTGAAAAAACGTCAGCAGGAGCAACAACGATAGGCGCACGTCGATGTGATGTGCGTTTTTTGATTGGAGAGATGAAGTGCAAAAGAAATCAAAAAAACAGGACATAGAGCTGGCTGCTTTATTGTTCCTGGTTGGTCTGCTTCTCTTCATATATCCCGTTGTGAATCAGGTTTCCTCCTATCATACGGATGAAGAAGAATACGAGGATCTGGCGATGCAATTCATGCCGCAGGAAGCAAGTCCTGCTCCGATGCTGCCAATCCCGAAGCAGACGAAAACGCCAACAGATGAGCCACCAGTTTTGGAAACACCGCTTATATCAGAAGACGCAGCAGAAACAGATTCGCAGGACAGTGACCAGACGGAGATGGTAGAAACACCCACCAAAGCTCCAGCCTCGTCAATGCCGTCTGTCATACCAGAATATAAAGAAGCGTCAGATGATGCAGAAATCCCACTTCTGCCAACAGCTAACGTGACTGCGGTTCCTACTGCGATTGTGACCGCAGTTCCTTCAAAAAAGCCGTTTACTCCGACTGCTGTGCCTACCCAATCCGATATTGATCTGGAAGCGTGCATTACTCAAAACAGGGATTTCGAGGCCTGGCTGACGATTCCCGGTACAAAGATCAATTATCCGGTTGTACGCTCAAACAACACCAAGTATTACCTTCACCATCTTTTCAACGGAAAAGAAAGCAAGCTGGGCTGCCTGTTTTCTCTGACAAGCTCAGATTATCAGACGCCCAGCAAGAACATAGCGATCTACGGCCATCATATCAGTCACAGTGATGCTATGTTCAGCACCCTTATGGATTACAAGGATGACTCCTACTGCGCGGCCCATAGCCTGATCCGAGTAAGCAGCCTGTATGGAGAACGCACTTACCGCGTCTTTGCGGTGCTAAACATGAACGTCAGCGATTGGGACGCAGCGACAGCTTCCTTCTCCAGTAATGAAAGCTTTCTGCGTTTCGTCAATCGCGCAATCGAAAAATCCATGGTTGATACCGGTGTGCAGGTGACAGCAGAGGACAATATCCTGACCCTGATCACCTGTGATCGAAGCTATGGCGGAGCCAGCGGGCGGCTCATCGTGATGGCTGTTCAAGAATAAAAAAGGAGATTTGTGAATGCAAGTGAGATGCACATTTAAGCGTTTCACCGCTCTCATTCTGTCATTGCTCATGGTGCTGGCTTGTCTGCCCGTGAGCGCAATGGCGGAAGAGACGGTGATTCCTGAAGAAAGCATCAGTGTCGAAGTGATTCCTGACGCTGTGGAACCCCTGCCTGTGCAGGAACCTGAAGAAGTTGAAGAAGTCACTGAGGATGATGCTTCTTACCCCATGGAAAGCACTGATCCAGTCGAGGATGAACCAGAAATAATGGATGAAGCCTTGGAACAGGAAGCTTCGGAACAAGTTGATCCTGACAGCATTATGGGGGATGATCCTATTTCGGTCGAACCGGATACTAATCCTTCGGATGAAACCGAGCAGGAGATTTCTGAACCTGTCCTGGATAATCGTCATCCTTTGCAGGCGGCGATTGATGCCTATGGTCACATCTATGTGGCAACTGTGCGGAAAGCCGACGTGTTCAGCAGCCCTTTGCTAGATGCAGATGCGCTGGTTTTCTCTACGGCTAATGACGTTTTCCTGCTCCTGGCAACGAAGTTCACCGAGCATGAAACAGTCATGGTCTGGTTCCTTGACAAGGATGGAAACGTAGTGAACGGCTATGTTTCCGCTAAAGACCTGGATGACAAGTTCCTGCTGGATGAGGACATTAAGGAGATCAATTTTCTCCCCAAGGATCAGGGAATGACCGCTATCGGCATGATGAACCTGTTTCTGGTAAACGGCACTTATCCTGTTGAAGCCGCAGAAGATCAGCCCACGGATCATCCCGTCGAAGAAGAACCTGTCGAAAGCCAGGATGAACCGGCAGTAGATGAACCAGTACAAGAAACTGAACCTGTTGAATCTGAGATTCCTGACGAAACCGAGCTTGTGGATGAACCCTTGGAAATTCCGGCGGGTGAACCAACAGCCGAACCGAAACAGGAGGAAATCCCCGAAGTGCTTCCTGTGGAAACAGATGAACCGCAGGAGGAAACACCTGAAATGCCGGAAGAACCTGCCCACGATGCCGCTGGTTCCTATGTCAACGTCACAACCAAAACCCGCGTATTCGCCAGTATGGATTCTGAGGCTGCGAAAACCTATTACAGCGGCGAATACCTCGGCAATTTCGTGAAGGATGCCACTGTTCAGATCCTGTCCGTCGATTTCGACGAAACCGGCAACGTCTGGTATCAGGTGCGGTTCCTCTATGGCGATGATTTTGCCGATGGCCGTTTGAAATGGACAGATTACGCTACGGCCTGGATTCTGCCGGATGAAAGCTTTGAATCATCCGATGCATCATGTACGGTCACGGACTTCGCTTATACGGTGGAGTTTCTGAACATGAACCGCAGCAGCGGAAGAAAATTGCTTAAGGCTGCGACACCTATGAATGGCTTTACGCTGAAGAATATCAATGGCGCAGTCGGCGGCTTCTATGCCTGGCAGAATGGTTTGTACGGCAGCTCGGGAAAAGACAGCGATTATCCCCAGCTTGCCAAGTCCGCTGCTCACGGCACGATCTATGCCACCCCGCACTATCTGGAGGGTTTCACCGTGTTCTGCCTGGAGCACAATCTCTCCGGTCCCGGTGAAGGTTCCGGCTCCAATCAAAGCGCAAAAGGCCCCTATGTGCTGGTGGACATGGACACATTTGTGACGAATCCCAGCTATGGCGGCACCACTGGCGTCCGCTATAAGGCCAGTACCATGCATGCCCTGGGCTGGGTGCTGCGTCATACTTACCCGTTCATGGCCCTGAACCGCAGCGATTCCAACAATGAAGTGTGGAGCCGGGCTGCCGGGCAGTTTGCCATGCGTGAAGTGATCAAGCGCCTTGAGGGCGCACAGTATGTGCGCAGCTACTGGGATATGGATAATTTCTATTCCTTTTCTGGCGGTGCGCCTGCTGTGTATCTGGAATATGCCCGCTGGCTGGCCACAAATGGCATTGCCCGTGCCAGCATCACCGGCAATATCACGGCTTCCAACCAGAGCCTGAGCGTTTCCGGCAGCAACTATATCGGAACGGTCAAGCTGACCACGGATGCCGATCTGATTCGGATTCCCAAATCTGCTGGTACGCTGACTGGTAACAGCGGTGGATCTGACAGCAGCTACTACTATGTAAAAAGCGGCGATACGATCCAGGTGACTTCCAGCAAGAATAAGTTTGCCATTTCCATGGAGTCCCTGTCTTCCGCCGATGAGGAAGCCAACTTCCTTGTAGGTGTTCCTTCTGTTTCTATTCAAAAGATTCTGGTTCCTGTCTACGGAGCCCCCAATGTTTTGAAGAGTGGAAGCATTTCTTTTGAACTGAGCTATGGTGAGATTGCCGTTACCAAGAAATCCTCTGATGGGATTTTGCTGAAGGGTACGGTATTTGAACTTCTGAACAGTGCTGGGAGCGTGATTGCTACCGCTACCACCAATGCAAAGGGTGTGGCTACCTTTTCCAGCCTTCAGCCCGGTACCTATACCGTGAGAGAAAAGACAGCTTCGCAGGGCTATAAGCTCGCGTCTGCTTCCCAGAATGTTTCTGTGGTTGCCGGCGTGACTTCCAAAGCGACCTTCACCAATGACCGTATTTCCGGGCGTATCCGGATTGTCAAGAAGGATTCGGTCACTGAAAAGCCCCTTCCCGGTGCTGTATTTACAGTCACCAGGCTGTCCGGGCCGGAATCGGACAATGCTTCCGACATCGGGAAAGTTGTCGCTACCATTACCACCAATGCCCAGGGCATTGCCGAAACCGGCCTTCTGCCCTGGGGTGAATACAAGATCGTCGAGGCAGGCGTGCCGGATGGCTACCTAGATTCCGGCTATACCACCACTGTCTGGATCAAATAATTGAGGAGGATACAAGATATGTTCAATATGAAACGCTTTCTTCACCTAATGCTGGCCGTGGTGATGCTGCTGACCTGCTTTCAGATTCCCTATGCTTACGCAGCGGATGACCCCGTAACCGTTACGCTGAATGTTACCAATACGCCTGTGCGCGGCGATGTTGCGCTGGAAAAGACCGGTATGCAGCTGGTTCGCTTTGCGGATGAAAAAGACTCCTATGGCAACACCATCATGAAGCCTGTTTTCCAGAACGGATTCCTGGCCGGTGCGGTCCTTGAGTTGCACGCCGCCGAGGATATTATCGGCAAGGAAGGCACGGTGTTTTACAAAAAGGATGCCCTGGTTGAAAAACTGACAACCAGCAGCTCCGGCGCGGTCAAATCCAAGGTGTTGCCCCTGGGCAAGTATTACCTGAAGGAAGTGTCGGCCCCGGACGGCTATGTGTTTGACAGCACACCTTATAACGTGACTCTGGCTGCCGTGGACAAAAAGACGGCGGTCGTTGAAGTTAAGGTTTCTGCTTCCAATACCTATTTGCCTATTCGTGTGACGCTGCGCAAGGAAAAGGAAAACATCAAGATAACCGAAACCAAGGAAGGCATGATCCATCAGACCATTGAAGTGGTTCCCGGCCAAGGCTTTGTGTTCGGCCTGTACAACACTAACGTGATTACCTATGGCAATGACCAGAAACTGCCTGCCAACACTCTGATGGCTACTGCTACCACAGATGCGAAGGGCAATCTGACTTTCTCCGGTATGTATCCGCATGGCGAGTATTACATCAAGGAGATTTCCGTACCTAAGGGCTGGCTGCTCAGTGCCGAAAAGTATCCCGTGAAGCTGACCAGCGCAAATAAAGCAGCCAATGAAAATGTGATCACCGTGTATCTGGAGGACCCCATTCTGAATCACCTGATCTATACGCCTGTCACAATTACTAAGAAGGATATTACCGGAGCGGAAAAACTGCCCGGAGCGCTGATTGAAGTGTATGATGCGGACGGCAACACCATCTACCGCGAATACACCAACAGCAAGGGTGAAATCCCCAATATCCCCGTTGTGCCCGGAAACTATACATTCAAGGAAACTTACGCGCCCTCCGGATATGCGCTGAATGTCGCCATTAAGACCTTTACGGTTTCTGCCGATGGCAAAGTCACCGGTGACACCGAGATCCGGGATGAGCTGAACAAGGTAGAGCTGAAGAAGGTTAAGGATAACGGCGAGCCTCTGCCCGGAGCGGTCTTCGGCCTGTTCGACGCCAAAAACACCAAGATTCAGGAGGCTACCTCCAAGGCGGACGGCTCCGTGGTGTTCACCAGGATTCCCTATGGCAGCTATACCATCCGTGAACTGAGTGCCCCCCATGGCTACCATCCTTCCGACAAGGTATGGAAGGTTGACATTGACGGCACCTATGTCAATCCCACCAAGGTGCTTGATACCGTTGAGAACCAGCCTGCTCCCGGCCGCATTAAGATCCTCAAGCAGGATGAGCTGGACAAGCATGTGATTGCCGGTGTGCAGTTCGACATTTTCACGGTCGGCGCGGACGGCAAGCCCGGCGACCTGGTTGCGAAGATGACGACCGGCAAGGACGGCATTGCTGAATCTCCGGATCTGTTCCCGGCGGATTACTTTGTGCAGGAGCACGCCAATCCCACCGGCTACACGGATCAGCTGTGGAGCGAAAAAATCACCGTAGGCATGGATGAGACCATTACCCGGACCGTCAACAATATGCCGGTTCAGGGCAAGATCCGCATCGTGAAAACGGACAGCGAAACCGGCAAGGGTCTGCCTGGTGCGGTGTTCACCGTGACCCGTATTTCCGGTCTGCCTTCCCATAACGGAGAAAATGACGGCGAAATCGTTGCTGTGATCACCTCCGGCAAGGATGGTACGGCAGAAACCCCGCTGCTGACCTGGGGTGAGTATCAGATCGCGGAAACCCGCATGCCGGATGATTACCTGGACGACGGGTATTCCGTTACGGTTAGGATTCCTGCCGGAGTCAAGGCGGAAGAGACTGCCGATCCTGTGAAGTGAGCCAGTGGGCAGCGGAGCGATCCGCTGCCTTTTCTCTCTTCACCAACAGAGAAACGAGGTATAACGGATGTATTTTACAAAAAACAAAACCCCGGCTTTCCTGATTGCACTGCTTCTGCTGATTCTCTGCCTCCCCATGATAGCTCTGGCGGAATCCGTGGATATTCAGGAAATCACCGTTCCGAACAGACCGATCAAGGGACTGATTCAGGTGCAGAAGCAGGGGCCGGTGCTGACCGGATTCAATGAACACCAAGACCCCTTCGGTAATACGGTGCATACGCCCCTGTACAACAAAGGTTCCCTGGCCGGAGCTACGTTCGAGGTGCGTGCCGTGGAGGATATTATCGGAAAGGATGGCACTCTCTGGTTCAAAGCAGACGAAGTAGCTGCCTCCATTACGACCAACGCGGAGGGCGTGGCAGAAACCAAGCTGCTGCCGCTGGGCCATTACTATGTGACGGAGGTATCTGCTCCCGCTGGGTACATCTTCGACAGTACCCGTTACGATGTGCTGCTGGAAGCCAGGGATCACGAAACGCCCACTGTTTCTATCAGCATCATTGCGTCCAATGACTATATGCCCACCCGAATCACCCTGCATAAGGAGAAGGAAGTCGTGACTACGGAAACCGACAAGGAGGGCATCACTCACACCAAATTGGTCAATGTGCCCGGCGAAGGTTTCGTATTCGGCCTGTATAACAGAGAGCCGATTGTGTATGCCGCCGGAACCCTGGACGCGGATACGCTGCTGGCGACTGCCGTATCGGACAAGAACGGAAAGATCAGCTTCGGCGGCCAATTCCCCCAGGGCCCCTACTATGTCCGGGAGCTGTCCGGACCGGAGGGCTGGAAGCTGAGTGAAGCGGATTTCCTGCTTTCCATTTCGGAAGAGTTCAAGACGGCGAAGAATGAAATCGTGATCGACCTGGATGCGCCGATTGTCAATGAATTAGTACACAAGGACGTGCGGGTTTCCAAGACCGATCTGACCGGCTCCGACTATCTGCCGCACACCCTGATCGAAGTGAAGAGCGCGGACGGCAAGACGGTGCTAAGGGATTACACCGGTGATGACGGCTATCTGCCTACTTTCCCGGCAGTTCCTGGCAAGTACACCTACCGTGAGGTGCTGGCCCCGGAGGGCTATGAGCTTTGTGTCACGGAGCTGGCCTTTGAAATCACCCCTGCGGGAGAAATCGAAGGTAAGACCGCTGTTGCTGATGATTACACCCGGTTCAGCATCCTGAAGGTGGATGAATACCACAAGCCCCTGGTTGGTGTGGAGTTCGGCCTCTTCCGGGAGGACGGCACGCAGCAGGCATTCGCGGTATCAGATGAAAAGGGTCTTGTGACCTTTGAAAAGATCCCGTATGGCACCTACACCATTCAGGAAACCAAGACGCTGACCGGCTACCTGAAGAACTTCACCAAGGTGCCCATCACCATTGACGGAACGTTCGTCAATCCCAAGGAACCGATTGCCACGCTGGAAAACTGCCAGGCGGTGATCGTGATCCAGAAGGTCGATCAGAACAACACGGCACTGCAGGGCGCTGAATTTGGGCTGTATGATGAAAGCGGCAAGCTGATCATGACTGCCGTCTCCGATATGGAAGGCAAGGCCCGCTTCGTCGGCGCGGACTACGGGAAATACACTATTCGTGAACTTTCCGCTCCGGACGGCTATCTGCCCAGCCGCGATGTGATCTCCGTCACCATTGACGAGGGCTACACGAACACCGATCAGCCCGCCGCAACTGTGATCAACCCCGAAAAGAAGATCATGTGCATCAAGGCGGATACCTCCGGCAAGCCCATTCCCGGCGTAGAGTTTTCCCTCTACAACGCCGTTACCATGGAAAAAGTGGAGACAGCCGTCAGCGATAAGGATGGCGTAGTCATCTTCCGTAATTTCGATTACGGGGACTGGATCATCCGCGAGACTGCTGCTCCGGAAGGCTATTCCAAGATGGAGGATATCCGCTTCCAGGTGAATGATGGCTGGAAGGAGCCCAAGCCCATCCTGTGCATCAATGTTCCAAACCACTATGAGTTTATGAAAACCGACAGCTCCGGAACACCCCTGGCGGGCGTGAAATTCCGTCTGGAGGACGAAAGCGGTAAGGATTTGGGAACCTATGAATCAGATCAGGACGGCTTGGTTCAGATCAAGGATCTGCTGCCCGGCACCTACTTCATCAAGGAAATTGAAACCCTGGAGGGCTACAGCGTTTCCGGCGAAGTGATCAAGCTGAAGCTGGATGAATACTATGTGGTTCCTGAAAAGCTGAAGCAGTTCGTCAACTACACCACGATCCAGACCGGTGTGCATCTGGCCGTGACAGGCGTCATGTGGGCTGGACTTGTCCTCATGGTGATCAGCGGTACGGTGGGCCTGATCCGCAGGCGGCGCAAAACGAAATAAACAAGGAGAGTTGCTCAGATGAAGCGTCTGTATTTCCTTCACCGACTGGAGGTGCCGCCCTGGCCTCTCCTTTCATTCTTCACAGAGGAGATGATTGATTTTGCAGGAAGAGATTGAAAATAAAACTCTGACCCTGATGATCAATTCCAGCAAGCTGACTGCCCGAACCCTGGCGACGGCTTTTACAAAATTCCTGCGGTACTCCCGTAACAAAATGAAGGAGCACGAAAAGGAGCACCAAGACGTAAAGCCCCAAGGCAAACAGACCATTAAGGAGCTGATTGCCCAAAATCAGGGGGTCGAAAAGACGGAACTGGCAGATAAGGACGAGGTGAAAACCTTCGATCATATCGCCAAACAGTATGGTGTGGACTATGCCATTAAAAAAGGCGTTTCCCCGGAGGGAAAGCAGCGATACATGCTGTTTTTCAAAGCCCGTGACCGTGCTGCCATCGATCAGGCCATGTCTGCGTATGCCGCGGATTATATGAAGAAACATCAGCGGGAGCATCCGCCCATCGAACAGGTCATTGATCCTGTCAAGGAGATGCTGCCGGGCCGCAAAAAGGAGCGTGTCAGGGATAAGGGGATGCAGCGATGAACAGCTCAAAGCTGAAAAAGAAGCTGATCCTAAATCTTCCTTACTTCCTGATCGGCCTGTATGCTTCAAAGCTCGGCGAAGCCTGGCGGCTGGCAGAGGGCTTGAACGCTTCCCAAAAGCTTCTGCATCTTCTGGATGGATTTTCTGCCGCTTTTCAGTCACCATGGCCCAGCTTCTACCCCTCCGATCTCCTGATCGGGCTGGTGATCGGCTGTGTGCTTCGATTGCTGGTTTATGAGAAAAGCCGGAACGCAAAAAAATATCGGCGCAATGAAGAGTACGGCTCCGCCCGCTGGGGTACGCACTCCGATATTGCGCCGTTTATTGATCCCGATCCATGGAACAATGTGATCCTGACCAAGACGGAAAGCCTGACCATGAGCAGCCGTCCCAAAGACCCACGCAATGCACGAAATAAAAACGTGCTGGTGGTCGGCGGTTCCGGCAGTGGTAAAACAAGGTTTTTTATCAAGCCCAACATCATGCAGTGCACCAAAACGAAAGGTACTTCCATCGTGGTGACCGATCCCAAGGGGCAGAATCTGGTAAGCTGTCCATGTGCCGGACGTTTGTAAACAGCGGCTACAGGGTTTGTAAGCGAAGGAAGGGGGTGAAAACATATGAACCAAACCAAGCGAGAAAGCGGCATTACAGCGTTATATGAGCGGCTTTCCAGAGATGATGACTCTGCCGGGGAAAGCAACTCGATTCAGAACCAGAAGAGGTATCTGGAAGACTACGCGAGGCAGCATGGTTTCACGAACATCCGGCACTATTCCGATGATGGCTACACCGGCACTAACTTCAACCGACCTGGCTTCATGCAGATGCTGGCTGATATTGATGCCGGTCTGATCAGCACCGTGATCGTCAAGGACATGAGCCGATTCGGAAGAAACTATCTGGAAGTCGGCCTTTACACTGAGATCCACTTTCCTGAGAAAGGTGTCCGATTCATCGCTATCAACAGCAATGTGGACAGCGACAACCCGACAGAGAATGAGTTTACCCCGTTCCTGAATGTGATCAACGAGTGGTATGCCAAGGATACTAGCCGGAAGATCTGTGCGATCTTCAAATCCAGAATGTCAGAAGGATTGCGGTGCAGCGGTTCGGTGCCATATGGATACATCAGGCTTCAGGGAGACAAGCAGACCCTTGTGGTTGATGATGAAGCGGCGGCGGTGGTCAGAAGAATCTTTGAACTGGCCGCTCAGGGTATGAACGCGCCGGGTATTGCCAGAATGCTGACAGAGGAAAAGATTCTGATTCCATCAGCCTATGCCGCCAAGTATCACCCGGAGGCAGTCCACAGCAGATCGTACACAGATCCATGTTTGTGGTCCCCTCATGCGATCCGCACAATCCTTGATCGGGAGGAGTATCTCGGCCATACGATTCTGGGTAAGTCAGTGCGAGTCAACTTCCGCAGTAAAAAGCGCCGACCAACCACACGGGATGAACGCCTTTTCTTCCCGGACACGCACGAGGCAATCATCGATCAGGACATCTGGGATCAGGCTCAGAAGCTGCGGAAGCGATGCACCAGGCGCAGCCCCAGCGGGACGCACACGCACATGTTGTTCGGCCTGGCTTTCTGCCCAGACTGCGGCGCGAAGCTGGCTCTGATCCGCAACAAAACGAACGGAGCTTACTACAACTACTCTTTCCGATGCCGGCATTACAAAAGTATCTATCAGGAATGCACCAGCCACTCCATCTCCGCAACGGCACTGACCGAGGCTGTAAGGCTGGCACTCAAGGTTGTTGCCGCAGAAGCGCTTGAGGACGAAGAATCCTTCAGGACAAAGCTCAATCAGCAGTGGGCTGAACAGCACAGCAGTGAGCTGAACGAAAGCAAAAGAGATCTCGCTGCGGCCAGGAAACGGATTGCGGAACTCGACAATCTGATTCGCGGTCTTTATGAGGATCGGCAGCTTGGCCATATGCCGGCCAGACAGGTGGACAGACTGATTGCCCAGTATGACCAGGAGCAGGAAGATCTGGAATCGAAGATCACATCTTTGGAGACAAAGATCGAAGACACGAAGGCCGGAAGATCAGACCCTGACCGTTTCCTCAGAGCCATCCGCAAATACCGGGAATTCGACGAGCTGACCCAAGACATGGTCTTTGAACTGATCGACCGGGTTGATGTTCATCAAGCCGAGACCGATACCGAGACCGGCGAACGCATCCAGCAGATCGACATCACCTTCTCCTTCATCGGAAGCTACCAGCCCGCATCGGAAGCTATTGCCTTTGAAATCGCCCAGACCAGGGCAAGAAAGGCTGCGGAGAAAGCAGAACGGAAGCGTAACCTGGACGAGCAGTCGAAACAGAGGGAAAAAGAACGAAAAGCCCGGAGAAGGGCTGAGCTCATCGAACAGGCTGAGCACGATCCGGAAATCGCTGCGAAGCTCGAAGCGGAAAAGGAAAAGAGGCGGGCATACAACCGGGCCTACCAGCAGAAGCGGCAAGAAGAGAAAAAGCAGGAAGCCATTGCGAATGGCACATATGTTCCACCGAACCCATTCCTATCCATGAGTCAGAAAGAGCTTGCCCAGATTGCTGACAGCGATCCCGCCGCGGCCGCAGAGCTGGAAAAACGCAGAGCCTACGGGAGGGCAAAGCAGGCACAGTACCGGACAAAGACCAAAGAAAAGGCAGCTTCAGATCCTGCATTTGCAGAGGCGCTCAAAGCGAAGAATGCAGCAGCTAATGCAAGAGCAAAGGCGAAGATGGATGATCTTACGGAACGGGCCAAAACCGATCCTGAAGCAGCCAGAGATCTGGAAGAAAAGATAGAACGCCGACGCAGCTATGGCAGAGCATTTGCAGAACGACAGAAGCAGAGAGCCGCCAATGACCCTGAGTTTGCCGCTGAATATGAGGCAAAGCAGCGGGAAAAGCAGCGCAAGAATAACGAGCGGCAGAAACGGCTGCGCGCTGAGCTTCGGGCACAGGCTGAAACAGATCCCGTTGCGGCGGAGAGGCTTACTGCCGAGCGGGCAAAGCAAGTCGAAGCAACCACCAGGAGCAGGCGGAAGCTCAACCAAGCAGCCCTCACCGATCCGATAGCCGCAGCCAAACGTGAGAAGCATCTTACTCACCGAAGAGACTACTACGCAGCGCATAAACCATCAGCACAGCAGGCAGTATGACCAAACGGCGAAAGGAGAATGGCTATGGAAACCAGTATGAACATGAATCCCCATCTTCCCCGGCACATTCACGACAATCAGAACGGACTGGATTACACGCTCCACGGTGACTACTACTTACCGGATCTCACTGCCCCGGAAGCGGATTCCAAACCCATCGGGAAATGGGGCCGGATGCATCGGGACTACCTGAAGGAGCACAGGCCCGGAATGTACACCCGGCTGATCCTGTCCGGCAAGCTGTATCAGACCTTGGCTGAGTTGAATACTCAGGCTCAGGCTCGGCTGGAACTGATCATCCAGCAGATGCAGCACAGCGAGGGCGTGGATGAGAGGATGAA
>JAEEGH010012757.1_pt1 | contig 18773 bp, 13 predicted proteins | sample 9134181 | NCBI WGS metagenome assembly JAEEGH01 (sample SAMN16246544, study PRJNA631951) | gut metagenome | biome: gut microbiome; feature: rumen; material: DP-attached | host: Bos | place: Iran: Karaj | collected 2018-10 | reverse complement strand
AAGGAAATCATCCTCCCAGACCTGTCTGTACTCAAGTCTTGAAAGGTCCTCTTTGGCATTGGGAACATAAACTGTTACGAGGTAGTAGTCCCCATATTCAGCCGTGATCACACGTCCCTCGTGATCGTGCTCCTCTATTCCAAGTCCGTAGGTTACAGAGATTGGCTTTTCCTTGGTGAAAATAGCAGTACCTGAATATCCCTTCTTTTCAGCATAATTCCAGTACTCCTCGTATCCTGGAAGGTCAATTTCAATCTGTCCTTCCTGAAGCTTGGTCTCCTGAAGACATATCACATCAGGATTTTCTTTATCCATGAATTCCTGAAAGCATCCCTTGGATACACAGGCGCGTAGTCCGTTAACATTCCATGACACTAACTTTTTTCCCATAATCTCTCCATTTCTCTTACTGCCTATTGTCAACAGATTTATTATATCAAAAATAAAATTTCTGAAAACAAGGTTGACAGTGAAACTTTTGTGTGCCATTATCAATCATATCAGTTTTGCTACGACTGATAAATAATCAAGAAAGCGAGGTAAAAGAAATGACATTTACAGTGGCGAACTTTTTTAAAGCGAATCATTTTGCACAGACTTTACCTCGGGATATCTTGTTCGGATAAGGATTTTTCAACCTGCATCTGAATATTTTTGTGACATGGGTTCCCCAGGTAAGTTCTTGTGATTTACCTGGGGTTTTTTTATGCCTTTAGGAAACTGGGCCCGTTTCCTAGTGTCGCAAAACCCGAGGCTAGAGGAGTAACAGAAACGAAACAATCTATTTATTACAAAATGGAGGGACAATGAATACACTTGGAAGTTATGTGCGCAAGCACTGGGCAACATACACAATGGCAATTGTTTTCATGTTGATTGCTATTGCCCTTGACATGATGTTCCCGAAAGTAACAGAACGAATAGTAAACGAAGTACTTATAGGTCAGGATTTCACCTATTTCCCATATCTGCTCCTTGCCATAATCCTTATCGGAGTAGGCAGAAGCGTATTTGGATACTACAAGGAATTTACCTTTGATAAGAATTGCATAACCATCGGAACTGAGATGAGAAAGGATCTCTTTGATCACATTCAGAGCCTGTCTCTTGATTATTTCGATGATTCCAGCACAGGCGAACTAATGGCCCGTGTAAAAGATGACATAGATAAGATCTACCAGCTTGTAGGCATGGTAGCCATGAGAGGAATGGAAGTTACCTTAAACTCAGTCCTCATCCTGTATTTCATGTTCTCAATAAATGTGCCACTGACTCTTTTACCTCTTACATTTATGGTAATATGCGGCACAACAGCCGTTGTTATGGAGCGTAAGCTCGATAAAGTCTACGATGCTATCAGTGAAGAGAACGCTGAGATGACAACTACTGCAGAGGAGAATCTGGCCGGTGTCAGAACAGTTAAGGCCTTTGCCAGAGAAGACTACGAGATAAAAAAATTCTTTAAGCATAACAAGAAATACTATGATCTCAACATGGAGGAGGCTAAGGCACTTATCAAGTTCTACCCTGTATTTATGCTGGCTGGAACACTTCTTCCTGTTGCCTGCGCCGTACTCGGCGGAATTGCAGTAATAAACGGACACATGAACCTTGGTAGTCTTACAGCGTTCATCATCTACACCAGAAACTGCACATGGCCAATGGAGGAGCTTGGCTGGATCACCAACGAATTCTCAAGCTCAATTGCTTCACTCAAGAAGATCAAAAAGATCTATAGTGAGCACTCAACTCTTTCTGAAACTACTGATCCTATCCACGTGGATGGCATCAAGGGCGAGATTGAATTTGATCATGTATCACTTGAGCTTGGCGGAAAAGAAGTTCTTTCAGATGTCAGCTTTTCTGTTAAAGCAGGTAAGACTCTTGGAATCATGGGACAGACAGGTTCTGGTAAGTCCACTATCATCAACCTGATCCAGAGATTCTATGATCCAACAAGCGGAAATATCATGCTTGATGGCAACGAGATCAGACAGATGGAGCTTGACCAGGTACGTGGCGCCACTGCCGTTGTTATGCAGGATGTATTTCTTTTCTCTGACACAATTGAAGAAAACATCCGTATGGGTAGAAAAGATGACATGACCATGGACGAGATTAAGAGCGCTGCCCAAATGGCAAAGGCTTCTGACTTCATCGAAAAGCTCGAAGAGTCTTACGAAACAGTCATTGGCGAAAGAGGTGTTGGCTTGTCCGGAGGTCAGAAACAGAGAATCAGTATTGCCAGAGCTATTTCCAAGAACGCTCCAATACTTATACTTGACGACTCCACATCAGCACTTGATATGGAGACTGAATCTGAGATTCAGAAAACACTTGATGACATTAAGAGCACAACCCGTGTAATCGTTGCTCACAGAATATCTGCTGTTAGAAATGCTGACGAGATCATCTATCTTGAGAACGGACGCATCGCAGAAAGAGGAACTCACGAGCAGCTGCTCAAGAAAAAGGGCCTGTACTACGAGACCTACATTGCTCAGTACGGCGCTCCTACAGAAATGGAGGTGAGTGCGTAATGGCTGCTAACTCATTTCGTGAAGATGAGCACCTGTCCAATACGGACCGTAAAAAGATATTTGTCAGAATGATCCGCTATCTGCGGCCTCACATATTTGAAATAATCCCGGTTCTTATCTCTTTGGTAATTACTGTTGGAATCAGCCTTGTTAGTCCACTTCTTATTGAGTACGCAATTGACGTACATGTAGCTAATAAGAACGTGAGAGGACTTCTGACAATTGCTACTATCATAGTATTCCTTGGTGTTACATACATTCTTTTTGTTAAGCTTCGTATGTACATGATGAACAAGGTTGCTAACAAGGTTCTGCTTGATATCAGGCAGGAATTATATGAACACATACAGACACTGTCATTCACATTCTTTGACAACAGACCTACAGGTAAGATCCTTGCCCGTATCATCGGTGATGTTAACTCAATGAAGGATGTAATGGCCAACACTATCACTAACCTGATTCCTAACTTCATCACAGTATTTGGTGTTGTTATCATCATGCTGGTAAAAGACTGGAAGCTGGCCCTTGGATGCTTTGCTTCCCTCCCAATCATGGTAGTGAGCATCTTCTGGATAAGGAACGTTAACCACAAGAGATGGCAGGATGTACGTAAGAAATCTTCTAACATGAACGCCTACGTTCACGAAGATATCGCAGGAATCTCTGTAGTTCAGAGCTTCCACGCAGAAAATGAGACCAAGAAAACTTTCAGAGAGCTTGCTAACGCTCACAGAGATGCCTACATCTCAGCTTGTAGAGCAGCTGACCTCTTTGGACCTTCAATTGATATGAGCTGGGCTATCAGTAACATGGTTCTGTACCTTGTTGCTATCAGACTTCTTGGCTACACATCAGCTTCAATCGGTCTTATCACTGCTTTTGCAAGCTATTCCAGCATGTTCTGGAGCCCAATCATGGGTCTTTCCAACTACTACAATCAGCTGATCACCAATATCACAGCTGCTGAGCGAGTATTCGATATTCTTGATACAGAGGCTGAAATCGTAGATAAAGAGGGGGCAGATGAACTTCCAGATATTGCAGGAAGTGTAGCCTTTGAAAATGTAGGATTTACCTACGATGAAGGAACTGAGACTCAGACCAAGGTTCTTGAGAATGTAAACTTCCAGGTTAAGCCAGGTGAGACAATTGCACTAGTTGGCCCTACAGGCGCTGGTAAGACTACAATAGTTAACCTCATCAGCAGATTCTATGATATCCAGAAGGGTAAGATTTTTGTTGATGGCCACGACCTTACAGATGTTACTATCAACAGCCTTCGCCGTCAGATGGGTGTCATGACTCAGGATAACTTCATCTTCCACGGCACAGTAAGAGAGAACATCATGTACGGTAAGCTTGATGCCACTGAGGAAGAAATGATCGCTGCAGCCAAGGCTGTTAACGCCCATGACTTCATCATGAACCTTGAAAATGGCTATGATACTGAGTTAAAAGAGCGTGGTGCAGGCCTTTCAATTGGTCAGAGACAGCTTATTGCCTTCGCACGCACCATGATATCAATGCCTAAGATTCTTATCCTTGATGAGGCTACAAGTAGTATCGATACTCATACAGAGATGCTCGTACAGAAAGGTATTCAGGCACTACTCAAGGGCAGAACAAGCTTTGTTATTGCTCACAGACTTTCTACTATCAAGAATGCAGACCGGATCTTTGTTATCAATAACGGTGGTATTCAGGAAGCTGGAAGTCACGACCAGCTCATTGCTAAGCGCGGAGCTTACTACGACCTTTACATGGCCCAGTTTGCATAATTTGACTATTAAAGAAAATAATTGTTGACAATGTAATTTCATTGGAGTATTATCTTTACTAACTTAATACTTTAAACCGATGAAGCGGAGATAACGTCTATGATGCCTTCACAGAGAGTCCGAGTAGCTGAGAACGGGCAAGAAACACATATTCAAATGGACCGCAGAGGGTGCAGTCAAATGTGGTTTCCCACAGAGTATTCTGCAACGGAAGGCTCTCGTTAGTAGCCAGGGATATGTTGGTATCCTGACAAAGCGCGTATTTACTACGAATTCAAGGTGGCACCGCGGATAGTATAAATGTACATTCGTCCTTGGCAGAAGAATATTCTGCCAGGGACTTTTTTTATACCTAAAAAGCAAAAGGAGAAAAGACTATGATCAAGGAAGCAATCGTAAAAATCGTAAACAAAGAGGACCTTACTTATGATGAGGCCTATGCAGTAATGAATGAGATCATGAGTGGTGAGACAACTCCTACTCAGAACGCAGCATTTCTTTCAGCTCTTTCTACTAAGAGTGCTAGAGCAGAGACAACAGATGAGATTGCTGGCTGTGCTACAGCTATGAGAGAGCATGCTACTCAGGTTGAGACAAATATGGATGTATTCGAAATCGTTGGAACTGGCGGAGACAACGCTCAGAGTTTTAACATCTCAACAACTTCCGCCCTTGTTGCAGCAGCAGGCGGAATGAAGGTTGCCAAGCACGGTAATAGAGCTGCTTCTTCTAAGTGTGGAACAGCCGACTGCCTCGAAGCTCTTGGCGTAAATATCGACCAGAGCCCAGAGAAATGCGTAGAGCTCCTTGATAAGGTTGGAATGTGCTTCTTCTTTGCTCAGAAATATCACACATCAATGAAGTATGTAGGAGCAATCAGAAAAGAGCTTGGCTTTAGAACAGTATTCAATATCCTCGGACCTCTTACAAATCCTGGAAGACCTTCAATGCAGCTTCTTGGTGTTTATGATGATTATCTCATCATTCCACTTGCACAGGTTCTTATAAGTCTTGGAATCAAGAGAGGAATGGTTGTATACGGACAGGATAAGCTTGATGAAATCTCAATGAGCTCTCCAACATCTGTATGTGAGATTAAGGATGGCTGGTACAAATCCTATACAATCCGTCCTGAAGACTTTGGCTTCAAGACATGTACTAAGGCTGATCTTGTTGGCGGAACTCCTGAAGAGAACGCTCAGATCACAAAAGATATTCTTTCAGGAAAAGAAAGAGGACCTAAGCGTGAGGCAGTTCTTTTGAATGCTGGTGCTTCTCTCTACATCGGTGGCAAGGCTGATTCCATGGCAGAAGGTGTTAAGCTTGCTGCAGAGCTTATCGATTCCGGCAAGGCTACAGAGACACTTAACAAACTCATTGAAGTAAGTAATTCATAATAGAGGCTTGGTAAAAATATGAGCGCAACTATTCTCGATGAACTGGCATCCTACGCCAGCTTCAGAGTATCAGAATCAAAGAAAAAAATATCTTTAGAAGCTTTAAGAAGACAGGCTGAGGAACTTCCATTAGGGACTTTCGAATTTGAAAACGCACTTAAAAAGCCAGGTATCTCTTTTATCTGCGAATGCAAAAAGGCTTCTCCTTCAAAAGGGATCATAGCACAGGACTTTCCTTATCTTGATATAGCAAGGGATTACGAGGCAGCCGGAGCAGACTGTATCTCAGTTCTGACTGAGCCCAAGTGGTTTCTGGGATCCAATTCATATTTGGAAGAGATAGCTTCAAATGTGAGTATCCCATGTATCAAGAAGGATTTCACTGTAGATGAGTACATGATATACGAAGCTAAAGTCCTTGGCGCTAAGGCTGTACTTCTTATCTGCTCTATCCTTGATAAAGGTCAGATCAAAGAGTACATAGATATCTGCGATAGTCTTGGTTTATCAGCTCTTGTAGAAGCTCACGATGAAAAAGAGATTGAGACAGCCCTTGATGTATCAGCAAGGATAATTGGTGTAAACAACCGAAACCTCAAGGATTTTAAGGTTGATACAGCAAATAGCAAGAACCTTAGAAGTCTTGTTCCGAGTGATATCGTCTTTGTCTCAGAGAGCGGTGTTCAGTCTGTAGATGATATAAAGGCTATCAAAGAATTTGGCGCTGATGCTGTACTGATTGGTGAAATGCTCATGCGAGCAATAGATAAAAAAGCCCTTTTAAATGAACTTAAAGATGCATGAGTTTAGAACAACAATCAGATAATAATGAGGTATGTTGTGACTAAGATTAAAATGTGCGGTCTTTTTAGAGAAGAAGATATTACATACGCTAATGAAGTTAATCCTGACTACATCGGATTTGTCTTTTACAAAAAGAGTCATCGCTATGTTGGTATGGAAACAGCCAGTAGGCTACGATCAAAGCTCGATGATGGTATTCAGACTGTTGGCGTATTCGTTGATGAAGATATTTCTCTTATAAAAGAACTGGTAGATAAAAAGATAATTGATATAGTTCAGCTCCATGGACATGAGGATGAGGAATATATCAAAGAGCTCAGAGATACTTTAGGTGAGTCTTACACAAAAATCATAAAAGCTATTGTGATAAAAAGTGAATCAGATATACCAAAACCACAGCCACTAGTAGATTACTATCTATTGGATTCGGGAATGGGAAGCGGTAGTTCTTTTGACTGGAACCTTATTAAGGACTTACAAACTCCAGTATTCCTGGCTGGAGGCCTTAATACAGAGAATATATCAGAAGCTCTTTCACTGGTTAAGCCTTATGCAGTGGATGTAAGCTCAGGAATAGAGACAGATAAGGTTAAGGATTTTGATAAGATGCGTTTGTTCGCATCATTAGTTAGAAATAATCAGTAATTAGAAATATGAGGAGAAAAGAAATGAGTAACTCAAGAGGAAGATTTGGTGTTCATGGCGGTCAGTATATTCCAGAAACTCTTATGAATGCTGTAATAGAACTTGAAGAAGCCTACAACCACTACAAGGATGATCCAGAGTTTAACAGAGAACTCACTGAGCTTTTGAATGAGTACGCTGGTCGTCCTTCAAGACTCTACTACGCCGAGAAGATGACTAAGGATCTCGGCGGTGCCAAGATTTATCTTAAACGTGAAGATTTAAACCACACTGGCGCTCACAAGATCAACAACGTTCTCGGTCAGGCTCTTCTTGCCAAGAAGATGGGTAAGACAAGACTTATAGCAGAAACTGGCGCTGGTCAGCACGGCGTAGCAACTGCTACAGCAGCTGCACTCATGGGTATGGAATGCGTTGTTTTCATGGGCGAAGAGGATACCAAGAGACAGGCTCTTAACGTTTACAAGATGAGACTTCTTGGAGCAGAGGTTATTCCTGTAACTACAGGAACTGCTACTCTTAAGGATGCAGTATCAGAGGCCATGAGAGAGTGGACTTCCCGAATTGATGATACTCATTACTGCCTTGGTTCTGTAATGGGACCACATCCTTTCCCAACTATCGTTCGTGATTTTCAGGCTGTAATCTCCAAAGAAATCAAAGAGCAGATGCTTGAAAAAGAGGGTAGACTCCCAGATGCAGTTATTGCCTGCGTTGGCGGCGGCTCAAATGCTATTGGAACCTTCTACAATTTCATTGAAGATGAATCTGTTCAGCTTATTGGCTGTGAAGCAGCAGGAAGAGGAATCGACACCTTTGAAACTGCAGCTACTATCAACACGGGAAGACTTGGAATTTTCCATGGCATGAAGTCTTACTTCTGTCAGGATAAATATGGTCAGATTGCTCCAGTTTACTCAATTTCAGCTGGTCTTGATTATCCAGGAATTGGTCCTGAGCATGCTTACCTTCACGATATTCACAGAGCTGAGTATGTTGCTATTACTGATGATGAAGCCGTTAATGCATTTGAGTATCTCTCCAGAACAGAGGGTATCATCCCAGCTATCGAGTCATCACATGCTCTTGCTCACGCTATGAAGATTGCTCCTACTATGGATAAAGATAAGATCATTGTTGTAACTATTTCTGGCAGAGGTGATAAAGACTGTGCTGCCATTGCCCGCTACAGAGGCGAGATTATTGAAGAGTAAAGGAGACTAGTCATGAGCAAAATAAAGAATGCATTTACAAATGGCAAAGCTTTTATCGCCTTCATAACCTGTGGCGATCCTGATTTAGAAACTACCAAAGAGGCTGTTATAGCTGCTGTGAATGGAGGAGCTGATCTTATCGAGCTTGGTATTCCATTTTCCGATCCTACAGCAGAAGGTCCTGTTATTCAGGGAGCAAACCTTCGAGCCTTATCTGGAGGTGTAACAACTGATAAGATTTTTGATTTTGTCGTAGATCTTAGAAAGAGCGTATCAGTACCGATGGTTTTCATGACCTACGCTAATGTTGTATTTTCCTATGGTTCAGAGGAATTCATAAAAAGATGTAACGAGATTGGAATGGACGGACTTATCCTCCCAGACCTTCCATTTGAGGAAAAAGAGGAGTTTGAGGAAGTTTGCAATAAGTATGATGTAGACCTTGTTTCTCTTATCGCTCCAACTTCTGAAAAGAGAATTTCTATGATAGCAAAAGAAGCTAAGGGCTTTATCTATGTTGTATCAAGCCTTGGTGTTACAGGAACAAGAAGCTCCATTACAACAGACCTTGATTCAATTGTTAAGCTTATAAGAGAGAGCTCTGATGTACCTTGTGCTATCGGTTTTGGTATATCAACTCCAGAACAGGCTTCCAAGTATTCTAAGGTAGCTGATGGAGTTATTGTTGGATCTGCTATTATCAAGCTCCTTGAGAAGCATGGCAAAGATGCTCCTAAATACGTTGAAGAATACGTTCATTCAATGAAGGCAGCTATGTAATTTTTCACTTTGTTTTCTTCATAATTCCTTTTTCATATAAAGAATCCGGCGATTACTATTATCTAGTAGTTCGCCGGATTTCTATTTATTCATATAAGTTTTACTGCATCTGCTTGATTCTCTGCAGGTTTTCATCAGTCTCCTTGAGCATCTCTCGAAGTGAGAGATTATCATCATAACTAAATTCGCAGATAGAATACTGCAAATGATTGATATATCTGCTGGACTCAGAAAGTAGCTTGGCATTCTGAGTAGACATTTCCTGTCTGAAGCTCTCAGCCTTACCTTCTTCATCAGTAATTTCTATTACTGCGTATTCATCGCCTCTGATTCGGCCATAAATACAATCCTCGAATACTTCCTCAAGAATTGCAGCAATCTTTTTAACTGCTCTGTCTCCTTCTTCATGGCCATACATGTCATTGATTCCCTTGAGGGATTCCATGTGAATATAGGCTACAATAGCGCATTTTCCTGGTCCAAAGTTTTCTTTGAGAAGATCATAAGCCTTGGCAAAGAATCCTCGTCTGTTAAGACCTCCTGTGAGATAATCCTGATCTCCAATATGATCAAGAACTGAATCATCCCTTGCAAGCTCTTCCTGAACTTCATAGAGCTCTTCATTGGTCTTTTTAAGCTCTTTTTCCAGATATGAAACTCTGGATACTCCAGTTATAACGCTTAGGACATTGTCAAAGAAATAATCAGTAAGGATATTTGCTGTAAACTCAGTTACCAGAAGTCCAAGCTGATATTCGCCTACATACAAAGGTCCTGCAACAAGTACGTTAGGCTTACCATTTGTGATATTCGCAATGATATCACTGGACTTGGTTCTCTTATCAGCTTCCTCGTAATCAGTAACTATACCATTTACAAGATTAGCCTTAACTGTTATCTTTTCAGGTTTTTCCCACCAGTATTTGATGGTATTCCTTACTTTTTTATCATAGAGCATTACTGAGCAGCTCTTGATGCCTTCTGCTGCGATTGTTTCTGCCATTACTTCATAAGCTTTCTCTGTAGGATATTTCCTATGAAGCAGAGGATTACTGATCCTCGATAATACATTAAGCGCTTCAGAAGCCTCTTTTTCTACGAAGTTAAATGTCTTGGCAACTTCAGGTGATGGAAGAGTACCTTTTTCTGCAAAAGAAATCGCATCGCAAACTGCTTCATAACCAAGCTGCTCAAGCTGGTCTCTGTCAGTATCTACAGTGTTAACACAATTAAAGCCGTCTTGCTTGGTAAGCGTTAAAAGAGGTATCTCACTGAACTTTTTGAGAAATGCTTCCTTCTTGAGAATAGGCACTTTTTTACCTATTCTGTCGATATCTACTATCAGAGCATCAAAAGCGAAATCCCTGGCATAATCAAAAAGCGCTGCATACTGATATGCGTAAGGATCACCATCTTCAGCTTCTGTGAGAAGGTACTTGCCCGGCATTATGCAGAGGGTAATTTTCTTATCCCTCGCTGCCTGGCTAGCACCTATACATATTCTTTTAACTTCTCTGTCTTCCAGTTCTGATACCAACAGTCCGATGTTCATAGGCCCTCATTTCCTGATGAATCCAAGCTGCTAACTGTGTCTGTTATGTATTACTCGTCGTCGCTCTCTGTATCAACAATATCTTCGCCAACTTCTTCTGGTACATCATCAATATTATCGATATCGTGATCTCCATCAGAAATCTTTTCTCTTACTTTGGCAATCTGTGCTACTGTTACGCCCTCATCAAGATTGATCATCTTAACACCAGATGTAACTCTGCCATGGACAGTTATCTCATCCATTCGAAGCTGAATGATGGTTCCACCATTTGTGATCATCATGATCTCGTTGTCATCATTAACAGCCTTAACACCTACTACACTACCAGTCTTCTCAGTAATCTTGTAGCACTTAACACCCTTACCACCTCTGAACTGGCTGTGGAATTCATCAAGAGTTGTTCTCTTACCATAACCTTTTTCAGATACGATGAGAAGTGAATCGCCCTGTGTATTGAGCTGCATTCCTACGATTTCATCTGTATCATCAAGCATCATTCCGCGAACACCGATAGAAGATCTGCTTGTTGAACGAACATCATCCTCATCGAAGTGGATACACATTCCGTTCTTTGTTACAAGGAACACTTCTGCATCCTTGGTAACTGTCTTAACTTCGATAAGCTCATCATCATCTCTAAGAGTGATAGCTGCAAGTCCTGTCTTTCTAACATTTGAGAAGTCAGTGATAGGAGTCTTCTTAACGGTTCCTTTCTTGGTAACCATGAATAAGCTCTTTTCCTCATCCTCAAAGCCCTTAACAGGGATCATAGCAGATATTTTCTCACCAGGAGCAAGCTGAAGAAGGTTCACAATAGCCATTCCTCTTGATGTTCTTGATGCCTCTGGAATCTGATATGCCTTAAGTCTATATACACGTCCTGTGTTAGTAAAGAACATGACATAATTGTGTGTTGTAGTCATGAGGATATCTTCAACAAAGTCATTATCGATTGTTGTGATGCCTTTGATTCCCTTACCACCACGGTTCTGTGATTTGAAGTTGTCAATTGACATTCTCTTGATGTATCCAAGATTTGTCATAGCGATAACTGTATTGACGTTAGGAATGAGATCCTCCATATCAATATCTGAATCATCGTGACCAATTTGAGACTTTCTGTCATCGCCGTATTTAGCGGAAATCTCAGTAATCTCTGTCTTGATTACCCCAAGAAGAACTTTTCTATCTGCAAGAATAGCCTTTAATTCCTCGATTTTCTTGAGAAGCTCTGCGTGCTCCTGTTCAAGCTTGTCTCTTTCCAAGCCTGTGAGAGTACGAAGTCTCATGTCAACGATAGCCTGTGCCTGAACATCTGTAAGTCCAAAGCGAGCCATCAACTGCTCTTTAGCAAGAGCTACAGTTTCACTACCTCTGATAATCTTGATTACTTCATCGATGTTATCAAGAGCGATGAGTAATCCCTCTAAGATGTGGTTTCTCTCTTCAGCCTTGTTGAGGTCGTATCTTGTTCTTCTGGTTACAACCTCTTCCTGATGAGCAATGTAGTGCTTGAGCATCTCTGTGATGCTAAGAACCTTAGGCTCATTGTTAACAAGAGCAAGCATGATGATACCGAAAGTATCCTGCATCTGTGTATGCTTGTAGAGCTTGTTGAGCATGATATTAGGGTTAACATCGTTACGAAGCTCAATAACAACACGCATACCTTCACGGTCTGATTCATCACGAAGGGCAGTGATACCATCAAGCTTTTTGAGCTTAACAAGATCAGCTATCTTGGCAATCATGTTAGCCTTGTTTACAAGGTATGGAAGCTCTGTTACAACGATTCTGTTCTTGCCATTCTGCATTGGCTCGATGTTTGTAACGGCTCTTACTATAACCTTACCACGACCTGTTCTATATGCTTCCTCAGCACCTCTAGTACCAAGAATGATACCGCCTGTTGGGAAGTCTGGAGCCTTGATGATTTCAAGGATTTCCTCAATTTCTGTCTCTCTGTCCTCAAGAACTCTGTTGTCGATCATCTTAACAACAGCATTTATAACCTCTCTGAGGTTATGAGGTGGGATATTAGTAGCCATACCTACAGCGATACCAGTAGTTCCGTTAACCAGAAGGTTAGGATATCTACTTGGAAGGATTGAAGGCTCTTTTTCTGTCTCATCAAAGTTAGGTACAAAGTCTACTGTATCCTTGTTGATGTCGGCAATCATCTCCATTGAGATTTTGGTAAGTCTAGCCTCTGTGTATCGCATGGCAGCTGCGCCATCGCCGTCCACAGAACCAAAGTTACCATGTCCATCTACAAGACAGTATCTCATTGACCATGGCTGAGCCATATTTACCAATGATCCGTAAATAGAGCTATCACCGTGTGGATGATATTTACCCATTGTATCACCGACGATACGCGCACACTTACGATGTGGCTTATCAGGACCATTGTTGAGCTCGATCATAGAGTAGAGAATTCTTCTCTGTACTGGCTTAAGACCATCTCTTACATCTGGAAGAGCACGAGATGCGATAACACTCATGGCGTAGTCAATATAGTCTGACTCCATGGTCTTCTGAAGATCAACCTCTTTTATTCTGTCAGTGGTTGTTTTGTCAAAAACGTCATCTGGCATTTCGTTGTTATTGATGTTGTTATTATCTGCCATTATCTTTTCCTTTTTCCTGACTTTATACTAGATTAGAAAATATCGATATTCTTAACAAACTTAGCGTTTTTCTCGATGAACTCTCTTCTAGGTTCAACCTTATCGCCCATAAGAGTTGTAAATGTTACATCTATGTCTGATGAAGATTCTTCATCCATGTTAACACGCAGAAGTACACGTCTCTCAGGATCCATTGTTGTCTCCCAAAGCTGCTCAGGATCCATCTCTCCAAGTCCCTTATAACGCTGGATCTTGTTGTTCTGATCACGACCTACATCTGTAAGGATCTTATCAAGCTCTTCGTCTGAGTATGCGTACCAAACCTTCTTGTTCTTCTCAAGCTTGTAAAGTGGTGGCTGTGCAAGATATACATGGCCCTGTTTGATAAGCTCTGGCATGAATCTGTAAAGGAATGTAAGCATAAGTGTTGAAATATGCGCACCATCAACATCGGCATCGGTCATGATAATGATCTTGTCATATCTGAGCTTGCTGATATCAAAATCATCATGAATACCGGTACCAAAAGCTGTGATCATAGCTTTGATCTCAGCATTACCATAAATTCTGTCAACTCTGGCCTTTTCTACGTTCAGGATTTTACCACGAAGTGGGAGAATAGCCTGAGTAGCACGGCTTCTGGCTGTCTTAGCAGATCCACCGGCGGAATCTCCCTCAACGATAAATATTTCGCAGTTCTTAGGATCTTTATCTGAACAATCTGCAAGCTTACCAGGAAGTCCCATTCCATCAAGAGCAGACTTACGTCTTGTAAGATCTCTTGCCTTTCTGGCAGCATCTCTTGCTCTCTGGGCAAGTATAGCTTTTTCAAGAATCTGCTTGGCAACATTAGGATTCTGCTCAAGGTAGTATGTAAGCTGTTCGCCTACGATACCAGCAACAGCGCCTCTTGCCTCTGAGTTACCGAGTTTCTGCTTGGTCTGTCCTTCAAACTGAGGATCCTCGATCTTAACTGAGATGATAGCTGTAAGACCTTCTCTGATATCTTCACCAGTGAGGTTCTCCTCGTTATCTTTGAGCATCTTGTTAGCTCTTGCATAGTCATTAAATGTCTTGGTAAGAGCAGCCTTAAAGCCCTCAAGGTGTGTACCACCTTCAGGAGTATTGATGTTATTAACGAATGTATAAATGCTCTCGTTGTAAGAATCATTGTGCTGGAAAGAAACCTCAACCTGTACGTTGTTTCTGTTTCCTTCAAAGTACATGATTCCTTCGTAAAGAGCAGTCTTGCTCTTATTGAGGTACTGAACGAATTCCTTAATTCCGCCTTCATAGTGGAATGTCTGCTGAACTGGATCTTCGCCTTCCTCAACACGCTTATCTGTAAGTGTGATCTTAAGTCCCTTTGTAAGGAACGCCATCTCACGAAGTCTCTGCTTGAGAATGTTGTATTCAAAGATAGTTGTCTCTCTGAATATCTCAGCATCAGGCTTGAAATATACTTTTGTTCCAGTTACGTTCTCAAGAGCTGTTCCAACTTCCTTAAGAGGGTAGCATACCTTACCTCTTTCGTATCTCTGCTGGTAAATCTTGCCACCTCTTGTAACCTGAACTTCAAGCCACTCAGAAAGAGCGTTAACTACTGAAGCACCTACGCCGTGAAGTCCGCCAGATACCTTGTATCCTCCTCCGCCGAACTTACCACCTGCGTGAAGAATAGTAAATACAACTTCAACGCCTGTAAGTCCGGATTTGTGGTTAACATCAACAGGGATACCACGGCCATTATCCTGAACTACAATTGTATTGTCTTCATTGATTGTAACTTCGATGTGATCACAGAATCCTGCAAGCGCTTCGTCAACTGAGTTATCAACTATCTCGTAAACAAGATGGTGAAGACCTCTGCTGGCAGTAGTACCAATATACATACCAGGCCTTTTTCTAACAGCCTCAAGTCCTTCAAGAATCTGAATTTGATCGGCACCATAATTTACTGCTTCTTCGCTCATGTTATGCTCCATTTCTTTAGTTCTCGCTACTTACTGTTCCCTCGGTAACCTTAAATAGCTTATCTATCTCAAATCTGTTATTAACAAATTCATCAAGTCCAGTACATGTGATGATTGTCTGTATATCACCGATAGTATTGAGCAGGTAATTCTGTCTGTTACTATCAAGCTCTGATAATACGTCATCTAGGAGTAATACTGGATTTTCTTTTTTAGCTCTTTTTACAATTTCTATCTCAGAAAGCTTGAGTGAGAGAGAAGCTGTTCTCTGCTGGCCCTGTGAGCCATACTTTCTGATGTCTATTCCTTCACCAAACTCATCGCTGTCAGCTTTTTTCTTCTGTACGATAAAAGAAAAATCGTCTTTATGAGGGCCAACTGTGGTCTGTTTGGCGTAAGTATCCTTTGTTCTTGCTGCTCTTAATTTCTTTTCAAATTCATCAGCACTTACATTTGGCTCATAGTAAACCGACAGGAGCTCTTTTTGTCCTGTTAATTTCTCATGAATAGGTCTTATTATTTCATTAAGATCTCTGATGAATTTTTCTCTAGTCTTGATAATGACGGATCCATACTCGCATAACTGCTTATCCTGCACATCTAAGAGAACATTATTCTCCGGATGCTCATACAAATCCTTAAGAACTTTATTACGCTCTACAACAAGTTTGTTGTATTTAGAAAGACTATTAAGATATATCTGATCTAATTGGCACAGCTCCATATCCATGAATCTGCGCCTTTCAGAAGGACCATTTTTAATAATACTAAGATCTTCCGGAGAGAAAAAAACTACATTAAGCATTCCAATCAGATCAGATGCTCTCTTGATTTTCTGTCCATCTATAGCAATTCCCTTGGACTTGCTGCTACGAAGATGCATATCTACGCGGTATTCAGCGTTATCCTTCTCCAGAATGGTTCTGATATGCGCCTCTTCCTTGCCAAATCTTATTATCTCTTTATCCTTGCTGCCTTTATGGGATTTGGTTGTAGCCGAAACAAATATTGCCTCAAGAATATTAGTCTTTCCCTGGGCATTATCACCATAAAGTATATTTGTACCACTGCTGAAATCAATTTTTACATTCTCGTAATTTCTGAAATCAGCTAGCTCTAATGACTTAATTATCATTTCTCAATTTTTACCTGTGTGCCATCATATTCAAAAATGTCACCATCATACAGTTTACGGCCACGTCTTTCCTCAACTTCTCCGTTAACCTTAACAAGTCCGGCCAGGATGTCATTCTTGGCATCCACACCAGAACCTTCAAGCCCAGCCTTCTTAAGAGCCTGGCCGAGCTTTATAAATTCATCGTTTTCACGTAATTTGATTGTTTCCATCTATAAATCCTTACTAAAAATCCTTGTTTCAAACTGATACTATCAGTCAACTGTTGTGAAGTTAACTGGAAGAACAAGATAAATGTATGTTGATTCCTTGTCTCTGATAAAACATGGAGCCTTAGGGTTAACCATGTAAATATCAACAAGTTCATCATCAATAACTCTGAGTGCATCGATAAGGAACTTAGGATTGAAGCCAATCATAAGGTCTTTACCCTGCTTATCAATTTCAATTTCCTCATCCATGCTACCAATAGCAGAATTGATCTTAAGCTCGATTTTGCCATCTGTAACAGAGATGATTACTGGCTTTTTGTCGCCTTCTTTTACCAGAAGAGTAGCACGGTCGATACATTCAAGGAATTCTTTACGGTTGATGCTGATCTTAGTCTCATAATCACTTGAGAGCATCTGATCAATGCTGAAGTACTCGCCTTCAATAAGTCTTGATACAACTGTTGTCTTATCAAACTCAAAGAGAACGTGCTTGTCTGTGAAGTAGATGTTAACCATCTTCTCAATGCTATCGCCAAGAATCTTACTGATCTCACCAAGTGTCTTACCTGGAACGATAACCTTCTTGTATGGATAGCTGCCATTTAACTTAACTTTTCTGATAGAGATTCTATGTCCATCAAGAGATACAAGCTTTAAATTCTCTCCATCAACTTCGAAGAGCTCACCAGCCATCATCTTGTTAGCATCATTTTCTGCTATTGAAAAGATAGTCTGCTGAATAACATTTCTAAGAGTGTACTGAGATACTGTTACACCATCAATTTTCTCAATAGATGGAAGGTAGGTGAAGTCATCACCCTTTCTACCAATAAGATTGAACTTAGCTCTTTCACAACTAATAGTAACTTTATTACTGCTGTCAGATTCAATAGTTACATCATTGTCAGGGAGTTTACGAACAATATCTACGAAGATCTTAGCATCTAATGCGATATATCCTCTCTCTACGATGTTGCCTTCTACTACAGTCTGTATACCAAGCTCCATATCGTTGGCAATAAATTTAATGATTCCCTCTGTAGCATCTACTAAGATACATTCGAGAATGGACATTGTTGTTTTTGAAGGAACTGCCTTTGAAACAATCTGTAATCCACTTACGAGATTTGATTTAGAGCAAACAAATTTCATTTAACCACATACTCCCTTCGCTGGCCAAAAAGTATAAAATAAATATTAATAAATAATAAAAGAATTAATAATAGCTGTTGATAAGTGTAAAACCTATTCTATTATACAATTTATGCGGCTTTTTTACAAATTTTTGGTTGTTGAAAACAAAAAATTTGATGTTGAAAATTAAAAAGTTATAAACAAGCCAAATTTTGACAAATGAGATATGAAAAAGGTAATCCACCTTAAATCACAATTAATCCCCTGACAATTCACAAGTTATCAAGATAGTTATCCACAAATGTGTATAACTTTTCATTTTTTGTGAATTACTTATTATATAGAAGGATTAAGTTTTTTCATTATAATATCGAGATTCTTGTTGAGCTCTTCATCAAAAGTGATCTGTTTCTTAATCTTATTGATACCGCTCATAACTGTAGTGTGATCTTTTTTGCCAAGAAGCTTACCAATTTCTTCTAAAGAAGCATCAGTATGTTCTCTGCAAAGGTACATGATGACCTGACGAGGAAGTACAATCTCTGAATTTCTCTTCTTGGAGAAGATATCCTCTTTTTTGGATCCGTACTGTTCACAAACTGTATCAATGATAAGCTGAGGTGTGATAACCTTGGACTTATCTGGATAAATGATATCCTTGAGAGCTTCCATAGCATTCTCAAGAGTAATATCTACATTATTAAGTCTTGAGTAAGCGATGATCTTGTTGTAAGCTCCTTCAAGCTCTCTGATGTTTGATTTAATATTAGTAGCAATGTAATTGATTACTTCATCATCGATGTGCTTACCATAGTTCTCAGCATTCTTACGCAGAATTGCCATTCTGGTCTCATAGTCAGGAGACTGGATATCAGCGATAAGTCCCATCTCAAATCTTGATCTGAATCTCTCTTCAAGAGTTTCCATTTCCTTAGGTGGTTTATCAGATGTATTAATAATCTGCTTACCAGCC
>JAEEGH010012755.1_pt1 | contig 18774 bp, 13 predicted proteins | sample 9134181 | NCBI WGS metagenome assembly JAEEGH01 (sample SAMN16246544, study PRJNA631951) | gut metagenome | biome: gut microbiome; feature: rumen; material: DP-attached | host: Bos | place: Iran: Karaj | collected 2018-10 | reverse complement strand
GGTCTAAAACCGAAGAGTGTACATCTGGATATCAGCAACGATGTCATAATGGGGGCCTCAATAACTGCAAAAGAGACGCTGCGAAGTTTAAATGACTATGGGTTTGTGATCTCGCTGAATGATTTTGGGGGAGATGATATAAATCTATCCCACATCCTTGACTGTGGATTTTCTTCGATACATATCTCACCTTCGCTTATAAGAAGGGCTGATGCCGATGAAGATGCAAATACACTGATAAGGGCAATAATAGGACTTGCGGATAACCTGGGGATAAATGCTTACGCTGTGGGCGTTGAGACGAACGAGCAGGCGGAGAAGCTTAAGGAGATGGGCGTAAAAGCCCTTCAGGGCTACCTCTACGGAAGGCCCACTGATGCAGAAAACTTCAGAGAGCAGTATTTAGAGAAAAAGACAGCCGGGTAAGCTGTCTTTTTTCAATATATGTATTAGCTGCTCTTGCTCTGGATATATTCCCTGGGGCTGTGGCCGTCGACTTTTTTAAAGACCTTGGAAAAGTAGTAGGCTGACTCAAACCCAAGGGCGTCTGCTACTTCATATATCTTCATGTCTCCTGACAGGAGCATCTCTTTTGCCCTGTCGATCTTCCTTGTGTAGACATATTCCGAGAAGCCGGTCTCTGTATTCTTTTTGAAAAGAACGGACAGATACGCGGGGGAGAGCCCGAAGACCTCTGCGACTTCGTTGAGCTGGAGCCTGCCGTTTAAGTTGGAGTCGATGTATTCCTGAATGGCGGCGATCAGTTTATCCTTGCCGGATCGTCTGTTGGTGCCAACTATATGGCTGAAAAATCTGATAGGATGGGATATATCGGCTTGCTGCTGGGCAGTCCTTGCTTCTTCAAACGAAACACAGATATCAGAGGGGGAAGTGACTGCAGAGCCGATTCCAAATGTCAGCGTACTCTTAAAATAACTTGTGATCATGGTCCGGGCATTTTCAAGAGCCTCTGAGATAAGATCCATAGTCTCGGCAACCGGGGTCTCTTCAGTAAAGAAGAACACGACTGCAAAGTGGCGAAGATCGATGGAGATGATCTGACATGGGGCGTGCTTTGATATGATCTCCTTGGCCATGCTGATACTGGAGGAATAAACACCCAGAGTATCGGAATGCGTGATGCCTGCAGAACCTGCGCTGTCGGTGCTTGTTTCACCATAGACAACGATATATCTGTTGTAATCAAATGAAAGGCCGAGCTCGCAGGCCTCGGAAATGATCCTTTCCCTGTCAGGGATCTGGTGTGTAAAGAGCCTTAACATGAATTTCTGTCTAAGGTCTTCAAGTGAAGTTTTTGTGCCTGAGTATTCCTGGACCTTGTGTGTTTTTTTGGAAAGATCATCTATTCTTGCCATTGCTTTTGACAGAGCATTTGAAAGCGTCTGCGTATTCAACTCGATCTTTATCAGGTAGTCCACGGCTTCGCCAAGGAGTGCCTGGCGCGCCATCTCGAATTCCTCGTAGGCAGTAAGCATGATAAAGGCAGGGACAGACCCGTATTTGCCATGTGATTTTTCAAGCAGCTCAAGACCTGTCATGATGGGCATCCTTATGTCTGCTATGACGATATCAGGTGGGCTGTTTTCTATAATCTCCCAGGCCTCTTTACCGTTAGAGGCTACTGCGACTATTTCTATATTGTCAGGGTGCTCTTTTGCAATCATGGATTTAAGTCCTATCTGCACAAGAGGCTCATCATCGACTATCATTAATCTGTACATTGCATCTCCTTTGTTCTATAGGGCAGAACAAAACTCGCTGTAGTATATTCTCCGATCTTACTGCGTATTGTAATACCGTATTTATCGCCGAAGGTGTAACGGATCCTTTCGTTTACATTGTAAATGCCGATCTGCTTAAAGAAATCATTTGAAGGTTTGCTGGAGCCTGAAAGAACAGCTTCTATTGAATCCTCGCTCATACCGACACCGTTGTCCGTCACATCGATCACAATGTCTCCATTTCTCTCATAGGTGTGGATAAGAATTTTTCCCGCGCTTTGCTTGGGTTCTATGCCGTGGAAAATGGCATTCTCGACAATGGGCTGCAGTGAAAAGCGGTTGATGAGCTGATCAAGCAGTTTCTCATCATCTGTTTTGTACTCGATCTCGATCGTGCCTCCGTAGCGGTACTTCATTATTGTGAAAAAATCATCGATAAGGGAAAACTCTTCTTTCAGAGTGATGAGGTTATCATTCCCCTTGGATATATTCTTCATAAGTCTTGAGAGAGCAGTTGACATATCGGCTATGCCTTCCGACCCCTGGATAGTTGCCATCCATTTGATGGTGTTGAGGGTATTGTAAAGAAAATGCGGATTTATCTGGGACTGGAGTATCTGGTACTCAAGGTCATGACGCGACTTTTCATCCATGAGTCTCTTTTCCATGAGCTCCGAGACGTTTTCGGAGAGGTTGTTTATTCCACGGCCGATCTCCCCCAGCTCATTGTTCCATTCAATTTTTTCATCCCTTGAAAAATCTCCCTGGCCTATCTTGTCAAGGCGCGTAATGAGCCGGTCGACAGGCCGTGTTATCGTCCTGTGAAGAAGAAGGCTCAGCGCAACACCTGCCAGCATGATCACCATGAAAATGGAGATTATTAGAAGCTGATAGGACCTGATCCTGTTAGTCAGTGCGCTCTTTGACGGAAGATAGGACAGAATCCACCCGGTATCAGGGAGCGTGTAGGAAATTACGCCATCGGGCACCGTGCTCCTTATAAGGTCTTTACCGTCAAACTGATAGGACTGATCGGGACTAAGCGAAAGATATAGGGCATCGTCCCTGCCAAGCACAAAACTCTTTAGCGGTTTTGTTACAACCCGCTCGGGTATATCAAGGTATACCCAGCCAAGGGTCGCGGAAGAGGCGGAGCTGTATATGGGGCGTATTACCGGAAGGACTTTGGGATTGCCGTTCTTATTCAGCGGATTATCAACAAATCCGACCCATTCATACGATGGTGAGGAGATAAGGTCTGTGAAAAAATCAGAATCCATCACTGTCATAGGTACATCGGTGAAGCTCTGGGCATCGGCAGTTGATATTGCCTGAAGAAACTGGGTGCCGTGCACAGTGGAGACGATCACGCGGTCAACATGGTTTCTGACTCCTATGATATTAAATTCATTATTAAGATGTGTCCAGGCAGAGAGTGACAGTTTTTTGCCCGCCTGAAAATCGTCTGCGTAGACTTTGTCCACAGTCCTTAGATAGTTGCTCAGAGTGCTGTCAAGCCGGATCCAGTTGGCAAAGGTGAGAACGGTGGATATGTTGGAGTCCAGGTTGTTTCCGAGGATATGAATATTGGTAAGGGCTGACTGCTGCTGATTCTGCCTAAGATACCTTATTGAGAGGATATAGCTTACCGAGGCAACAGAGAGAGCGAGGATAAGTGCAAATCCCACAGCCCATAGGATTATCTTGAATTTGATGGAGTGTCTTTTTGTCTGCATAGGATTATAGTAGAACAGTGGCATAATAAATAAAATACATTTTTATATAAAAAAATTGCATTTTTTTGTCATAAGATTTAAAAAAAATTACATTCAAGCGAAGTTCCATTGAGAATAAAATACAGTTATCAAGAAGCTGCAAACAGAGCAGCAATCATAGAGGGAGGTTACAAATGAAAAAAAGAATCTTAAGTTCACTTCTGGCCATGACTATGGTAGTGGCAAGCATTACAGCATGTGGCAGCGCAGCAGAGACTGCTCCTGCGGCTGAACCTGCAAAGGCAGAAGAGCCTAAGGCAGAAGCTCCTGCAGAACCTGCAGCAGAGCCTGCAAAAGAAGAGGCAGCACCCGCTGAGGCGCCAGCCGATGAGCCGGTCAACCTTAAATGGGCTCTCTGGGATGTGTCCAGTACAGTTTACTATCAGCCGCTCATTGATGCTTATACCGCTACTCATCCCAATGTATCCATAGAGATGGTTGACCTTGGATCGACGGATTACAGCACGGTTCTTGGAACACAGCTCTCCGGATCAGGTTCCGATTTTGACGTGGTTACAATAAAGGATGTACCCGGATATGTTTCACTGGTAAACAAGGGTGTTCTTGAACCATTAAATGACAGGATCGCTTCTGATGGCGTAGATCTTTCTCTCTACAACGGAGTTACAGACCAGGTTACAATAGATGGCAATCTCTATGAGCTTCCTTTCCGTTCAGACATCTGGGTTTTATTCTACAACAAGGACATCTTTGATGCTGCTGGAGTAGCTTATCCCACAAACGACATGACCTGGGATGAGTATGACAAGCTTGCAAGAAGCGTAACAGATACAACAGCAGGTTCTGAGATTTACGGTTCTCACTACCACACCTGGAGATCAACTATCCAGCTTGACGGTATCCTTGATGGAAAGAACACTATTGTAGACGGCAACTACGAGTTTACAAAGCCTTACTACGAGATGGTGCTTGCACAGCAGAAGGACGGCGTGTGCATGGACTACGCTACACTTAAGACACAGGGACTTCACTATTCAGCAGCTTTTGCTCAGGGCAATGTGGCAACAATGAACATGGGTTCATGGTTCATCGCAACCCTTATCCAGAAGATCAAAGACGGCGAGTACACAGACTGCACAAACTGGGGCATTGTTAAGTATCCTCACGCTGACGGTGTAGAGGCAGGATCAACTCTTTCAACAATTACAGCACTTGCAGTTCCTACATCAGCACCCAACAAGGATGCAGCATGGGATTTCGTGAAGTTCGTAAGCGGAGCAGAGGGCGCAGAAGTAATGGCTTCTACAGGAAACATCCCGGCTATGACCAATGACAAGATTGTTGATCTCATCGCAGGAATGGACGGCTTCCCTACAGATGATGCTTCCAAGGAAGCTTTGGTAACAAGCCACACATACCTTGAGATGCCTGCAAATGACAAGTCATCTGAGATTGAGACTGTTCTCAACGAGCAGCATGATCTTATCATGAACGAGGAAGTCAGTGTCGATGATGCAATCGCAGCCATGAACGAAGGCGTTCAGGCAATCCTTGCTCAGTAATAACACAGAGCTTCCAGATTTGTAAAAAACAGGGCGCTTGAATATCAAGAAAATTGAGTTCAAGTGCCCTTTCTATAGAAATGGGGACATATCATGGCAGCAGAAATATCAGCTATGGAAAAAAATATGAGAAGAAGAGCCAGAAAAAGAAACCTTGTGGCTTATTCTTTTATTGCACCTAACTTCATCGGATTTGCGGTATTTACGCTGGGACCGATCGTACTTGCTCTTTTGATGTCATTTGCAGAATGGGATGGAAGCAATGCGATGAAGTTTGTGGGCCTTCAGAACTTTATTAACATCTTTGGGGATGACAGATTTCTTGCATCACTGAAAAACACAATTGTTTACAGTCTTTTCACTGTGCCGGTTACACTTGCTATGGCACTGGGACTTGCGATCCTTCTCAATCAGAAGATAAAGGGAAAAGAGTTTTTCAGGACGGTGGCATTCTTTCCCTATGTTGCATCGCTTGTAGCTGTTGCAGCTGTATGGAATATGCTGTTTACACCTGCAAAAGGGGGAATCGTCAATCAGCTTCTTATGAATGTTTTTCATGCATCTCCCCTTAAGTGGGCTGCTTCTTCAAGCACGGTAATGCTGACTATCATCATGTTCTCTGTCTGGAAGAACATGGGTTACTATATGGTCATTTATCTTGCGGGACTGCAGGGAATAAGTGAGGATCTCTATGAGGCGGCAGCCCTTGACGGAGCAAACGCCTGGCAGAAATTTTCAAATATCACTCTGCCGCAGCTAAAGCCGACAACATTCTTTGTCACCATCATGCTCACCATTAACTGCTTCAAGGTATACGACATTGTATATATGCTGGCAGGCGGCTCCAACGGTGTCGTAAATAAGAGTGCGATGGTACTTGTTTACTATATATACGAGGAGGCATTCAGGAACTGGAAGCTTGGACAGGCGTCTGCTTCTGCACTGGTGCTCTTTGCGATTGTACTTGTGGTTACCCTGATACAGTTCAGGGGCGAGAAGAATTATGCTAATGACTGATCGGGAGGATGGATAAGTGAAGAGCAAAAGAGCTAACCGGTTAATTGGACGCACCGCCGTCTATGTGCTGCTTATCTTCCTGGCACTTCTTATGCTTGTGCCCTTTGTGTGGATGATTTCAGCGTCACTGAAGTTTAATAAGGATGTATTTGTAATCCCGTTTGAGTGGATTCCGAAGGAGCCCAGGTGGCAGAACTATATTGATATCTGGACTAAGATACCTCTTGCAAAGTTTACCCTGAATACTGCCAAACTGACACTTATAGTCACATGCCTTCAGCTGCTTACATCGAGCTTTGCAGCCTATGCGTTTGCCAAGCTGGAGTTTAAGGGAAGGGACATACTGTTTCTGGCATACGTGGCAACGATTGCAGTACCCTGGCAGGTGTACATGGTGCCACAGTTTATGTTCATGAGGAGTCTTGGACTTGCGGATACACATCTTGCCATTATCATCCTTCAGGCTTTTTCGGCCTTCGGAGTGTTCCTTATGAGGCAGTTCTATGAGGGGATACCTGACTCTTTGTGTGAGGCGGCCAGGATAGATGGTATGTCTGAGTATGGGATTTATACAAAGATCATGCTTCCGCTGTCAAAGCCCGCGCTTTCGACACTGATAATCTTTACTTTTGTTAATACCTGGAACGACTTTCTTGGTCCCCTCATCTATCTGACGACCGAGTCCAAAAAGACGCTACAGATAGGACTTAAGATGTTTATTTCACAGTATTCAGCGGAATATGGACTTATCATGGCTGCTTCTGTGTTATCATTAATTCCGGTATTTGTAGTATTTATTTCACTTCAGAAGTACTTTGTGGCAGGTATTACCACCGGTGCTGTAAAGGGTTGATAAAATGGTCAGAAGAACAGTTGTAAGTGACATCCTGCGTGGGACAAAGGGAGCCGGCATATACAGCCGGTATCCGGATATCTCCCGGAGGGAAAAATGGGATTCACTCAGCGGGGAACTTAAAAATATGCTGACAGAGGCTGGAGAAAAGGCGGCAAAAGAGCCTTGGACCCAGCTTCTTATCTCTGATTTTACGCAGTTTTCAAAAAGCGGAAACAGACTTGCATTTGAGGATAAATATTTTCCAAGACGAAGAAAACTCTGCAGCCTTGTGATGGCTGAGTGTGTCCAGAACAGCGGGAGGTTTATCCCCGATATACTTGACGGGCTGTATCTCATACTCGAGGAGAGCACGTGGTGTCTGCCTGCCCACAACAGCTACATTAGAGATGCAAAGCAGGAGTATCTCCCCGATGTGACAAGACCGATAATAGACCTCTTTGATGCTGAGTCGGGAGCGCTGGTGGCAATGACTGAATACCTGCTTCGGCCGGTCTTTGAAAAGATAAGCCCGTATATTTCAGGATATGTGGATAAGAGGCTTTTGGAGCGCATTTTTGTGCCATATCTGAGTGAACATTTCTGGTGGATGGGAAACGGACGTGAGCCCATGTGCAACTGGACGAGCTGGTGCACCCAGAATATCCTCCTCTGCGCCCTGACAAGGCGGGAAGATTTTTTTGATGACGCAAGAAGGCGGGACTTTCTTGAGAGAGCGGCAGTATCGCTGGATTTCTTTTTGGATGAGTACGGAGATGACGGATGCTGCAATGAGGGAGCACAGTACTACTCGCACGCAGGACTCTGCCTTTTCGGAGCGCTTGAGGTTATGAGCGGAGCAATTGAAAACGGCGGGATGAGCTCTTTTGACAGGGTGTTTGAAGATCCGCTGATAAAAAATATAGGAAGCTACATCGTTCGGATGCATGCAGGCGGGGATTATTATATCAACTTTGCCGACTGTTCACCCATCTGCGGAAGACGTACCGCCAGAGAGTATCTGTTCGGGAAGCGGACCGGGGACAGGGCGCTTTCTTATTTTGCTGCATCTGATTTTGCTAAAGGTGATACAGAAGAGAGGATCCTTACAGGTGAGATAAATCTCTTTTACCATGTTGTGCAGGCATTTGCACACGATGAGATGATGGAAATTGCAGAAAAAAGTGCAGGTGGAAGCCGTATATCCGATAAGGTCCATACAGGGGGAGAGGAGAAATATGCGCAGGCAAGCGGTGAGCCCCCCGCGCCCTCCGACATCTTTTTTGAGAGTACGGGGCTTATGATAGTGAGAGATGAGCACTTTGTCGTTGCCGCGAAGGCAGGAAACAACGGGGATTCCCACAACCACAACGATGTTGGGTCTTTTACTGTTTACAAGGATGGGCGGCCGCTCATAATAGATCTCGGAGTCGGCACCTATACAGCGAAGACTTTTTCAAAAGAGCGCTATGAAATATGGACCATGCAGTCACAGTTCCACAATGTTCCTACATTCCTTGCCGGGAATGCTCAGGACCTGGGAAAAGACCCGGCGGCAGACTTATATAACAATAATGTGATCATGCAGAGAGAGGGTGCAGAATTTGGCGCAGCTTCGACAAGATGTGCACTTGATATTGATGCTGCTTCAAATGACAATAAAAGCGCCAGCAGAACAAGCACCGGCAGAACAAGCACCCTTGAGATGGATATAGCGCCGGCGTACGGCGATGTCAGGATAAGGAGCTATATAAGAAAAATAGAATGGACCGGGGGGACGGGGTTAAGGGTCCATGATATATACGATGGAGACCCGGAGGCTGTAGTGACGCTAATGGTATATGGGAAACCAAGGCACAACGAAAAAGAGCCTTCATTTATAGAGTTTGGAGAGCTGGGAAAAGCAGCAATAAGAGGAGCAAGGAAGGTTGAGATAGAATCTTTTCCCATTGAAGATGCCAGGCTGGGAACTGTCTGGAAGCATGAGGTATACAGGGTGCTCATATACATGGATAAAGATCATGAACTTGATATAAGCATAAGCTGAAGTCCTGATTTAAGAGAATCAGCATAAAAAGGCAGATCGTTTTGCGCGAAAAGAAGAAGGTGTAAAACTGACACGGCTAAAGAGAAGAGAAGGCAGGATGGGATAATGAGAAGACTGACGGAAAAAGAGAAAACCTGGACTAACGAAACCTTAAAAAAAGTATCACAGAAAATGACCGCGGTAACAGAGAGAAACCGTGGGATAATTCCGTACACGACTAAGAACGGACGATTTGATGATAAGTCCGGGGAAGAGATAACCTGGTGGACTAACGGCTTTTGGGGCGGCGAGATGTGGCAGCTGTATAAACTTACGGGCAATGAGATGTTCCGCGAAGAGGCGAAAGGCGTCGAGGAGAAGCTGGATAAAAACCTGATGATAGCAGAGGGACTTGACCACGATAATGGCTTTAAGTGGCTGCCTACGTCTGTCATCAGATATAAACTTGAAAAAGAACCAAAATCACTGAACCGTGGGATGCTCGCAGCATCAAACATGGCCGGCAGATTCAATATCGCGGGACGCTTTATAAGAGCCTGGAACAACTGGGACAATGTGGACAGAAGGGGCTATGCCATCATCGACTGCATGATGAACCTTCCGCTTCTCTACTGGGCAACCAAGGAGACGACAGACCCAAGATTTGAGATGATAGCAAGGGCTCATGCCGACACTGCCATGAGGGACTTTGTAAGAGAAGACGGATCTGTCAATCACATCGTGGTCTATGACCCGTTTACAGGTAAGGTCACTGATACCCTGGGAGGTCAGGGATACGCAAAAGGATCCTCCTGGACCAGGGGACAGAGCTGGGGAATCTATGGATTTGCCCTTAGCAGCTATTACACCGGGGAAAAGAAATACCTCGAGACATCAAGGAAGATTGCTGACTATGTTTTGTCAGCTATGCCAAAGAACTACCTGGTTCCGATAGATTACAGGCAGCCGGGTGATGTTGATCTTGAGGATTCAACGGCAGCTGCGATCACGGCATCGGGACTCATCGAGCTTTCACAGCAACTGGAAGATGGCGCTGATATATATCTTGATGCGGCAATAAGGCTTCTTGGGACACTCGATGAAAAGCGCGTAAGCTGGGATACTGAGATGGACAATCTCCTGAATAACTGCGCTGTTGATTATCACGGAGACGGCCATAATATGTCGATCATTTATGGGGATTATTATTTTATTGAGGCACTCATGAAACTTAATGGAAATGCACTCAGGGTGTTCTGAGTTTTAGTGGGAGAGATGATATGTTCAGACCTGAGGAATCAGACTACGAACTCAGCCCGTATACAGGGCTTACAAGAAATAGCTGGATCGGGGCAGCCAAATATCTTTTAAAAGGCGTCTTTGACAACCTTAAGAGCATCGAAGATCCGGTGGTCATGCCAAGATATGAGACAAAGGTGACTTATCCGCGCGAAGGGGACCCCAATTGGCGCTTTAAGGCGGAAGTTTTTGAGGGGCTTGCCAGGAGCTTTTTTATCGCGGCGCCGCTTATCCATATCGAGCCAAAGCTAAGACTGAACGGGATAGACGTAAGGGAATACTACAGGAAACAGGTCCTTTATGCTGTTACGCCAGGGGAAAAGAACTATGTCCTTAATTTTACGGATATGCGCAGTCAGGATGATTCCGGTAATGATTTTGCAACCTACCAGCAGACGGTTGAAACCGCGGCACTTGTGATATGCCTCTGGATGTCCAAAGAGGAGATATGGGATAGTTACAGCAGGCAGGAGAAGGACCAGATAGCGGACTTTTTGTCTGATTATGGCCATGCCAATACGGTGCCACAGAACTGGAGACTCTTTAACATGCTGGATCTCGCCTTCCTGTATATGAACGGGTATGGGATAGATGAGGATATAATGCGCGATCATGCCCAGAATATCCTTCATTATTATGCCGGAAACGGCTGGTACAGGGACGGGCACTCTTTTGACTATTACTCCTGCTGGGCCTTCAATATGTACACAGCTCTGTGGAACAACTGGTACGGCTATGAAAAAGAGCCCTATATCGCACGCAGGTTTGAAGACAATTCGAATGAGCTGATGAAGAATTATCCGTCCTTTTTTGACAGGGATGGTTTCACGAATATGTGGGGAAGGAGCTGCATTTACAGAAACGCAGCGACCAGTCCCTTTGATGCAAACCTGATGCTGAGGAATCCCGGCATAGATCCCGGGTATGCGAGAAGGATCTGTTCGGGATCGCTCCTTCAGTTTTTGAATCGCGATGACTTTTTGTACAGGGGAGTACCGGTCCTTGGGTTTTACGGACCATTTGTTCCTTTGGTCCAGAGCTATTCCTGTGCGGAATCACCCTTCTGGCTGGCGAAAGCTCTTTTGTGCCTGCATCTTCCCAAGGACCATCCATTCTGGACGGCCAGGGAGAACAACGGAAACTGGGAGAAGCTCTCAGAAAACGAGAACCGGGTCACATATCTGGACGGCCCGGGGCTCTGCATAACGAACCATGAGGCCAACGGTATCTGTGAACTTCGCACGGGCAAAGTCTTTAAGGAAAAGAGTGACCTGCACGGCATGAACAACTATTCCAAGCTCGTATTTAACAGCAAATTCCCCTGGGAGGCCACCGTCTCCGAAGAAATAGAGTCGCAGCAGTATGTTGTGAAGTACATGGATGATGGGCAGATCCTTCGTGGCAATGTGACCTTGTGGGCCGGAGAAAAAGACGGCGTGCTCTACCGCAGGCAGTTTTTTGACTACGAGATGGAAACCGAGTGCCACTGGAGAACAGCTATCGATCTTGCAGACTTTGCAGTGCCTTATGGAATAATAAGGGCCGACAAGATTAGAATGTACAGAAGACCCATTAGCATCACACTTGGCGCCTTTGGTTTTCCTGACAACGCATCTTCAATGGAGATCAGGGAAAAGAACGGCTATAAGGCTGTTGTCCTGAAGGGACAAGATCATACCGGAAAAGAAAAGCAGCTTGCTTTTACAATCTTTGACGGCTGGACGGATATAGAGAGAGCAGATTCAGAAGGAACTAATCCCGATTCAGAAAAGAGCATTGTGCTGTATGCAACGACATCGAGAGACAAACAGTACGGATACGAGCCCTATTTTCTCATATCACAGGTCATAACAAAGGAAGATGATGCGCCGTTTTCAGAAGATGAGCTGTTCCCCGTAACCCGGATAGAATACACGGATCCGCAGGGGTGCGGCGGATACGGACCTGTGAAGATACATCTAAAGAGCGGTGAGGTACAGACTATAGATTTCTACGGAATTGAAGGGAAGCTATCACTATGAAAATTTCAGTATATAACGATTGGGACCATATTCCAAAGGCGGAAAGTGAGGGCGAGGGGCTTGTAGTCCTTGCCTGGGACGGAGAGTACAGAAAGGGTGACATCATAGAGTTCTCGGGAATTGTGCCTGATTGCTTTTATATGGTCAAGGTGGATGCTGCCATAGAGAATTCGTTTGTACTTATTAAGGAAGAGACAGTTCTTTTCACAGTGCCCTTCTATGAGAAGAAGACCAGCTACAACCCGCTGGCGTTTTTCGGTAACAGGCATGTCATCTCAATAAGGCCTGCCGAGGACTATGAAATATGTGCCTACAGAAACCTGGCGCTCAATCCCTTTGACCAGCACGAAGTTACAGGTGTCTATCCCCATGCAAGTGCCAATGTGGAGACCAGGGGCGAAGCGGTATTTGCAGCAAGGAATGCAATCGACGGGTGCATCTGCACGCTGTCCCATGGCGAGTGGCCTTATGAGTCCTGGGGAATAAACAGGCAGGATGATGCCGAGATCACAATCGATTTTGGAAGGAAGGTTGATATTGACAGGATAGTCCTCTACACAAGGGCGGATTTTCCTCACGACAACTGGTGGATAAAGGGGACTTTTACATTCTCTGACACAAGCTCTGAAGTGGTGCATATGGAGAAGCTTATCCAAAAGCCCCACATATTTGAGATAAAGAGATCCGGGATAGAGTGGATAAAACTTGGCAATCTGATCAAAGCTGATGATCCAAGCCCGTTCCCGGCACTTACACAGATAGAGGTTTATGGGACTAATGCACCGGAGGGACGGGGTTAAGGGTTCAAAATGGGAGGGCTTTGCCCTCCCATTTTTGCGTCATTCTTCTTCGATTGTCTTTTTAAAGAGATTAGCTGAATATGTGGTGAAGTTGTCGTCCACCCAGCTGATGAATTCCTGCGGCGAAATGACCTTCTGGTCAAATATCTCAACAACTATATCGTCGTTCACATCCACAACTCTTTTGTATAAGGTGACGATCAGGTCATTGAGATAAACCTGGGTTCCTGTGCTGGGTAGCTGATCCAGTTCTATGAGAGTATCAGTTATTTCCTTGGAGATGTGATGCTGATGCTTGATAGCTTCCAGCAATTCTTTTTCGTTATTTACCATGGTGCATTATCCCCCTTTTTGGTGTTGGTTTGATATAATTATACTTGATAACGTACAGAGAATTTCGTTCATAAGTATATTGTACCAAATTGGAGACTAAAGACAAGGTGGGTTAAGTAACGTCTTTTTTAGGGGATGAAGTATCCCGGAAAGGTGGGGCATATGAGTGTTGTGCTTATTGATGAGCAAAACCGGGAAGCCTTCAGGAAGCTCCTTACAGGGGAGGCTTACTATGGCATGGCAGAGAAAAAGAATGTCTTTTGCCTGGGTGCTGTCTGCGACGATGTTGCTGTGGGAGCGCTGGCAGGTTACCCCGACGAAGATAACTTCCGGATCATATCTTTGTTTGTTGCACCATCTTACAGACGAAAGGGATTTGCCACAAAGCTGATAGAAGAGCTGCAGGAAGATCTGATAGATGAAGCCCGGACGCTTTCAATACGTTTTGCTGTCACCGACCCTGAGACTGAAAGTCTGTGCGGCTTTTTTGAGAGTGCGGGTTTTTTTGAGGATGACCGTGGAGGGAAGAACACCTATATTGCAGAGATGTCTGAGGTATCCCAGGTGCTGGAGAAGCTTCGGGAACAGATCGAAAAGCGGCCGGAATATGAGGGGATGATGCGGCTGTGCGAACTCTCTCAAAAGGAGATAAATGCAGTTGACAAGTTTGCATCAGAGCAGGGAAGTCCTGTCCCTGACGACGGAATTGGCGGCAAGGACATCGAGAAGGATTTCTCTTATCTGATGATCCGGGACAAAGTCCTGGAGGGCTATTGTATCATAGACAGGTCTGTGCTTGAACTGCCCACCATTGCGGCAGTTTGGGTAAGGAAGAATAACCCACAGATCATGGCCCACCTTCTTTACAGGAGTCTTAGCAGGGTCAAAGATTTTATGCCTGAGGAACCTTACATTGCAATGACAGCTGTGACTGAAAACTCTGTATCTCTTATTAAAAAGCATCTGCCAAGGGCTATTGGAATATCGTATACATATTACAGAACGATAGAAAGGATGTGACGGTATCATGGATGGATTTTTATTTACTGACAGCTTCAAACATGAACAGGGTTTCAGGACAATGGAACGTGATCTGGACGAGAGTGTGCGTATCCAGCGTGACACCAGACGTGAGTTTAACCGTTTTATGACAGATGCTCAGGACGATGCCAGGATTATCAGCGTTGCCAAAATTGTCAAAAAGACAGCCCGCAGGCTCATGAGAAAAGAGCGTGTCACTGAGCTTGATGATGAAATAAAAGAGCTGGATACGCATATGTGCCCGGTGGAGGAGTCCTCCAAGGAATATGCTAAAAGGCTGGACGCCGTTGCAAAGACAAAGACCAAAAATAAGGATGTGGACCATGTGTCACTGGCCCTCAGGCGGGAGATCCTTTCCAATGCGAAGGCAGCTATGGAACCGGAGAAGGCACTGGACCAGCAGCTTAATGACTGTGTTGATGCACTCTTAAAAATTGACCCAATGGCTGATTTCACCAATGAGGATTATATTACTGAGCATGCTGCTGAGCTTAATGCGCTGATCAAAAACGGAGAAACTTTTAATAGGCTGTTCGCAGCTTCACAGAGGGGTGATGACCAGCAGCTGATGGGAACTTTTGCTGCACTTCCGGACGAGGAAGTTGAGTTTTGCAAAAAGATAAGCAGGATGGCCGGCCCTGCCAGGTCCGCTATGGAAAAGATATGCAGGCTAAAGGGTATAGATGCTGAAACCGGAGCTTTTACTGAGCAAGCACTTTCCTGGAAAGAGAAGCGCCGTATAAAAAAAGAGCTGGATGTTGAAAGGGCAAGTCTGCAGCTTGAGGCAACGGATGCTACTAAATATAAAGAAGAAAATTTATGGGAAAAAGTAGAGACTGACGCTGAAAGGGATGCAAGAAGAAAGAAGCTGGCGGAGGATCTTAAAATCAGGCGTTTTAAGAGAAATTTTGACATGCAGGAAGCCGTTGAAAAGCAGCGCCTCCAGGCCCTGGTAGAAAAGTACAGCACTACTATCGCTCCTGAGATCAGGGAGAGAACGACGGATAAGATCAATATATCTGAACAGAAGATCGTGTATCGCATAGCTGATGAAAAGATGGCAACACACCTTCTTTTGAGCCTTGATATTATCCGTAATCTGGGAGAGCAGCTGGACAGCCTCAAGGACAGGTTTTATCTTGAAGAGCAGTGCCTGATCCTGCATTATCTCAACGACTACCAGAAGGCTCCGAATTCAGCAACACTGAACGTTCATAAAGAGAGGGAGAATGAGATCAGGCAGAGAGAAGCTGAATATCAGACTGCCTATGCAGCGTTGGAAAAGATGATTGCCGATGAATCGCTGCCTCTACTTGTGGGTGAGACAGAGCAGGATCGCCTTGACAGAGAAGATGACAGTATGCGTGCGGCAATCGGGAGGCTGTCAGATGCTGAAAAGCGTTTTTCTCCTACAAGGCAGAGAATGCTCGCAAGAAACATGGAAGTGCGCCAGAAACGTACCCTCACCCTCAGGAAAATAGAGCAGATAAAAGAGCAGAGAAGACCACTGGAAGAGGCTGCAGAAATAGCTGAGATTACAAAAGGTTCTTTCAAGGACACAAGCAACAATCCGGTAGATCCCAATGCAAAGGGGTTAACGACAGTCTACAAGCAGTTCATATACCTATATGAACAAATACATACAGATCATCCTCCAATTCCTTCTGAAGAAAAAATGGATGAGATCGTTCATGATTATCTGAAGGCAATAGTAAAAAGGAACACCAGCATGCAGATAAGAGTACCGGACTGCGATACCCTGGATCAAATAATTGATGATGGAAGGTTCAAATCTCAGGTGGAGATCAAAAAGAGCATGGGTGCCCTTGATGTTGATAAGAGAAAAGGATTCACTGCCAGCAAGTTTGGAATTGATCCGAGGACTTTTCCGGAGACCAGATATGAGATCTACGGATATCTTTCAGATGGAAATCTGGAACATGAGAGTGAGCTCAGCCATGATCGGCTGTTTGCTGCAGATGACAATCTTATCGGACAGGTGGCATCCTACGGACAGATCATTGTTAAGCTGAAGACAAAGCAGATGCTCCAGAGAACATCAATCTGTTTTGGGGATAGCCTTGATGATATGGATAATTTTTCTCCTGCTCTTCTGGATAACCCTGATGCATTCTCTGTGCGTGCAAAGGGACGGCCATGGACATATGTAAAGGCCCTTGAATGGCATGAGAAAAAGCTGGCAGGAGACATGCAGGAAGTTGCAAGGATGGAGGGGCTTAATCACTACCTGAAAAATATGCAAGACATGACCTATGTTGAACTTCAGTTCCACGGAGGGGTAACGCCTCAAGACATAGAGAGTGTTACTCTGGTCCCTAAAATGATGCCCCCTTTAATGCATGAGGGAGAAGTGTTCAAAGAAGATACGGACATACCTGATGATCTTGTAAGAAAGCTGGAGTCTAGAGGCATTCATGCCTATGTTGTTCGAAACGGTGTAAAAATAGAGAAACACTCGGCCTGAAACTTTGGTATAATAATATACTGATGAAAAAACTAAACTCTGTAACAAAATATACAATAGTGATCTGTATTGGCATTGCAGTTTTCAACCTGATCTTTGGCACTATACTCGCCAGTTCGGCAGCAAAGGATTTAAGAACCCAGATCAACGAGCGAATGCTTGACATCTCAAACACCGCAGCAGCAATGATAAACGGAGATGATCTGGCCAGACTGACAGCCGAGGATGCCGGTTCACCAAAGTATCAGAGAGTGATGGATACTCTTAAATACTTTCAGGACAACATTGAGCTTGAGTATATCTACTGCATAATGCAAAAAGGCGAGAAGGAATTTACGTTTGGCCCTGATCCTACAGTGGAGGATCCCGGAGAATTCGGATCACCCATCGTTTATACGGACGCGCTCTACAATGCCAGCAAAGGAACTGCCGGGGTGGATGAGGTGCCCTATGAGGATGAGTGGGGAGAGTTTTACAGCGCATATACTCCGGTATATGATTCAGCCGGCAAAGTGGCGGGAATTGTGGCAGTGGATTTCAGTGCGAAGTGGTATCGGGACCGTTTGACACATCTGGGACTTATTGTGGGAGGCTTTATTGCTTTTGCACTTATCGTCAGCGTTTTACTTGCAATTCTTATCACATCCCAGTACAGGAAATTCTTTATGGCCCTTGTCAGGAAGATGAACGACCTCTCACTGGGAATCGAGACCCTGATCAATGAGGTAGTGCCGGAACGTACAGATGAGCATCATCATCTGTTTGCCGCGTCAAAAGCAGGCAGCGGTATGAGTGACTCGATGAATATTCTCGGTGAAAAGATCGGATTAATGCAGGAGAGCCTTACAAAAGAGATTGACATCATCCGTTCACATGCCTATCTTGACGGTCTTACAGGAATGAACAACAGAACAGCCTATACAGAGTACCTGCAGATCCTGGAAAAGAAACTCACTGAGAATCCGGACATGGTATTTACTGTTGCTGTATTTGACATCAACCAGCTGAAAGTCATCAATGACGACTTTGGCCATGATGCCGGCGACAAACTGATAATTGAAATTTCCGGTGCCATAAGTGAGGCTTTTGAGGGAACCAGGATCTATCGCACCGGCGGAGACGAATTTGTAGCCATTCTTGATGAGCCGGATCCATCTGAGAAGATCGCGGCGCTCAAGGCTATAGTAGCCAGAAAGAACGCAGAATCACCCATCCTTCATGACCCGAGTATAGAGATAGGTCTTTCTGTGGGCACGGCCACCTATGACCCTTCCATTGACAGAACTTATTCGGAAGTATTCCACAGGGCAGACAACGCCATGTACGCTGACAAGCGCGCATTCTATCAGACGCATGAGGATAGAAGGAAAAAGAAATGAAAAATTTTTTTGCCATACCTGTGCCCCGGTCGTATAAATAAATACATGCAGCTGAGGCTGATAACTAAAAAGAAAAGGAAAGCATTATGAGCAATTACACAGTTTCAAAGGGAAGATATGCACTTACCGTTTCAGACCATGGAGCGGAGATCAGATCTCTTAAAAAGGATGGCACAGAACTTATGTGGCAGGCGGATCCCGGGTACTGGGGCCGCACTTCACCGGTTCTTTTCCCTCTGGTAGGCAATTACTGGGAAAAGAAATCCCGGTATGATGGCAAGGTATATGAGATGAGCCAGCACGGCTTTGCCAGGGATCAGGATTTTGAGCTGGTGTCCGGGGCAGATGATGAGCTGATCTTTGAGCTTGCAGAGAATGACGGGACTTTGGAGAAATATCCTTTTCCCTTTGTGCTGCAGATCGGATATAAGGTAAGTGAAGACGGAGTTGAGGTCAGATGGACTGTCAGAAATCCTTCGGATGGTGACATTTTCTTTTCCA
>JAEEGH010012752.1_pt1 | contig 18777 bp, 15 predicted proteins | sample 9134181 | NCBI WGS metagenome assembly JAEEGH01 (sample SAMN16246544, study PRJNA631951) | gut metagenome | biome: gut microbiome; feature: rumen; material: DP-attached | host: Bos | place: Iran: Karaj | collected 2018-10 | reverse complement strand
CACTAACCTACCCGTAATATAAAATATTGGAAGGAGGCACATGCATTGGCATATGCCTCCTTACTTTTAATTGTGAGGTATTCAATTGGAAGCTAAGAAGCATGGCAGAATTAACAATAACAATATGGTGTTGCTCAGAAAGCTTCTCTATACCCTGGTAATGGTGTGTATATATATATTGGGACGAAATATTCCCCTGCCATGGGTTTCTGCTGCTAAAAATCCTGCAGATTCTATGTTTGCGTACGCAGCCAGCATCGTTGGAACTGATACAAGAAAAGGATCAGTCTTTTCTTTGGGTATTGGCCCATGGATAACATCTATGATTTTAGTTCAGCTTCTGGGGCCTCTTTTTAGAAAATCCGGAAGGATCATGTCTAAAACCTTCACGCGGCGCATTGTGCTGCTAATGACTATTTTTATGTCCTCAATACAATCTATTACCCTTTTGGGGCAGCTTACATTAAGGGATGATATTTTCCCTTATCTGTGGCAGACAAAGGTCGTAACTGCTATCTCACTTATTGGAGGAATGTTTGTTATAATATTTCTATGTGAGAGTGTTACACAAAACGGAATAGCCGGACCCTCTGCATTTATCCTGGTTAATATTATGACTACTTTCAGGAATAATTTGCTTGCATATCTGAGTGAACCTCAATGGAGTAATATTACCTGGCAAGTAATAATGCTTTATGTGGTTGCACCCTTGATTTATCTGATCATTATTGTACTTGCTACCGTGGTGTTTGAAAGATCCGAGCTAAGGATTCCTGTTTATCGTGTACTTATGAACAATGATCTTGCCGATGTGAACTATATTGCAATCAAACTTAACCCAGCTGGCACCATGCCGGTAATGTTTGCCATGATTTTCTTTTTGCTACCTTACTATTTAGTAGGGGCATTGCTTAAAATATGGCAGGATCAGCCTGTGCTGCTTGCCATAAGAAATCTTTTCAACATGAATGACTTCAAAGGCATCATAATTTATCTATTTACAGCTGCACTTCTAAACTATTGTTTTTCTTTCATTACAATAAATCCTTCCGAGCTTTCAAAGACTTTTATGGAGAGCGGTGACTGCATTGCGGGACTGCGCCCAGGAAAAGAAACATTAAAGTATATAAAAAAATGTATTATATTATGTGTGATTCCAAGTTGTATCATGCAGTGTACATTGGTCGGTTTGCCACTTTTTGCAAAAGCAGCATACCAATCTTCTTCAAAGGCTTACCAGATGCCACTTACAATGATCATTCTTACAGGCTTACTGCTGAATGTTTTTGAAGGGATTAAGGTTATAAGAAATTTCAGAGATTATAAAGCTTTTCTGTGAGGATCCTATTATGTACTATTTCATACCATCCTGGTATGCGTCTGATGAATCCTGGAAAATGCCCGCTCGGGAGTGGTACAGGGTAGGCAAGGAGTCAGAGTTCGATGATACCGTAAACCACATAAGTATGTTTAGAAGTGAAAACATGGATGTTGGGATCATTTCGCTTGGTTATGGGCCACAGACCAGATATTTTTTGCACAGGCAGGGGATATGGCCGATTGACTACTGGAATGCTTTCGATTATCTTCAGAACATTTCAGGGGATACTCCATGTACTTTTTCATACACAGATCTGAACTGGCCTGAAGACATTGAGTGGATGTATACTCCTTTCATTATTTCCGGTTATGTAGGAGGAAAGCTCTATGCTGAGGTGGAGTTTGGGCAGCAGGGAACACTTCTTTTGATGAATCTCTTTTCAGAAGAAAAAAAGTCCGAGACGATATACTTGGACGACAGAGGCTTTATGTCCAGCAGTATAAAATGGGACGGGAACGTACCTGTCGAGCAGTGTTTCTACAACAGAAGTGGATATCTTCAGTTCACGATTAAATATCCTGAAAAAAGTGTTGTTGTGGAACAGAAAGCTGATCGCAAGACAAAGCGCAGAAAGTATGACCATATAGATGATCTTCTAAAGGAAGTACTTGAACATAGAATGGCACAGCTTGACAGAAAGACAGATTTTCTTCACATTGCAGCTGATGAAAGGCATAACCGAATGGTTATGGAGGCAGCAAAAGGATATATCATGGTTCTGTCATTTTATGGTGAACGCTATAACATAGAGAATAAGGAAGCTCTCAAAAAGGATACTTCAGATGCGAGTTTTATTGTAACCGATACAGAGAAGCTTGCATCCAGGATCAGGGAGTATACAAATATCAGCAGCCGTAGGATTATGGATGTTTCCCCTTTTGATACCAGATTATCTCTTGGGAAGAGTGGTCGAATCAGAGAGCTCAAGGTCTTTTTTCCACAGGACGGAATGGTGGAACCAATTAGGTCGAGGGGTATTATGCAGATGCTGTCTCTTTTACAAGAGGATCCGAGAATTGTGCTGATTGTTGGGACCAAGCATACCAGTGAAGCAGATATCAGACAGCTTAAGGAAGAGATGAAGGAAAAAGCTGCCTCGCTTGAAGGAACCCGTATCTTTGTAGATGACGATGCTGATAAAGTCGTGCTGGGGGAGAATGAGCCTGAAGATGATGAAGAAAAGAGAGGCCCACAGATTTTTATCCAGCCATACACAAATGAAACAGATGTAATGTCTATACTTACAGATATCAGACTTATTGTAGATATAAGGGACAATCCCGATCAGTATATACAGATTGCGGGAATTTCAGCGGGGATACCACAGATTAACTACCTCACCACCAGATATATCGAGGATCAGAAGAATGGGTATATGATACACAATATTGCCCACCTCAAGGAGGCTATGAGCTATTACCTGGTGGGACTTGCTCACTGGAACGAGGCACTTGTGTACTGTGTAAGTCAGGCCAAGAAGTATGCAGCAGGTACATTGGTTAGTCATATGAGAGAGCGAATCGAGAATGGATTATAATATCAACCTTCTTCATATAGGAAAAACCGATACAAGAGCTAAATATCTATTTCCTCCTGAGGTCGCATGGCATCATGTGGCCCCTTCGGAGTGCGCAGGAATACCTGAGCGCATCAAAAACAGAGAGCTCCCCGGCTTTGAGGTTATATTCCTGGAGGAGGAATTTAGCGAGATATACGAGATGGAAAGCGCTATCAATCCGTACTCCATTTTATTCTGTCATGATCCAAGTAAAGAATTAAGTTATGAGTTTATAGAATTTCTCACCCAAAAGATGGGATTTGTCATTAACGAGAGTATGGTGACAAATTTCTTCAAGAGACTTCCCCAGAGATTTTTTGGCGGACAGTATGGAGCAAAGCTTCATACTGATGATGTATTTATATACCGCCGCTTTGTCAAGGACATTACATTCTATGGAAACCGGTGCGTCAGCATGGAAGGGAACTTTGGAAAAGAGTGGTCGACACTTATGTCCTGGACATTTAATATTCCTCTTGAAAAAGGAGCTCCGCTTGAGATATGGCTTGAGTATGTTAAAGATGAGTCCGTGGATATAAGGCTTGTGGTCAGGAATATCAGATCAGGAAGCCGTGGAGACCTGTCTTTTACCTGGATATTTGAAGAGGAGCTTAAAAACCCTAACGGAACTATGCTGATGGAAGATTATGGAGAGAGAGGGCTGCTTGCATTTTCGCTTCAGGTCAAGGGAAAAGGCAGGATAAATGTTGGAAACCTCCATTACAGGCACAGTCATCTTGGCTTTGGCGCCCTAAAGACAGGAGGTATTAAAAAACAGGATGCCGCAAAAGAGGAAATAATCAGTTTTTTTGATCCTGCGGACAGAAAACCGCCGCTATGTGTGTACTTTGCAGGTTACAGGACTGCGGAGGGCTTTGAGGGATATTACATGATGAAATCCTTTGGGGCACCATTTTTGCTTATAGCAGACCCACGACTTGAGGGCGGTGGGTTCTACATGGGCAGCAAGGAGTTCGAGGATAAGGTAAGAGAGACCATCAAAGACTGTCTTGATAAGCTTGGATTTAAGAATAATGAACTGATACTTTCCGGAATTTCGATGGGGTCAACCGGAGCTCTGTATTACAGTCCTGATTTTCTGCCCTATCAGGTTATAGTGGGTAAACCCCTTACCAACATGGGAAGCATAGCTTATAACGAGAAATATCACAGACCTGGAGGATTTCCCACATCTCTGGATGTTCTGTATAGTATTGCAGGGGGAATCGGGCAGGAGGAGATCCAAAAAGCAAATGATGTTTTCTGGGATAAGTTTGACAGCGCGGATTTTTCCAATACCAAATTTGCTATTTCTTATATGAGAGAAGATGACTATGATCTTACTGGCTATGAGGATTTGGTAAGTCATCTTTCTGGAAAAGAAACTACTATTTATGGAAAGGGAATGACCGGAAGACATAACGACAATACTACAGGTGTTGTTGAGTGGTTCAGAGCAAGGTATATCAGGGTATTTAGGGACGCATTTGGCAGGGATATAGAATGAAAACTGATAACTCCATTATTTATTCAATACGCTGGAACAATCTGGCAAATGAGAGCTACCTTTATGGCAGCAGTATCGTTTTTGAATCTAACGGAACGGTGAAATTTTCCAATCATCTGATGCCTCCGGGGCAGATCATCAGAAAGTGGCAGTCAGTCACAAACTATCAGGCTCTAAGGCATGAGCCCCAGCTCCCGATACTTGAAGAGGGAGAATGCTATGATATAAGAAGCTATGCCACGTGTAAACCTGACGGTGGTGTAAAGCTGCGCCTTAAATTCTTTGACAGGCAGGGTGAAGAAAAAGAAACAATAATTATTGACGACCTGATAGATGAATTTGTGTGTCCCAATGGGGCATCTAACTATGATCTTGATCTTATAAATGCAGGAGCTGAGGAGCTGGTTTTTCACCATATTGAGATTCAAAAGAAATCAGATGCAGACAACAATGTAAGGCTCATCAATCCGGATTCAAACGTATATGTGCTTATACTTGAGCCTACAGGGAGCAGTTACATTTTTCCGGAAGAAAGGCTGCTAAGTAGGTTCAGAAACCGAGTAATACTTACCTGTGAGGGTGCTGACTTTATTGATCTGAACAAGAGCATTGCAGATAATATTCCCACAGATATCAATGCGAAGCATGTTTCTGTCATAGGCTATGGCACACGCTCCAATGAGAGCGCTCTAAGGTATGCAAAGCGAATTGGCCCTGGGGTTAAGCTCTATACATATGGACAATCCCCTAAAAGGCTAAAATCGGGGATTCAAAACATAGTGCATGGGAATGACAAGGACAGTAAAAAAGAAGCACAGATATCACTTATGGCTCCGTTGTGTGATAAGACAAACAGACTTGCGAAATTAAAACTTATGTAGCGACATTTATGAATACGATAAGGTCTTATAAAAAAATCCTGAAAAAAATAAATAAACTTGGTCCTGAAATGAGAGCTATGTCTAACAAGGAGCTCAGCAGTCTGACAGAAGTTTTCAAAGAAAGACTTCGAAAGGGAGAGAGCCTTGATAAGATCATGGCTGAAGCTTACGCCGCTATACGTGAGGCGGCAAGCAGAGTGCTTAATATGTATCCAAGAGACGTTCAGATTCTTGGGGCTATCGCGCTAAATCAGGGTAAAATAGCAGAAATGAAGACTGGGGAGGGCAAGACTCTTGTGGCAGCAATGCCTCTTTATTTGAATGCCCTGACCGGAAGGAGCACAATACTTGTCACCATGAACAACTATCTGGCATGCCGTGACGGCAAGCAGATGGGCGAGCTATTTGGATTCATGGGGCTTACCACGCGCGTAGGTGTGCCGGAAAGTGCTGCAGATAACTTTACCCTGGAGGATAAGAAGAAAGCTTATGCTGCAGATATCCTATATACAACAAACGGAAATCTGGGCTTTGACTATTTGTCAGAAAACCTGGGGGCTACTAAAAATGACAGGTTTATGAGGCCTTTTTATTATGTCATAATTGATGAGGCGGACTCGGTACTTCTAGACAGCGCTCAGATGCCACTTGTTATTTCGGGCACACCCAGAGTACTTTCCAACCTGTATGATACAGCAGACTTCTTTGTGAGCACTTTGAAAGAAGAGGACTACGAATTAGATCTGAAGGCCAAAAAGGTTTATCTGACTGATTCTGGTATAGATAAGGCACAGCTCTTTTACGCAAAAGAGAACCTATATGCAAAGGAAAACTTTGAACTGGTTAGGCACATCATACTGGCGCTGAGAGCACGTATGCTATTTGAACCACAGAGGGAATATGTAGTTGAAGATGGCCAGGTCAAGCTTCTTGAAGGAAACTCAGGAAGAATCATAGAGAACACCAAGCTAAGACAGGGGCAGCACCAGGCGCTTGAGGCAAGGGAACACGTTAAGATCACCCAGGAGAGCAGGGCCATGGCTTCAATCACTTATCAGGATCTTTTCAACCTGTTCCCAAAGCTTGCAGGAATGTCAGGAACTGCTGCTGATAACACAGCTGAGTTCATCGATACTTATGGGCTTGATGTGGTTAAGATTCCTACTTACAAGCCGGTCAGAAGAATAGACTATGAAAACATATGTTATTATAACAGAGAAGACCAGATAGAAGCCGCTCTTTCAGAAACTGTGAGAGTCCATGCGCTTGGACGACCGGTGCTTGTGATAACAGATGCTATTGATGTTTGTGAGCAGTGCTCTGAGAGGCTTTTGCGGGATGGAATTCCTCACAATGTGCTCAATGCCTACAATGTGGCAAAAGAGGCTGAGATCATAAAGGAAGCCGGGCAAAAAGGCGCTGTGACTATTGCGACCTCAGTTGCCGGAAGAGGTACTGATATAAGACTTGGCGAAGGCGTAGATGACCTTGGAGGACTTGCGGTCATTGGCATTGGAATGGCAGGTAATTTAAGGTCAGAAAAGCAGGCAAGGGGCCGTGCCGGTAGACAGGGTGACAATGGAACAAGTGTCTTTTATGTATCACTTGAAGACCAGCTGGTACAGGACTATGGCAACGAAAAGTTGCAGAAACTTGCGAAAATAGGTCATGGCCGAGTAAAAACACGTGTGCTGGCTCGTCAGGTTAAAAGAGCACAGAAAAACAGCGAGCTTTCAGGAAGAGACGGAAGAATAAGTACCACCAATTTTGCTGAGAGTAACAAAGCGCAAAGAACCCTTATCTACTCCATGAGAAATGATATAATTGATATGGAGAAAATGGATGTGGAGTATCTTCTTGGTATCCAGGAGCACGTAATAGACAGGTTTTTGGCGCAGAAGAAAGAGATGCCAACGGGAGCTGAAGTGGTGCGATTTATACTGGACCATATTTGTTACGATATTGAATCAAGGCCCACAGAGCAGGACCTGTGCGATAAAGAGAACATAAAAAAATACCTTATGGATGTCTCAAAGGCAAGGCTGGAGGCTCAGCAAAAGGCATTGAAAAACAAGGGGCGTATATCATATTACTTTAAGATGATGACCCTTAAGGCGCTTGATGAATGCTGGATAGAGCAGGTTGACTATACGCAGCAGCTAAGGCTTTCAGTCAGTGGAAGGGCATATGCTCAGAGAAATGTTATGTATGAATTTCACAAGGAGTCACACAATTCTTTTATGAGAATGATAGAGAATGTCAAGGTTAAGATGATGCGCAATATTCTTCTTGGTGAGATTCAGGAGAGCAAAGACGGCACTATAAAAGTTATAAATCCATAATAATATGGGGGCAAAACTATGACAGTATACAACATTAATCAGGGAATTGGCTGGGCCAGCAGCGGTGTTGAGTACGCCCAGTCCTACAGAGGAAAGCTGTTTCGAAAGCTCGGCATCCCCGCAAAGTTTGTCTTTACGGATATCATGCGTGGGGACAATATCCAGGAAATGGCTAAGGCGCTAGACTTTGAGGATGATGAAGTTATCTGGCTCTACCATTTTTACACGGATTTTCCAAATGAGCCTTGTTCTCTTAGTGAGGAGACGGTTGCAGCCTCTTTTCCGGAAGGAGAGCACACAGTAAATAACATATCCGGTGGCAGAAAGCAGTATGTCTATAAAAATGACAACAGGTTCATAACTGTCTATTTCTCAAAGAAATATCCGGACAAGGTATCCAAGGTAGAATTTGTTGATTCAGGATATCTTCTAAGGACAGATTTTTTCACTTCCGGGAAAACTTTCTCTGAGTACTTTGCGCCATTTGACGGGCAGGCCAGGGTTTATATGAGGAGATTTTTCAACAAAGACGGATCCACTGCCTTTGAGGAGTATCTGAACTATACAGCCAGCAAGGATCTGCAGGAAAAGAGCTGCATCTATAGGTTCCCTGACCGCATCTTTTACTCCAAGATGGAGCTTGTAGAGGACTTTATGCAAAAGCTTCCTCTGAAGGATGATGATATAATTATAGCTGACAGGACAACCCTCATGGGCCAGGCTATTTTCAAATATCGTGGGGACCACAAGCTTGGGGTTGTTATCCATGCCGAGCATTTCAATGATGGCATCACCGATGACGATAACATCCTGTGGAACAATTTTTATGAGTATCCTTTCCACCACTGTGATGAAGTAGACTTCTTTATTTCATCCACTGAGAAGCAGAAGGAGAATCTCCAAAAGCAGTTTAAGAAATACTTTAACAGAGAGCCAAAGATTGTGGCTATTCCGGTGGGAAGTCTTGATAAGCTGACCCGCCCGGATAACGATAGGAAGCCACATTCTCTTTGCAGTGTATCCCGCCTTGCTCCTGAAAAACATGTTGACTGGGTGGTAAAAGCGGTAATTGAAGCAAGGAAAAAGGTTCCCGACCTTACTCTTGATATATTTGGAAGAGGAGGCGAGGAAAAAAGGGTATCTGACCTCATTAAGGAAAATGATGCTTCGTCCTATATAAGGATGATGGGACATCACAAGATGGACGAGCGTTACAAAGAATACAGCGCATATATTTCAGGATCAACCAGTGAGGGCTTTGGTCTTTCCCTGATGGAGGCTGTAGGCTCCGGCCTTCCTCTTATCGGCCTTGATGTGCCTTATGGAAATCAGACATTCATAGAAGATGGCAAAAACGGATATCTGATTCCCTATAGCGATGAGGACGCTATTGACAGCAAGGTGCTGATTCAGGAGTTTGCTGACAGGATAGATAAGCTCTTTAACGAGGACCATGTAGCAGAGTTTTCAATGTATTCCTATATCATTGCTGAGAAGTTTTTGACAGAGAAAAATGAACAGAAAATGAAGACACTTTTGGAGGAACTATGTTAATCCTTACTGAGCAGATAAACACTTATTCAAGTAGACTGATAGAATCCTTAAAGAGCTGCGGAATGGACTGCCCGGCCATCTCCATTTTGTACGACGGCTATCTTCCTGATGGAGTTGAGTCGCCTTACAGTTATTATGTTGGGGATTATAAGGCGCAGGGCAAGCCTCTGTTCTTCGGACGTATAGAGTTTCCGCAACATCAGGAGATAAAGGCTGATTCCGGTAATGCCACTGTTTATGAAAGAAATACCGTAAGATCAAAGGTTTATTATTCTGATCCAAAGGAAAAGAGATACATCAGGATAGTTGACCAGCTGGATGAGTCGGGAAAAGTAAGATGGTCAGATCATTACAACCGCTATGGCAGGTGCTTTGCAAGAACTGTACTTGGCAGCGATGAGAAGAGGCTCTTCAAGTTCTATTTTGATCAGGATGGAAAAGAGAAGATCGAGGAGAATTTTGTTACTGGCCACATTGTGCTTAAAAAAGACGGGCAGGATGTGATCTTTAAGAATAAAACTGATTTTGTTACCTACTATCTCAAGGATAGAGGTTTTGATCTTGACAGGATCTTCTACAATTCTCTTTCAACTCCTTTCTTTGTTTCTGAAAAACTTAAAGCTGAGGGAATCCAGGGAAGAGATGTTCTGTTCTGGCAGGAAGGCATTAAGGATGATATTCCAGGCAATATGAAGGTAATATTCCAGGATCCGAACAACAGAACAAAGAAGATTGCAGTTATGTATCGTCCTGTCTTTGAACACATGGATAAACTGCCTCTGGATAAGGAAAAGTTTGGCCTTTTAGGATATCATTACAGCTTTGAAAAAGAGAATACCGGAAAGAAAGAAGTGGCAATCTTTACTAATTCCGACGATGTAGAGAATCTTGAGGATATTGTAAAGGCAGCACCTGACTTTATGTTCCACGTGGCAGCAGTTACAGAGATGAGCAGCAAGCTTATGGGCATGGACCGCTACGAAAATGTAAGGCTTTATCCAAATGTCCGCTCAAAGAAGGCCGATGAGCTGTTTGATACCTGCGATTTCCTCCTTGATATCAACAGGGGCAAGGAAATACTTAACGCTACAGAAAAGGCATTTTTGCATAATCATCTGATTCTGGCATTTGATGATGTCATTCACAATGAGCATGTTGTAGCTGGTCAGTTAAGGTTTAAAGCCGGTGATCACGCGGCACTTTCAGACACACTAAGAAAAGCTTCTGAGTATGAAGCGTTTAGAAATGAACTGATTTTGCAGCAGCATGATCACGCAATGAGCGAGACAAAAGAGAGTTATTCTGCCTTTTTGCAGTAAAATAAAATCTAAAGTTAATTTATAAAAATTTATATTTTTTTAAGCAAAAAATACAAAAAATCAAGCGTGTATGATATTCTACATGATGGGTGAACAAGTATTATATGTGTATACAGAACACATAGTTGTGGGGAAAAACGGGAAAGTGCTATGAAAGACAAGAAGAAGGGTACATTCATCATAAAAATTGATCATTGTCAAAACGAGACCTGGCAGGGAAAAGTTGTGTGGGCCGAAGGGGAGACATCAGAGCGCTTCAGAAGCTCTTTGGAGCTTCTGAAACTGATGGACGAAGCTCTTAACGCAAACGAAGCAAATTCGGCTGACTCACAGGATGAAATTGGAAAGTCTGCAGGTTGACGTTCGTATTATTTAATCATGAAAGAAGCAACTGGCAACCTATAGCTGGTTGTTTCCCTTTATCGCGAGGAGCCGTGTGAGTCAAATCACTCGGCTTCTTTTATTTTCCCTCAGTTTATGCGATTTCTCTTTCGCTTTAACATGTAAAAGGGTATAATTACTATGATTATTGAATTCTTCAAACTCAGAAAAGGAAAGAAAAATCAGGACATGAGCGAAACCATGCAGATGCTTTTTGCAAAAAACCTGATCTGTGTATGCATCGAGAGTGCGGAAAATGCAGACTATCAGGGGCTAATCTATCACCAGTATGCGGATGAACCGGTGGCTTTTGTGGGGATGACCGACTTTCTCACAAAGGCAGAAGGTCTTTTTGATGAGTGGGATTTCCCTCAAAGGGGTCTTGCTGAGCGCTCTTTCAAGAAGGCACACAAGGACCAGGTAGGCTACAAGAAATCTCATGTTTCTGACAAGCTTCCTATTGAAGTGATTCAGGAACAGCACGGAACCCGAAATGTGCAGAACAAGAAAGGCACTCTTGGCACCTTTGTTGTCCAGGTTGTCTACAGGCAGGATGCCACCTGGCAGGGACACGTGATTCACAAGGAGACTAATGAGAAAAAGGATTTTGCCAGTGCTCTTGAGCTGATCAGGATAATCGACAGTGCAGTCGGGTGCTGACGAAGGATAAATTGTTGGAAAAGAAAAATCGATTTGTCAAAGTTATAAAGTGGATATTGCTAGCGCTGGTGTTGGTGGTCATAATTGCGGCTGTTGCCTTCAAAATCTACACCAGCCATTATTATGTTGCTGACAGCGAGGTCATTGAAACTATCGAGCAGATACTTGATCCTCAGGTATTTAGCTATGATGTGGATGGCGATGGCATGGTGTTTGTGCCAAAGGACCAGGACATCAAGGGCGTAATTGTCTTTTACCCCGGCGGGAGAGTGGAATACACAGCATACAATGGTCTCATGTACAGGATTGCTGCAAAGGGGTACTTATGTCTTTTGCCAAGAATGCCTGAAAATCTGGCTATCTTAAGTATAAATGCGGTGGATAAGCTTAAATCTGACGACCCTGAACAGCAGGCGTATCTGGAGCAGCTCGACTGGTACCTTGCGGGGCATTCTCTTGGGGGAGTTGCAGCTGCCAAGTATTTGTCTGAGGCTTTCGAGGCCGTTGGAAAGGCCGGAGACGGAGCAGAGATTGCTGATGAGCTTCCCGAGAATCTTCCTGAAATGCCTGATGGTATGACGCCTAAGGAGCACGGACTTAAGAAGTTCAAGGGCCTGATCCTGTGCGCTTCCTATCCCACTTCATCCCTTGCGGATACTGATCTTAGGCTTCTCTCCATCATCGGAAGCAACGACACGGTTGTCCGTATGGATGGATACGAGGAGGGAAGGAATTACTGGCCTGAAGATTCCACAGAGTACGTTATTGAGGGCGGAATTCATTCCTATTTTGGCAACTACGGCATCCAGAAGGGCGACGGCGAGCCCGGAATCACCTGCGACGAGCAGATGGACATAACCGCGGATGTCATCGACAAATGGATTGAAGGAGCTACTTTTTCTTCATGAATTAACTAAAGAATGGACGATGAAATGTGCTAATATGTAAATGGTTACATATTGGCACTTTTTGTTTTGGAGGGTTTTCATGGATTTTAATGTAGTAGAAGTTTTTAACAGAAGTGTGACGATCGAGCTGGTATCTGATGCGATTTTTCGGCAGGACGCCGAGTTCGACGTATTATTAGATGGGCAAAAGAGCTTTAGGACCGACCGTAACGTAGTGTCAGTTATGGGTCTTTTGCCTGATAAAACATACCGTATCGGCGTGGATGACGGTAATGGCGTGGTGGAAAAAGAGATTACGACTGGGCATGAGTCTGTGCTCCTTGATGTCAGGGCCTTTGGCGCCAAGGGGGATGGTGTGACGCCCGATACTGCTGCGATTCAGGCTGCAATCTGTTCCTGCCCCAAGGATGGTACGGTATATTTGCAAAAGGGTGTGTACCTGTCGACAGCTCTTTTCCTGAAGAGCAACATGACCCTGTGGCTGGACGAAGGCGCGGTGATTCTGGGGGATACTGACAGGACGCACTATCCTCTGCTTCCGGGGATGACGGCAACAACTGATGAGAAGGATGAGTACAATTTGTCAAGCTGGGAGGGGAATCCCCTGACGAGTTTTGCTTCGCTGATCACGGCGATTGATGCGGAGAATCTTGATATTATCGGGCCCGGAGTCATAGATGGTAATGCCCAGAACTCTGACTGGTGGAAGGATGCCAAGAAGAAGAGAATTGCCTGGAGGCCTAATGCTCTGTATCTTTGCAGGTGCAACAAGGTGCGTGTTCAGGGCGTGACGGTGCAGAATTCGCCGTGCTGGACAGTGCATCCTTATTATAGTGATGATCTGGCGTTTCTGAATTTGTACATTAACAATCCTTCGGATTCACCAAACACTGATGGTCTGGATCCTGAGAGCTGCTGTGATGTGCGGGTTCTGGGAACTGTGATTTCCGTGGGCGACGACTGCATGGCCATCAAGAGCGGCAAGTACTACATGGCGCTCAAGCACCACAAGGTGACTGAGAATGTGCAGATCCGCAACTGCAAGTTTGAGAGGGGGCACGGCAGCGTAACTGTGGGCTCTGAGGCAGCAGGCGGCGTTAAGAATGTGAGAGTTTCCCAGTGCATCTTTGACGGCACTGACAGGGGACTTAGGATCAAGACAAGGCGCGGAAGAGGCAAGAGATCCGTGCTTGATGACATTATATTTGAGAACATTGAGATGAACGGGGTTCACATGCCATTTACCGTGAACATGTTCTACTTCTGCGATCCCGACGGACACAGCGACTACGTGCAGAACCAGGCGCCCGCTCCCGTCGACGACATGACTCCATACATCGGAACAATTGCAGGAAGGCACATCACCTGTAAAGGCGTTTCCGCATGTATGCTCTGCGCTGTAGGACTGCCGGAGAGCCCGATTGGCAGGCTTGAGTTTGAGGATATTAGGGCGTCCTTCCTGCCTTCCGGCGAGCGCGTGCCTGAGTGTCCCGTCATGATGGACAACTTCGACGAAATGAGCGGCCGCAGTGTTTATGCCAAGAACGTGCGCGAGCTTGTACTTAAGGATGTTGAGATTGCAGGCGCGGTTGATGATGCTCCGGAGCTTATTGGGGTTGAGAAGCAGGAAATTGATGGACTGAAGTACGAGGATTAAGCTATTGGGCTTGTGTTATGCCATCGATGTGGATTATGTAGATCTGGATCACTTGTGCAAGTTTTCCTGCCGCAAGTTTATTGAAATGTAAATGTGGTAGTAGATAATCGGATAGATGCGGGCCTATAGTGGTGGATTAACTGCCATATATCAATAATAGTAAAAATGAGGCAGTGCTTTTTGTGGAAGAGTAACTGCCTGTATTTGTGGATGCTTGCAATGCGGCAGTAGAATTTGATGTAAGTAGACTGCCGCAAATGTATTGTAGTGGAATAGTGGCAGTGATTATTATGGAAGAGTAACTGCCTGTATTTGTGAACGGATGCAATGAGGCAGTAGAAATTGACGTCGTTTGACTGCCGCAAATGCATTGTAGTGGAATAGTGGCAGTGAATGTTGAGGAAGAGTAACTGCCTGTATTTGTGAATGGTTGTAATGAGGCAGTAGAATTTGACGTCGTTTGACTGCCGCAAATGTAATGTGGTTGAAAAGAGGCAGAAAGGGTATGTATGCTGAGGATTATAGTTGGTAAGAATGATGCGGACTATGCGACGGTGCAGGAAGCAATAGATGCTGTGCCTTATGAGGATAGTGCTGAAATCCAGGTGGAACCTGGGATATACAGGGAAAAGCTCTTTTGCGAAAAGAAGGATATCACAATAGTCGGGGCTGGAATTGATGAGACGGTGATCGACTGCGATGATTATGCCAACGAGATAATGCCAGATGGCAGCAAGCGCGGGACTTTCAGGAGTTTCACTGCATTCTTTGGCGGGAAGAGAGTTTGCGTCAAGGATCTGACTATCAGGAATTCTGCAGGTGATGGAAGAGTTGTGGGGCAGGCGGTGGCTGTATATGCGGATGCGGATGTCTGCAGATTCGAAAATGTGAAGATGACAGGCTGCCAGGACACGCTGTTCTGTGCGCCACTTCCTGTTTCTGAGCGCCAGAAGAATGGCTTTATGGGGCCTCGCATGATGACTGAGCGCCGCCTGACCAAGCAATACTACAAGAATTGCCTAATCACCGGAGATGTGGACTTCATCTTCGGCGGCGCCGATGCGGTCTTCGATGACTGCGAGATTATTTGTAATGATAGGATGTTTGGTAGAAGCTCCGGGGCTGGTGCAGGCAATGTGGGCGGATCGTCTGCTGTCGACAAGGATCAAATCGATATCTCTGAGCGCATCATCAATGGCTATATTACTGCAGCTTGCGGACTTAAGGATAATCTGGGGTTCGTTTTCAGGAATTGCCGGATCTTTGGTGCCAAAGGGTGCGAGAGAGGATCGGTTTTCCTCGGCCGCCCATGGAGAGAGGAGGCCCGCACTGTCTTTTTGAATTGCACAATGGACGAAACCATCGCACCTGAGCGCTTCTCCGGCTGGGGCGGAATTGATAAGGACGAGCCCTCTACATTCTATGGCGAGTTCGGAACTAAGCTTGTTGCAGGTGCTGAAAATGCAGACTCTGATGCCATTCTTGTGCCAGTAAACAAGAATCCCTGGGTCAAGGACATTGATTCATCTCTGGCGACAGAGATTTCTCGCCGCGCAGACGAGGTTGTTGCTATTTGCTGCTAAAACGTCACACCTTTAGGTGCTTTTTAATCACGTAGTTGTGAACTGGTTTTTTCGGTTCATCACAAGTGTTTGATTTGGGGCTGATTGTGGTGAATTTTTCAATGAGGGTTAGACCATGATTTTGAGCTAGTCATGGATAATTCATCACAGTAGACTTGAAAATGGTATGAATGTGTGACTTTTAAGGCATATTTTGAGCTTGCGCATTAAGGCTGAAATAGGAGCATCGAAAAATGCTCATGAAAATTCACACCAATTGACCTTGTTTTGAATAGTTGTGATGAACGCAAAAAACGCATTCACACACAGACTTCATATATCGTCCAAAGGTGTGACCGTTACCGCTCGTCATCTGTTGCTGAGATATTGATAACCTCTTGTGCAAGTTAAATGATACAGAAGATATAGGAAAAATCGAAAAGAGGAAAACGGAATTGTTTGTTGGGATTGATAAAAAGAGGCGTCAGCGCTATAGGTCGCGACAAGTACAGCTTGTGACGATACTGCTGCTGATGGTTCTTTTGACATTTGGTTGTGGAAAGAATGATCAGAAGCCGCAGGAACCGGCAGCGGAAGCGGCATCTTTGATATCGCTGGAGCTTGCGGAATCTGGTGATGGAGCTTCGGTAGAGGAAGATACAACACAGCAAGACCAATCTGCTTCATCGCCACAAACATCAGCGGCAGCAGGCGATTCTTTAGCAAGTCAGGAAGCGTCAACGGCCACTACTGACAGCAATTCTACAATAACTGGCCAGACATCTGCACAAGTAGATAAATCCACCGCGCAAGTAGATAAATCATCCGCGCAAGCTGACAAATCATCAGCAACTAGCGGATCAACAAGTGACAAAAACAGGCAATCTAACAACACTCCTTCCATCGCTGAGGATGGCACTTACACAAGCAAGGATGATGTGGCCCTCTATATCCACACTTACGGCAAACTCCCCTGCAACTTCATTACCAAGAAGAAGGCCAAAAAGCTAGGGTGGAGCGGCGGTTCACTTGAGGAATACGCCCCGGGAAAGAGCATCGGAGGCGACTACTTCGGAAACTATGAAGGCCTGCTCCCGACTGATAAGGACTACCGCGAGTGCGACATCGATACGCTAGGTAAGGCGAAACGTGGCGCTAAGCGCATCATATACTCGGACGATGGCTATATCTACTATACCGGTGACCATTACGAGACCTTTGAGCTCTTATATGAGCCATAGAACCTGCAACACCACCAGACCAAGGAGAACACACATGGAACAAGTTTTTTACATAGACCTTCGGGGCGTCATCACAAGGGAAGATCTTCATGATGCTTTGGCAAAAGAGCTAAGACTCCCGGACTATTACGGGCGAAATCTGGACGCGCTCTACGACATCCTAACAGAGCAGGGCGAAGGCTGGAACATCATCTTTTATAATACAAAAGACATCACAGACGAAATGCCCGATTATCTAAGCAAGCTAAAAAAGATGAGTGCCAGGGCTGTAGAGGAGAGCGAGAACCTGCAGATACGATTCTTTCCGTGATTGCAGAATGATTAAAACCTGTAGATCAGCTTCTTTCCATAATCATGGAACAAGTATAATCTGCACTTACATAAAGAAATACAAGAATACTTATATTGAATCCCAAGAGAAAACTACTTGTATTTAGAAACAAAACACAGGGTCATATGCTGAAAAAAATTGTGCAAAATCTACTTGCAGATAATTGTCTCATGGGGTAGAATAACGGAATGAAAAAGGAGTAATTTATATGGGTTCATTAAAGGATTTATTCTTTGGAAGTGATACAGAAAGAGAGGAAAACGGCATGTCAAACGAAGAGAACAAGAGCCTTGAGGCCGGAGCAAACGGTGAGAACGGCAATCTTATAGATTCAAGTATGCTTGTGGGAGATATCATCATGAAGCACCCAATCGCAGCGCAGTTCCTTATGGAGTGCGGTATGGGCTGTATTTCCTGCCCGGCATCACAGATGGAATCACTTGCTGAAGCTTGTGCAGTTCATGGAATTGATGGCGATGAGATTACAGATGCCCTGAACGACTACCTGCTTGAGCACAACGTATAAAAGACATATTTGATGACAAAACGAAAGGCGCAGCTTCCAAGGCTGCGCCTATATTTTTGAATGAATTGCAATGTGCCAAAAGAACCGTCCCCATGGCAGGCTGCCAAAAGAACCGTCCCCGTGGCAGGTCCTAATTTCCCTTTACTGTATCGATTTCATAGCTGATGCTACAGTGGTCGCTGGCTTCGTTGGCGTCCCAGTTCATCATGATACGCTCGGTTACTACGTCGATGTCGATGGGGGTTGCCTTTAGCAATAGCAGGAGAACCTGCGTTTTGCCGTATCTTGTGATGACGTCGCTCTGACGAAGGGACCCCTTCATTACTTCCAGGAAGTCCTCCATGGCCTTTTCGTGGTCAAGATCGCCGTGGATCTTAACGGAGAAGAGAAGGACATGTATGTGGTTGTGGTAGTTGGTCACAACTCTTGACAGGAACTGGTAAACAACCTTGTATTGTTCGTAAGGCAGCACCAGAGCGCCCTTTCCGGGACTGCGCTCGCAAAGGAGCATCATTGCAGTTGAAAGAGCTGTCGCCTCAGAATTCTCTGAATCCTTTTCCTTCTTAATATCTGAAAAGATCTTGTAGCCGTGCTTGCCATTTTGCTTGACGTCGTAGAGGGCTTTGTCAGCCTTTTTGAAAAGAGTCAGGAAGTCTTTTCCGTCTTCCGGAGCAAAGGCGCAGCCGATAGATGCGCCAAGGGGTATGGTCATGTCAGCACCCATGAGCTCTTTGGCTGAAATAAGGATCTGCTCGTTGATCCAGCGGGTCTTTTCGGCAACAACTTCCTCGTCCTCGATGTTCTTACAAAAGACAACAAACTCGTCGCCGCCCATACGCCCTGCAAGGTCAGTTGAGCGGATGGCAGAACGGATGATTTCCGAAAACCTGATAAGAACCTTATCGCCCATATCATGACCGTAGATATCATTAACAGGTTTAAAGGAGTCAAGGCCGATCATCATAAGGG
>JAEEGH010012749.1_pt1 | contig 18780 bp, 16 predicted proteins | sample 9134181 | NCBI WGS metagenome assembly JAEEGH01 (sample SAMN16246544, study PRJNA631951) | gut metagenome | biome: gut microbiome; feature: rumen; material: DP-attached | host: Bos | place: Iran: Karaj | collected 2018-10 | reverse complement strand
CTTGCCGTAGCTGCCTGCCTCGCGACGGAAACACTCAGTATAGGCGCAGTTCTTGATAGGCAGCTGGGCCTCGTCGAGAATGACGTCGCGGTATATGTTGGTCACGGGAACCTCGGCGGTGGGGATGAGATAGAAGTCGTCCACCTCGCAGTGGTACATCTGGCCCTCCTTGTCAGGGAGCTGGCCTGTGCCGTAGCCCGAGGCGGCGTTGACCACCGTGGGCGGCATTATCTCCGTGTAACCGCTCTTGGCAGCCTCGGCCAGAAAGAAGTTGATGAGGGCACGCTGCAGTTGGGCACCCTTGCCGATGTAGACAGGGAAGCCAGCACCCGTAATCTTCACACCCAGGTCGAAGTCGACGAGGTTGTACTTCTTGGCCAGTTCCCAGTGGGGCAGGGGATTCTCGATACCCAACTGCGGATTGACATCCCAGTTGCCGACGGTGTCGTCAGCCGTGCATTCCTTCAGGTTCGACTTCACCACACGGTTGTCCTCGGCGGCAGCACCCTCGGGCACTTCATCGTAAGGGATATTCGGAATCTGGCAGAGCAGGGTGGTCATCTCCTCCTGAGCCTGGTTCATGGTTTCCTCCAACTGCTTGTTGGTTTCCTTCATTTTCGATACCGACTCCTTGATGGCGTTGGCTTCGTCCTTTTTTCCTTCTTTCATAAGGGCACCAATCTGAGCAGCCAGCTTCTTTGCTTCGTTCAGGTTGCTATCCAACTGCTGTTGGGCCTCGCGACGACGCTTGTCGACGGCCAGCACTTGTTCAATGGCCTCTCGAGCACCTTTGAAGTGCTTCTTTTCGAGGCCACGAACCACACGTTCAGTTTCCTCGCTGATGAGTTTGAGTGTTAACATAAAGACAAATTACTATTTACAAATTTACTATTTACTATTTACAATTTGACTGCAAAAATACAAAAAAGCAGGCGAACAGCAAAGAAAATGTGTGCGAATTTGTCATTTTATATTTTTTTTCTTAACTTTGCATGCAGAAAAACCTAATTAAACAAATAAAACAATGAAGTTAAGCGGAAGAAGAGAAAGCTCGAACGTCGAAGATCGTCGCGGTTTGAGCGGAGGTGCGAAAGCCGGTATTGGCGGTATCGCAGGTATTATCATTGCTGCCATCTTTGCTTATATGAGCGGTGGCGACCCTATGCAGGCAGTTGTGCAGGGAGTACAGGAACAAATGTCGCAGAAGACCGAGACGGTGAACGAACAGGAGTTCACCGAGGAGGAACAGCAACTGGCCAAGCTGTCGAGCCAGATTCTGGCAGGCACGGAGGATGTCTGGACGGAGGTGTTCAAGCAGATGGGACGTACCTATACGTCGCCCACGCTGGTGCTGTTCTCCAACCAGGTGCAGTCAGCCTGCGGTTCGGCTACAGCTGCCGTAGGTCCCTTCTATTGTTCGGGTGACCAGAAGTTGTATGTCGACCTGTCGTTCTTCACGCAGATGAAGCGTCAGTTGGGTGTCGAGGGTGGCGACTTTGCCTATGCCTACGTCATTGCCCACGAGATTGGTCACCATGTGGAGTATCTGTTGGGTACGCTCAACCAGGCTCATCAGGCCATGAGTCAGACCGACAAGGTGCGTGCTAACCAAATCAGCGTGCGCTTGGAACTGCTGGCCGACTACTATGCCGGCGTTTGGGCTCACTACGACAACGAGATGTTCGGCTCAATGGAGTATGGCGACTTGGAGAAGGGTCTGGAACTGGCCAAGGCCATCGGCGACGACTGGCTGCAGAAGAAGGCTCAGGGACGTGCCACGCCTGAATCGTTTACCCACGGCACCAGCGACCAGCGCAAGCGTTGGCTGAAGCGCGGCTACGAGACGGGTAACATGCAGACAACGACGTTCAGCGTCCAAAACTACAACGACCTGTAAACAGCTATACAAATTCAAATGATATACGAAGAGCGCAAGTGATTATATCCTAACAAACGCAAGAAATAATATGGCCGGAGCAATTTAAATCCTTGCTCCGGCCATGCTTTCAGAAATAATCAGGCGTCCCGCTGATTACTTTATTTAATCAATACTATTTTACCATTTCCTTCGGCCGTGGTCTTGATATATCCTCCCTTGCGTGTGGGCTTCTTGTCGCCGAGCTTACGGCCCTGCAGGTCATAGTAGGTGTTGGTGCCATCGGCATCGATGGTGTGGATGGTGGGCTGGATGCCCGTTTCATCACTGGAGACGAAATCGCCATCATAGCTGTCTGGCAATCTAAACCAGGACTCAGTCGGATCACCTCCGCCCCCTACAACGGTGAACTTGGTGTCATAGACCCTGTAGTCAGTAAATTCCTTCGGCAGGAAGTAGGCTCGATATGTCGGGACGTAAACCTTGCGATGAGCCTCCGTATCGTTGTTGGCGCCCTTCCACGTACCATCGCTGTCGAGAAGGAAGGCTTTCATTTGCGTACACTCCTCGTTGTCAATAAGGCGGTACGTGCCTCGCCACCAGCCCACGCCGTTTTCCATATTCTTCCATGATTCCAAGTTGGGATAGACCACGCCATAGCCTTCCTCCTCCTCAGGATATGACAGTGTCACCACGTTTCTGGCACTGAGGTTGATGGAAGCGCTGTCGACCACCACTAAATAGGGCTTGCCGGCCTTAATCGTTGCAGGCACGACACCGTTGAAGACAAACTCATAGTCGTCGTTGACGAATATCAGCTCGTAGAGACGCACCTGGTCATTGTTGAACTCTTCTCTCAGATCCACCTCGTATGGCAGACAGGTGGTGTAGGCCTTGCTGGTCCAAGTGCCGTTGGCATTCTGCGTGGCACTGAGGATGCGGTCGTAGGTGATGTTCACCATCATGCCCTTATACTGCTTCAGCATATCGCTATTATCGACGTTGTCAAAGATGGCAATGTTAATCTCCTCGTTGACGGTGACGTCCTCGGCTGGCATGGTGAACGACCATGTGCCATCGCCGTTGTCGGTGACGGTGATGTCAGCGTCTGTCCGTCGACCCGTCACGCTGACGGCAGTAAGGCCGCTATTGCTGTCGCCTGTGCCGGAGATGGTGACCGTCTCATTGGTGTAGGGTGTCAGGTTGCTGACGGTGACGATGTTGTTGTCGTTGAAGAGCTTCACCGTCCACTTCTTCATGAAGTAGCCCGACGCGGGGTTGGCCATGGTGCCGTTATCAGATCCAGAATTGTAGCTGACAGCACCTTTCAGGCTGGTACAGCCCGTAAACATGCCTTCGGTGTCGGCTATCGACCAGATGTTGTCGCAGTAGAGGGTGGTCAGACTCGTGCAGCCGCTGAACATCGATGTAGCATTCTGCACCTCGCTCACATCGAGGCCGTTAAGGTCGGCGGTGGTCAGGCTGGTGAAGTCGCTGAACCACGACACGAGGCTTGTGGGCTTGGCTTCGGCAAACGATTCGTCGAACACCACCTTTTGGGCCTCGCCCTTGACGGCGCTCCAGCCTGGTGCGGTGTTGCCTGTAGAAAGCACATAGCCTCCGCTCCATACACTGGTCACTTGCTGTCCGTTGTATTTCTCTCCAGCCTTATACGGCGTATCAGGATGAATGAAGTAGAGCGTCTTGTTGCCGGCACACCAGATGGCCTGAGAAACGAAGTCTTTTGAATCACCGCAGATGCAGGTGTAGACACCATTTCTTTTGGTATAACTATGTGGTTTGTTCACGCCATAGCAGTAGTTGCAGACCGAATGGTGCGTGCCGTCGCCGTTGTCAGTCCAACTGTAATGTTGGTCGCAAACATACACTACGACCTTTTCGTCATCTTCTTTAATTGTCTGCACACGTTGGTCTTTATTCTTATAACCAACACGCATATTGTCGCTCAAAATAACATCCCCTTTCACTTGGGCAACCTTGCTACCGTTTGATGTGATTGTGACATGGGAGTTTTTGATGCTAAGATTCCTGACATTGATGCCTAATCCTTTGTCAAGGTCCTCTCCACTTCCGGTGGCGGATACTGTAGCATTCTCAATGTATAGGTCCTTGTCTTGTTTTGGATTTGTGCCTGGATTTGTAAACCACGAAGACTCAACTTCACTGCCTATGCCGTCAGCACCCATATTACCCCCTGTGGCATAGACAATGCCGCCAAGGATATAAATGTCATTGCAAAGGTGAGAGCAAATACCACAGCCGATGCCGGGCGCATTCTCGCCGCCTTCGGTTACGACTGTGCCGCCATAGATGTAGATAGGCCGTTGCCGCTACCCCTACCACCGCCGATGCCGGCACCATAGATGCCACCCGTGGCATCGACGTCGCCACCATAGATGGTGATAGGCCCCTGATAGTCATCATCGCAATCATCTCCCGAGCCGATGCCGGCACCGCCTTCAGTACACGTGGCAGTGACTTTGCCACCGTAGATAGTAATAGCCTTGAAGCCTGCCTTGCTGTTGTTGCTTCCGTGGCCGGAGCCGATGGCCGCATTGTTATGTGATTTACTCTTGCAGTCGATGATGCCACCGTGGATGATGAGTTCGCCGGCATAGATGTCGCCCTTTCCGCCGATGCTGCCGTCGGCTTGGATTTTGCCTGAGTTTCCTGACTGTCCGTAGATGGTCAGTTTCTTGTCGGTCTTGATGCGGATGCCGTTCTTGGCGAGCATCGTCGCGCCATTCACCAGGATGATCTTCACGTCGCCGTCGATGTCGAGGTACTCCTGATATTCAATGCTATGATCCACCACATACCAACCATCTTTCAGCACGGTGTTGTGATAATTGTTATCAGAGCCGAGCCGCGTGAAGCCGGTGCAGGTCTTCGTGGTCGTTATGACCTTCCTGTTTGTGGCATCCCATTCGTGGTCCTCATAGTTGATATTCGAAGGGCTCCTTCGTGTAATAGAGGTAGATTCTGTTGCTACCTTTGACATTATTGTTCAGGTTGCAGTTGTATTTGATGAAATTGCCATCATATTCACCACGAACCGGATAATAAGTGTGCTGGTGGTTGTTCACTGTTTCAGGACGGATGTCGGAACTGCCGCACTGGATGTAGAAGTCGGTGATGGCATCGTCCTTGTTGGTACTCGTCTTGTAGAGCAGGTAGATGTTGGTGGCACTGCTGCCACAGCCCTTGTTCAGGTTGTAGTTGGTGTCCTTCCAACCCTGATCCACATACTGCTGCTTGACCTTGCCAGCAGAACTTCCGGAGCCTATCAGCATCAAGTCGCTGATATACTCTGTGGCCATTGCGCCCTGCGCAACACCCAGCAGCGCGAAGAGGCTGATAAGAATTGTTTTCTTCATGTTGTTTTATATTTTTATGTTTATAATATATAGGCAGGGCACGGCTGTTGACGGGCAGTCCCACGTTTCTTCTGTTTCTTTTACGTTGGCAAAGGTAAACAAAAAGCCGAAAGTCCCAAACTTTCAGTCTTTTTTTTCATTTGCATGTTTATGTTTGACTCGAAGGTGTTGAGGATGGAGACAATGCGGGATTGCTCAATTGGGTGGTGGCTTTGACGGCACTATATTTTTGAAGGATAATGCAAGAAATAATATGGCCGGAGCAATTCAAATCCTTGCTTCGGCCATAATATTTGGAAATGATTATGCGAGTCTCTGCATGATTATCAAGAATCTCTAATTTCCGTTTTACACATTAGGGACCGCTGTGTACTTGATGGGCACTATCGGGAATGGCAACACGCTTATCGTCGTGCTTGATGCTCGAAACGGGCCTGTTCTTGTCGACTTTGTTCATTTTATCTTGAATTTTTATTGTAGATTCGGATTTTATGTTTATCTTTGCAAGCAAATTAAAGAATTGAAGTTATGACAACATTACAACTAAACGCGGAATTGTTTCGCGAATTGAGCATCATCGCCGAGGACGAAGGACTTATGAAGAAGGCCGTCAAATATCTCAAGAAGTTGACTGCACAGAAGCAGGCTATGGACGAGACTGAGTATATCATGTCCTCTCCTGCTATGGTTGATATTTTACGCCAAGGCCAGAAAGATATTGAAGAAGGACGTGGGCGTGTCATCAAACTTGAAGATTTATGGAAATAAAGTTGATGCCTAAAGCCGAAGAGGATCTGGCATATTGGAAGTCGACAGGCAATAAGCGAATTATGAAACGCATATCGAAGTTGCTTGAAGACATTCTTCAACACCCATTTACGGGTATTGGTAAACCAGAGCCGTTGAAAGGTGATTTGCAGGGGGTCTGGAGCCGTCGCATTACTGACGAACATCGGTTGATATATTCCGTCAGTAATGGAATGATCTATGTTTATGTCCTTTCTCTTCGTTATCATTATTCTAAATAGCTTTTAGTATTTCACTTTCCAACAGGTCAATATCTCTTACTTCCAATAACCGCCAAGTGCCGTATATCTTGAGGTTGTTGGCAGCAGGAATCCAATAGTCTTTCAGATAGTGGCGCTTAGCTTCTTTATTGCCTGACTTATCGCTATCGAAGTCTTCACACTCCACAATGAGATTGATTACACATTAGGGACGGTTCCGCTGTGTATGTACCATTAATCAGTTGTTCCTTTGGTTTATCAGGTTTACAACTACCTTAACCATCACATCCTTTTCCTCAGTCTTGCTCTCAGCAATCATTAGCGTCAGGGCAACGAGGGTGTTATCTGCTATTCGCTTCGAGCCATCTTGGCGATAGAGGATGCCATTGTTATTGAGGAACCATAGGAACAATGTGGCAGCAATGCGCTTGTTGCCGTCGCTGAAAGAGTGGTTCTTCGTGACCAGATAGAGCAGCATGGCAGCCTTCTCTTCTACACTGGGATACAACTCTTCACCACCGAACGTCTGGTAAATCTGACCGATACTGCTTTTGAAAGAATCGTCCTTCTCGTTGCCAAAAAGTGAAGATCCACCGAACTTCTCACGCAAACCATTAATCGCCTCCATAGCGTTCTCGTATGTGGCATGAAATGGTTCTTCCTTTGTCGTCTTGTCGATGGATAGCCGCTCGTAATCATAGTTGTCGAGGGTGTCGAGGGCATAGGTATAGTCGACCACCACATTCAACAAGTCCTGACCCTCGGTAGTATCTGGTAGTTCTTGATTTTTGATGGCACGTCCAACTACCTGCACCAGTTGGCGTAGTTCTCCAATCTGCTCCTTGTGGATTCGCTCATTGATGGCATAGCCTTTTGTGAGGTATTTCTTCAAAATACGGTTGGCCCACTTGCGGAATTGCACACCTCTCTTACTCTTTACTCTGTAGCCTACGGAAGTCACCATTTCGAGATTGAAATATTCCTTCTCATGGGTTTGAGTCTTACCTTCTATAGCACCATGTTGAGTGGTGTTCGCAAATTTTGCGACTACCACTTCATCGGCAAGTTCCTCCTTTAGCGCATTGTTGATGTGTTTACTAATAGTCTTATAGTCTCTGCCAAACAGCGTTGCTAACTGCTGACGTGTCAACCATATCATTTCACCTTCCATCCTAACCTCAAGTTGAATGGCATTGTTTTCGTCTTTATAGATAATAATTTGATCCTGTTTCATACTTTTAATTCTTTCTGCAAAGATATAACTTTTTCCTTATTTATCAAATAGTTATATTCTTTCTTCTTCCATAATTATTTGCTTTATTGGTGGAGTATGTGGATTTTATGATTTCTATAGGATTTCCTTTGCAATCCAGGCACAGGCCTCCGCATCAGCCAGGGCATTGTGATGGTTCTCCAGTTGATAGCCACAGGCAGCGGCGACGGTGTGGAGCTGGTGGTTGGGCAACATCGGGAGTTTTCTGCGAGATACACACAGGGTGTCGTAGAACTCGTAGTCGGGGTAGTCCATCTGATATACACGGAAAACAGCTTTCAGACAACCTTCATCAAAGGGCTTGTTGTGGGCCACAAGGGGCAGACCTTCTATCAAAGGTTCTATCTGTGCCCAGACCTTTGGGAATATTGGAGCTTCCTCCGTGTCTTCGCGACAGAGCCCGTGAACCTGGCTGCACCAGTAGTTATAATAGTTCGGCTCTGGCTGGATGAGAGAGTAGAACGAATCTACAATCTCGCCATCCCGGACAATAACAATGCCAACGGAGCAAACAGAACTACGCTCATTATTCGCTGTTTCAAAATCTATTGCTGCAAAGTCTTGCATTTTACATCTTCTATTAAATAGTTATACCGGTCGGATGATTTCATAACTATCATCCTCCAAAATGTCGTTCACCCAAAGGTTGGAAACAGTCTGACTTGAAAATATGAACGTCACAGGGAGTTCAGACGACGCATCAAGGACATTGATGCCAAGTTTGTCCTGAACATTGTCTCTCGCCGGTTGTCTGCATCCCCATGCTTGATAATGATGACTATAGGGCGAGAAGAGATAGGCAGCCATTGTCTGCTTAGGCGTAGTGGCACCCAAAAAGGCTGCATTATTATCTAATGTCAACACGTAGAATTCTGGGGTTGAGGCAAATTCCTCCCTGCTGAGATTCCTCAGCGTATCTGGTAGAGTCATTCCCAATGCGTCATACGCTTTGAGAATGTTACAGATGTCAGTACACATGCCGTCATAATAATCTATGCGCCTGCCATTGTGAGTGCTGCCCTCCTTCAAAGTCTTGAAATCCTCAATATGCTTCAGTACGCCAGCACTTCCACTGACGGATTTGCTTCCGTATTTCAATTCAATGACGGCAACACGATGTGGCGCCTCTTTTAAGATGGCAATGATGTCCATGCGTGAGGCCATGCACGAGTCTTTTTCTTCCTGATTGTTGAAAGAGCGCGCCCATTCCACATCGACACAGAACCATTTGGACAGCGGGCTTGCATTGTTCTGCATCACGAGCATTTGCTGTGCCACTTTCTCCATCGTGGCGTTCTTCTTATTCTCAGCCAGGTATCTGATGGCTTCATACCTATCTGTGATGTAAAGTTCAATTTCACTTCCCGTCAGAACCTCATTACTTTTCCCTTCGCGTCTGAGGAAGTACGGATGTATGTCACATGAAATGCCGTCGCCTGCAAGACGTACTTCTGCAATGTTGTTCAGTCGATAGTAGATGTTCAGATAGTTGTTGCGGACGCCGATAAGCAGTTCATCCCGATGCTGAAGATAAAGTGCATAGACAGGGCTGCGTTTGAACGCATCAATCAACATGGCAGATACTCCCCGATTGGTTGCCTTTGACGCGTATCCATCCTGCTCAACCGCAGATACCCCCTTGGGCTTCTCTGCGCCAAACAAATAGCGGTTGTACAGATAGTCAATCCATTTCTGTTGTTCCTCCGTACAGAAATGATGAGACATTATGTCAAACATTTCCTCGTATGTGAACGTGAAAAAAGTCTTTTTGCCGTTGTCTGTCAGTTCCCTGCTATAATCGGCTGAAGCCGTGTGGAAATGGGGATTGGCATCAGGGAAAACGGTTATCGAAGCAAAATGACGAACAATGCCATTCTGCACCATAGAAGCGCCAAGAATATGATTGCGCCATATCTGCCGGAGTTCGTCTGAAACAAGTTCCTTTTCACTTTCAGGGAGATAATATCCAGATATGCGGGTAGCCCGTCCATAGTGTTCCGACAGTCTTACGTTCCCATTGTCATCATGTGTGTTTTTGTATTCCGTGTCACCTATTTGATATTCGCGCTCCGTGTATTTCACCTCAATACCGATAGCCCCTTTGCTGCCGTCTTGATGCTGGTAAAGTACGAAAGCATCGAAAGAGGTGCCATCATTGAGGAAATTCTGCTTGGGCTGAGGGGCATACTCTATTCTCACTTCCAATATTTGGGCTATGTCATCTGCGCCGAGCAGCTCGTTGAAGAAATCCTTAGTAGCTTCATGATTCTGCTTTTTCATCATCGGGAAGAACAGATTATAGGGAATATGCTCGCTTCTGAGGGCATTGTTGAGCAGATTCATCCCGATCTTCGTGACACCGGCATGATACATGTCCATTATTTCGTGGCGGAAGCCTTCATAGAACACCAGTCCTTGCAGCGCATATTCATCTTTCAGCCAAACGCCATGATTGGGCCGCTCATCCCAAATGCGGGCATTGCCCAGTTGTCGAGCCCATTGCCGTACAATAGATTCCTGATAGCTCCTGGCCATGTTCATAAAAGCCGTATATGACTGGTCTTCGGGGTTATTACCACAGCAGGTTTTCTCATTCCCTTCAGCGTACACCTGAATGTCCTTCATGTTGATGTCACCTTTCTCGCAAATTCCGGTGATTATCTGCTCTGCTATTTTCCGATAGTGCTGGTCTATCAGGGTGACTCTATGCCATTTACCACCACGCTTAAATTCTTCAGGGAACGGACGAACTTGTGTGTCAATCCATTCCACTTTGCGGCAATGTCTGAAATGAGGCCTTGACGCATCGTAGTAATAGTCACCGGTAACGATGCCTACTCCCACAATATTGTCGAACTCCTTCCTGGCAATTACGAAGTCGCCCTCTCTCATTACATTGGCAAACTCTCGCAGCAGTTTTTCACCACTTGTGAATCCGTATGCATTTTTCAATGCCGCTGCCAACCCGCCTCTGACATTCATGATTTCATCCAAATCACCTACTTCCTTGCCATGGGGAAGCCCGCAAGCCATAAATCCCTTCTCAACATTCTCCTTAAACTGACGGGCCTTTTCGTCTGGCCAGTACATCCAGATGCGTTTTCCTGCAAACTCTGGTTTGTAATTGTTGTTCATTGGTTGTGCGTTCTTGTTGTTCATAATATTTCGTCTTTATATTTGTTCCACATTCTCTTTATCATACCGGCAATCTCCTTGCGGAGCCAGAGAGGTTCGAGTACCTCTACGTCCTCACCATTCCAAAGCAGTTCCTGTTGGAAGTCAAAAACTGGTCGGAGGTTAAAGGTGAAGATGCTGTACTCTTCGTTGCGTTCTATCTCTTCCTGCGACTCATGCATCTTCAGGTCGCGGATATAGTTGGCCTTTGCAGCTGATGTTTTCAGTTTTACAGGCTGAATCTTGACAGACTGGTCGGCAATAATTCCAAAGCAACCGTCAAAGAACTCCTTGGCAGTCCAGTCCTTGGGCATCTCGAATGTCTCTTCTGTTGCATGAAGATACTTGATGCGGTCGAGCGCATAGATGCGAGGCCCTTTTTCATAATAATAGGAATAGGTGCTACGGGCTACCATGTACCACCGTTGGCGGAACAATTTTACGCAGTAGGGCTGCACGTCGAAGTTGTTTTCTTCGTCCTTCCAATAGCTGTGGTAGGTAATGTTGACTACGCGGTTCTCCTTCATTGCCTCGATAATGGGTTGCAGATATTTCTGGCCGGATGGAACGTATTCAAGCAGGATCCGGTCTTTGATGCTTTGGCTGTTAGCCAAGGCATTACTTACACAGAACGTATTGTAAAGCCATGAACGGAGACCGTTGCGACTTATATCTTCTTCGTTCTCGATATAGTAGTGGTACTCACCACGGTTTTCGTTGACGATATTGATGCCGAACATGTCCCAGATGACATACCGCCAGTTATCAAAGGTGCGTTTGGGAATGTCCACACCTCTGCTGATGTCAATGTCACGGAGCCACCTTTCGTTGAGCTCCTTGAAAGAAATCTTCCTATGTCGATGAATGGTTTCTATCACCCAGACGTATTTACTGATGAGGCTCTGTCCTCTGTCATTATTAACCATATTTTTCGTTTTTTCTGCAAAAGTACAACAAGGGTCTGCCAAACTGTGGCAGAGATATGATTATTTTTCTCATATTTGTGGCACCACATTGATACACTTGGCATATTTCATACATTATCGCTGCAAATGTACGAAATTGTTTTCAGAAAACAAAATATTCGATGGAGATACTTTTTCTTACTTTCTCAACCGACCCAATCCACTCCGTGCATGTTTATGCACTTCCAGATTGGACGGGGCGGAGGGGGAGTTTGCCGTAGGTAAACTGGGAGTTTACCCTACCCAAACCTCGGGTTTACCCTAGGGAAAGTCGGGTGGGGGTGATGGGGCGCATGTTTATGCAAAATGCGCATAAGTATGCGAATTTGCCTGATTTTTGTTTCTTTTGAAAAAACATCTAACCTCCTAACCCAACGGGGCGGAAAGCCTTTGTGGACGGGAGTTCTGGGAGGTTAGGAGTTCCGAAGACTTCTAACCAACTCCTAACCTGTTTTGCAAAAAGGTAAAAGGTAAGAGGCAAAAGGTAAATTCGTCAAAAACACCACAAAAAACGGGTGAATTTGAGGGGAAAGATTTGGTGGATTCGAGATTATTTTGTAACTTTGCACTCAGAAAAGTACCAATGGTTGGTGCTTGTAGAAAAACACACATACTATGGAAAAAGAACTGATGACTATTGATGAGGCCGTTCAGGCCTCGAACGGAGGATTGCTCGCAGCTGAGCAGTTCCTTCAGGACAATTACCTCTTCCGTCGCAACGTGCTGAACGGAAAGGTAGAGTTTGTAACCCTGCCCGCTGAGGGTGAGCTAAAGTATCGTGAGCTGACGCCTGAGGCAGAGATGAGTATCATCATCCGTGCCAAAAGGGAGTTAGCTGACGAGAAGTGCAACCCTAAGTCGGACATTCTGGACTTGCTGCGTTCTGAAGAGGTTCACGTGTATGACCCCATCCGTGAGTTCCTTGAGGGCCTGCCTCGGTGGGACGGACAGAACCACGTGGCTCGTCTCTTCTCTCGGCTGCCTGGCCTCTCGACCGAGCAGCATCATTTCTTGGCCGTCTGGCTTCGTTCGGCTGTGGCTCATTGGCTGCAGATGGATATGCTTCACAGTAACGAGTGCGTACCAACGCTCATCGGTCCGCAGGGTTGTGGCAAGACCACCTTCATGCGCCGTCTGCTGCCCGTGCAGCTGCGTGAGTACTATCTGGACCACCTGAACCTCTCGAACAAGTTCGACAAGGAGATGGCCCTGACGAACAACCTCATTGTGAATCTCGACGAGCTGGATGCCATTCGTCCCAGCCAGCATGCTGCGCTGAAGCAGACGCTCTCGAAGAGTAAGGTGAATGGGCGTCCCATCTTTGGACGTACCCAGGTCGACCGTCCCCGCTATGCCTCGTTTGTAGCTACGACCAATAATCCTCATCCGCTGACGGATGCTACAGGTAGCCGTCGCTACATCTGCCTCACCATTCCTGACTGGCAGCTGATTGACAACACGGGCGACATTGACTATCGGCAACTCTATGCTCAGGTGGTGTACGAGCTGCGTGAGTTGAAGGCTCCGTACTGGTTCAACAACGACGAGGTGGCCCGCATTCAGGAATTGAACCTCAACTACATGGCTCAGAAGGACATGACGGAGATGATTGACGTCTGCTTCCTGAAACCAAAGGAGGGTGAGCCGGGCCAGTTGATGAGCAACACGGAGATTCTGAACATTCTGACCCGGGAGTTCCCGTCGTTGAAGACGAAGACGGGCGTGAAGATCAAGTTGGGGCTGGCGATGAAGCAGCTTGGCTTCGAGCAGAGTCACCCTAAAAACGTGGCTCACTACAGGGTCGTTCCGAAGGTCAAGGTTGTGATGCCTCGCGAGGCTGCCTGATGTGAGTTGGGTGAGGAGTAGGTTAGGAGTTTGGCAAACTCCTAACCTCCCGAAAGCCCTTTGTACAAAGGCATTTCCAGAGATTAGGTTAGGAGGTTAGGAGTTTTTGCGATTACTCGTGGTGATAAGGCTCACCTTTGATAATGGTACAGGCGCGGTAGATTTGTTCTGTGAAAATGAGGCGTATCATCTGGTGCGAGAATGTCATCTTCGATAACGACAATTGCTCGTTGGCCCGCGCATAGACGGCAGGCGAAAAACCATACGGCCCCCCGACAACAAATATCAGTCGGCGGGCCGTATTTCTTTTCTGTTCCAGCCAGCGGGCAAACTCGATGCTGCGCAGTTCGCGGCCATGTTCGTCCAACAGCACCACGGTGTCGGATGGCTGCAGTTGCTTGAGTATCAGTTCCCCTTCAAGGCATTTTTGCTGCTCCTCCGTGAGACTCTTCGTATTTTTCAGCTCGGGAATGGTCACCAGCTCGAAGGGCATGTAGTGACCTATGCGCTCTACATAGTCACCAATGCCGGCCGCAAAATGGCGGTCGGTGGTCTTGCCCACGAGAATCAGCAGCGTCTTCATAACAGGTCGTCACTCGTATAGCCTACGGGCAGCCGGCGGCAATTGTACTGCGAAGCCATGATTTCGCCGTATGCTCCAGCCGAGCGGATGGCCAGCAGGTCGCCGCGATGGGTAGCATTCAGGTCAATCTGCTTGGCGAAGACATCGGTAGACTCGCAGATGGGGCCTACTACATCGTAGCATTCGGTGGCTTCGTCGCTGCTGATGTTCTCGATTTTGTGGTAAGCCTGATAGAGTGCCGGGCGTATGAGGTCGGTGAAACCTGCGTCGACAATGGCAAACTGCTTCACAGCCCCCTTCTTTATATATAAGGTACGCGTGAGGAGCGAGCCGCATTGTGCCACAACGGCACGACCCAGCTCGAAGTGCAACGACTGGCCGGGACGCAGTTTCAGCTTCTTGGCATAGGTGTCGAAGTAAGCCTTGAAGTCGGGTATGGGCAGGCGGTTGGGGTGCTCGTAGTCCACGCCGAGTCCGCCGCCTACGTTGATGTGCTCCAGGCGGATGCGATGGCGTTCCAGTTCGTCCTGCAGTTCGTTGATGCGGTTGCAGAGTGCCTGGAAGTCGCCCATGTCGAGAATCTGGCTTCCGATGTGGAAATGCAGTCCCACCACCTGCACATGCTTCAGTTGGGCGGCATGCTCGATGACGGGCACCATGTCGCGCATGGCGATGCCGAACTTGTTCTCGGCCAGTCCCGTTGTAATGTTGGCGTGGGTGTGAGCACCGACGTTGGGATTCAGCCTGAACGCCACGCGGGCCACTTTGCCTTTTGCCTGCGCCAACTCGTTGATGACCTCCAACTCAGGAATACTCTCAACGTTAAAGCAGAAAATGTCGCTGTCGAGTCCGAGGTTTATCTCCCAGTCGCTTTTGCCAACACCGGCAAAAACGATCTTTGAGCTTTGGAAGCCTGCCTTAAGGCTGACTTCTATTTCGCCACCGCTGACGCAGTCGACACCCAAGCCCGCCTCGCGGATGATGCGGAGCAGCTTGGGGTTAGCGTTGGCCTTCACGGCATAGTGTACGTGCCAGTTTGTGTGTCGGCTGGTCTCAGCGTTGATGGCCTGCAATGTCTGTCTAAGCAGTTCTGTGTCGTAGTAGTAGAACGGTGTCCGCAGCGTCTGGAACCGTTCTACAGGGAATTTTCCTTTCATAATTGTCAATTCTCAATTAAACAAGTTGTTGCTCAAGCTTTGCAGGGCACGACGCTTGTCTTCCTCTTTGATGAGGAACGAGATGTTGTAGTTGGAACCTCCGTAGCTTATCATGCGCACAGGAATGTTCTGCAGGGCATCCATGACGCGGGTTTCGAAGCCGATGTTCGACCAGTCGAGGTCGCCCACCACGCAGATGATGCACATGCCGGTGTCGACGGTGACGGTGCCGTATTTCTTCAGTTCGTCGACAATCTCACCGAGGTGGGAAGAGTTGTCGATAGACATGGAAACACCGACCTCAGAGGTGCATACCATGTCGATAGGCGTCTGATAGCTCTCGAAGATTTCGAATACCTTGCGCAGGAAGCCGGTGGCCAGAAGCATGCGCGACGACTTGATCTTGATGGCGATGATGTTGTCCTTGGCAGCTACGGCCTTGATTTTGCCATACTCCGTCTGGTTCGAGATGGTGGTACCCTCAGCGTCGGGAGCCATCGTATTGAGCAGGCGGACGGGGATGCCGGCATACTTGGCAGGCTGGACACACGTCGGGTGCAGAATCTTGGCACCGAAGTAAGCCAGCTCGGCAGCCTCTTCGAACTGCAGCTGGTGGACGGGCTGTGTATTGTCGACCACGCGCGGGTCGTTGTTGTGCATGCCGTCGATGTCGGTCCATATCTGGATTTCCTCAGCGTTCAGCGCAGCACCGATGAGCGAGGCGGTGTAGTCGGAGCCGCCACGCTGCAGGTTGTCGACCTCGCCGTATGCGTTGCGGCAGATGAAACCCTGCGTGATGTACACCTGCTGGCCTTCGTTCTCGGCGATGATGGCCTGCAGCTTCTCCTTGATGTAGACGGGATCGGGCTCGGCGTTCTTGTCGGTGCGCATGAAGTCAAGCGCATTGAGCAGCACGGCCTTGATGCCCTGCTCCTTCATGTAGTTCACCACCATGTTGGTAGACATCATCTCGCCTTGTGCCACGATGGCCTTCTCCTCGAACGAGGTGAAAATCTCCTTCGTGAACGAGCGCAGGTAGTTGAACTCCTCCTTCAGGAAATCGCGGGTTGTCTGCTTTGTCTCGTCCTTCTCATAGAGTTCGTCAACGTGCTTCATGTACTTGTTTTCCAAGCGGTTGATGACCTCATTGGCGCCGTCGGCGTTCTTCTTGTAGAGGTAATCGGAGATTTCCACCAATGAGTTGGTGGTGCCTGACATGGCCGATAGTACAACAAACACGGGCTCGCCCGACTTAACGACGAGCTGTGTTACTTCCTTCATTCTTTGTGGCGTGCCAACCGAAGTGCCGCCGAATTTCATTACTTTCATAGTCAATGTATTTTTAGTCTTCAATTCTTCAATCCTTTAATTCTTCCTCCGAGAACTGCATCTGGTTATAGTCGTTGGTCACTTCCTCCAAGCGTCCATCGTTGCAGCGGTAGACGATGCCCGGATACTTGTTCAGGAGCGTCCGGTTGTGGGTAGTCAGGATGACAGCCGTACCCTTGAGCGAAATCTCGCGCAGCAGCTGGATGATGTTCTCGGCGGTCTCATAGTCGAGACTGCCCGTCGGCTCGTCGGCGACAATCAGTTCAGGCTTGTTCAGCAGGGCACGCGCAATGGCGATGCGTTGCTGCTCGCCACCCGACAGTTCGTGGGGCATGCGTTCTTTCTTGTCGGCCATGCCTACTTGTGTCAGCACCTCGTCTATGCGATCGTTGATGCGCTCCTTGTCCTTCCAGCCCGTTGCCTTCAGCACAAAGCGGAGATTGCGGTAGACGGTGCGGTCGCTCAGCAGCTGGAAATCCTGGAAGATGATGCCCATCTTGCGGCGCAGTTCGGGTATCTCCTTGCGACGGATGGTCAGCAGGTCGTGTTCCAACACGATGGCTTCGTCGGCCTCGTCGATGTCCAGTTCGCAGTAGATGGTCTTCAGCAGCGAACTCTTGCCCGAGCCTACACGGCCGATGAGGTAGATGAACTCGCCTTCCTCCACGTGGAAGTCAACACCACGGAGCACCGTATCGCCGTCTTTGTGGTAAATGTCAACGTTCTTATAGTTTATCAGCTCCATATTAAGTATGCTATTTGTGGTGGCCATTTATTTCATTTCGCCTTTGGCCTTGGCTTCGCGGCGCTTCTTGTCCCAGTTCGGGTCGTGACGCTTGGCCAGTTCAGCGGCAACGTCCTCAATGCGCAGCCCCTTGCTGGTGAGCAGCACGATGAGGTGGTAAATCATGTCGGAAGCCTCGTAAATCAGCTTCTCGTTCGTGCCGTTGGTAGCTTCGATGATGGTCTCCAGCGACTCTTCGCCCACCTTCTGGGCAATGCGGTTGATACCATCCTTGAACAGCGACGTGGTGTAGCTGCCCTCGGGCATCTCCTCGTGGCGGCGGTTGATGAAGTCCTGCAGTTCGGTGAGGAACAGTAGCGGGTTCTGCTCGTTGACCTCGCCCCAGCAGGTGTCCGTTCCCTTGTGGCAGGTAGGACCGTCGGGAGTGGCGCTGACGAGCAACGTGTCGTTGTCGCAGTCAATCTTGATGTCAACCAGATTCAGGAAGTTGCCGCTTGTCTCGCCCTTTGTCCAAAGACAGTTGCGGGAGCGCGACCAGAAGGTCACCTTCTTGGTCTTCAGGGTTTTGTCGAACGCTTCCTGGTTCATGTAGCCTAACATCAGGACGTTCTTGGTCTTAGCGTCTTGGATGATGGCGGGTACGAGGCCGCCGCACTTTTCAAAGTCTATCTTCATAATCTTACGTTTATTCCTTCTTTCTTTAAATATTGCTTCAGTTCGGGTACGGGAATCTCGCCGAAGTGGAACACGCTGGCAGCCAGGGCTGCGTCGGCGTGACCTTCGATGAATACGTCGCGGAAGTGCTCGCGCTTGCCGGCACCGCCGCTGGCGATGATGGGAATGCTCAGGTTGTCGGCCAGTTCGCGCAGGGCTTCGTTGGCATAGCCTTCTTTGACGCCGTCGTGGTTCATAGATGTAAAGAGAATTTCGCCGGCACCACGTTCCTGAGCCTCATGTGCCCACTCGAAGAGTCCGCGCTCAGTTCTTTCGCGGCCTCCTTTCAGGTAGCAATGCCAGCCATCGTCGTCGAGTCTTGCGTCAATGGCTACGACGCAGACCTGTGAGCCGAAGCGGGTGGTAATCTCGTCGATAAGCTCAGGCCGGCGGATGGCAGCGCTGTTGACACTTACCTTGTCGGCTCCGGCATAGAGTAGCCGCTCAACGTCGGCCAGCTCGTTGATGCCACCGCCTACCGTGAACGGAATGTTCAGCGTCTCTGCCACGCGAGTCACCATCTCGGTAAAAGTCTTCCGGCCTTCGAACGATGCGGTGATATCGAGGAATACCAGTTCGTCGGCACCTTGCTCGGAATAAGTTTTGCCCAACTCCACAGGGTCGCCTGCCGAACGGAGGTTCACGAAATTGGTGCCTTTGACGGTCTCACCGTCCTTGACGTCCAAACAGGGTATTATTCGTTTTGCCAGTCAC
>JAEEGH010012745.1_pt1 | contig 18782 bp, 21 predicted proteins | sample 9134181 | NCBI WGS metagenome assembly JAEEGH01 (sample SAMN16246544, study PRJNA631951) | gut metagenome | biome: gut microbiome; feature: rumen; material: DP-attached | host: Bos | place: Iran: Karaj | collected 2018-10 | reverse complement strand
ACATAGCGCCCTTGCGGAAGTCGTTGCGTGGTGACGCCCAAGTAATGGCCATTCATGTCAAAAATTCCGATGGTGGTCGCAGTACCGGCCATGCGTGGCTTGGTTGCGATACTGATGGTACTCGTGTCAGGCTTGGTAATTGAAGTGTCAGGTTTCGTTGCCGAAGTATCGGGGGTGGTATTCGCTGTGTACTTGTCCCAGCCAGGCATGTCTTCGAGGGTGATAATGCGTTCGTCATTCATGTTGCTCTTCCATACACCATCTTTTGTTTGGCCGGGCCAAGTCCCGCTCCAAGTGCTGTACCACGGCATCCACCAACTCCATACGGCTTCGTCGGTATGCATGTTGTTCACATCGGGAATGGGGCCATTTTCGCTGAGCGCGAGAATTTTCGTGCTTTTCGAGGCGTTCTTGAATTTATCGAAAGCGCTCGCGTTGCTGGAATGGTCGTTTGCGCTGTTGTAGATGTCGATGGAGAGGACGTCATAGTATTCACTGCCTGGATCCCAAGAGGTTACGGTACTTCCTTCAGGGTTATAGACCCAAATCATGTTTTTTACCCCCTTGACTTTGACCATGCGATCATAGACGAGTCGATAAAGGGCTGCAAACTGTTCACCGGAATTGATGCTCCACCAGAACCACTTTCCACCCGCTTCATGCAAAGGACGGAAGATTCCCGCTACACCTTCTTTCTGCAATTCAAGGAAATAATCAGCGATGTGGTCAATGTCTGCGACGATTCCTTTGTAAGCCGCACTTTCCGTGTTCCATTCGGTAGTGCCTGGCTTGAAACCTGTAGAAAAATCAAAATCGGTGTATTCGCCACCATTCGCAGCGCTTTGAATATAGAAGGCGTCTTTCTTGTCCAGAGGATCTTTCCAGTGCCAAGTGAATGCTGGGATGCCGCCCGCTTTCCAGAGGCCTTTCGCGATTGAAATAGCCTTGTCCGTGTATTCCTTGTTCCAGCTTTCGTTTGCTTTCGGACCGCTTGCAAACAAGAAATCTAAACCGACAAGAGCCGGGTACTTTCCTGTGCGCGTGTAGGTGTATTTCACGTCGTCGTGCGTCTTGAAGTCGGCTCCCATGGTGTAACCGCTCATGTCGCCGGTCATCATACCGCTAATCGTTTTTTTGCCAAAGTTTTCTCGCAAAAAACTGTAGAGTTTGACGGCACTTTCGGTAGCGTTCGGGGTAACCGGCATTGCAGAAATCTTGAAAGGCGAAGACTGATAAGGCTCGACATCAATATAGTCAACGCTAATCCATCCCCAATACTTGTCAATAGAAATTGTATTCGACCCAGCCTTGAGTGTTGCGACGGTAGAAACATCTGCCCACGAAGTTGTAGCGTTAAAATCTATGGTCCCTGCAGTTGCGCCGTTTACTTTCAAGTAGTTCGCTTTGAATTCACCCGCCTTGTAGTGGATGGTCACTTGGTATTTACCGGCTGTTTGTACAGAGACGTTTCCGAAAGAAATGGAACCTTCCTGTGTATCGACGTATCCCGTTCCCGAAACTCCGGATGCGTTGACATTTTTTGCTCCTCCGGAAAGAGTTGCTGATTCAGCTTCGTACTTAGTGGCAAACACCATACTCGAAAGAGCAAGGACCAAAGCAAAGATGTTTTTACTGTTAATCATAGGGGTTCCTTTTTTTACGAAATTATATTCCTCAAGTATATTTATCAATTTTTTTTTCCGAATGGTGTGGACAAAAATGTCCACGAATTGTATATTTTTTTTACGAGACGCCAGAAAATAAAACGATTTTTTAGATAGGGTCATTTTATATCCGGCGAGACGCTTTATGTTTGCAAGAAACAAAATCAACATCTATGACTATTCGGACTACCGCAAGTTCCTGCAGGAGTTCTACGAACTCGAAAAATCGCTGGATCCGTCATTCAGTTATCGAGTGTTTGCTGCGGCGGTTGGCATGGATGCAAGCCTGCTTTTGAAAATATTGCAGGGAAAACGCCACATTTCTCCGAAATGCATAGATGTTTTCGTTAAATTTTTCCATTTCAAGGATGCCAAGGCGGAATATTTCCGTGAAATGATTGCTTACGGCAAGGCGAAAAACGACGAGGATGTACGTAGCCATTTTGAAGCTCTACAAAAAATGCGACCGGCAGCCTGCCGCGAACTAGATGAGGCTTGCTATCGCTATTTCCAACAATGGTATTACCCGATGATCCGCTCGGCGCTTGACGTGTTTGATTACCGAGACGCACATGATGCCGCCGCCCTCGGAGAATGCTGCATTCCAAAGCTGTCTGCCTCGCAAGTGGAAACCGCTGTCGATGCTTTATTACAACTCGGGCTTGCACATGCCCGCAAGGACGGTCGCGTAGTTCCGACCGAAGCCCATCTTAAGACGAAGGAACACTGGTTGAGTGCGAGTATTAGCGATTATCAGAGTAGTATTGCGGAACTGGCTGGCCAATCCATCCAGAATACTCCCAAAGAAAAACGCGATATCAGCACGCTTACGATGGCGCTTGATTCGCGACAAATAGAAAAAATACGCGAAATCCTCGCAAGAACGCGAAAAGCCATCGTAAACGTAGTCAATGCGATGCCTTCGCAAATTTGTGACAGCGTATATCAATTAAATTTTCAGTTATTCCCGATGATGAAAAAGGAAGAATGATGAAAAATGGTATGGAAACATCGGTTTGCATTTCGTTTTGCGCCTTGCTTTGCTTGTCGCTGTTTTTAGGATGTTCAGAAAGCACCACTGCGGGAGCCACAAGTGAAACAACAAACGGAATTGCAATCGTGGTCGTTGACGGTTCGAACAGGCCTTTCGCTCGCGCACAAATGAAGGTTTATTCGAAAGATGCCTTCTCAGTTGTTGACAGCGCCCTTTCGGATACAAGCGGACGAGTTTCTTTTAACGATAGTCTCGGAGTCTGTGCCGGCGGAGATTGCTTTGTAGAAGCCCTTGCGGGCGAAGATTCCGCATTCATGAGCTGGTCGTCAGTCAATTTTGCTGACTCCTCGGTTCAAGAAATTGCGTTGTTGCCCTCGGCATCGCTCATCGTACGTACTGGTGTTTCCGCCCAAGAAAATAGCAGCTTGTCAGAAAATGTCCAACTGGAATCGACTCCCTATTTTGCAAAACGCTCCGGTAGCGAGTACGTGTTTGCGCATGTGCCGGCAGGGCTCTTTACCATTGTTGCTGGGGACTCGTCCATAGCAGAAGTGTCGCTCAAACCAGAGGAATCTGCGGACATGCTTGTTCCGGTTCCGGGAAAGTCTGTCGAATATGTTTTCGAAGACTTTGACGATGGTGATAACTTGAACAACCTCGCTAAGACTTATCCTAATTACGGCTGGTATTTTAACGCCGTTGGCAAAGCGAATTTCACAGTACCCGATAGTGCTGGAGGTTTCACATCCGCATTAAAAGAAGATAAAAATTACGGAAAATATCTAGCTCTTAAGTTTGCGATAGATTCGGGCTTCGTTTTGCTCGGAACGCATCTCGGACTTGATACAGGGTTCTTCGACTTGAGCAATCTCACGGCGATTCGCCTTACGGTGCGAGGCAACTGTGAATTGAACATCGCTTTGGAGCATTACCGCGAAGTTGGAGAGAACTCCTTCAAAAAATCGTTATGGACGGTCAAAGCGACCGAAAATTGGAATGAAATCATTTTGCATCCCGGTAGGGAAGTTCTCGAAGAAAGCTCCTATCAAGTGGAATGGAAAGAGATTTCTCACGAAATCGGTTTGTTCAGCATTTTTATGAGAAGCGGAACTTATCTGGATGTTGACAAAATCGTATTTGAAGGAATCGATTTTAAATAAACGATTGTTGCTACTGTAAAGGTCTCTTTAACGCGAGTATTTAACCATCGCATTCATCGCCATCGCGAACAAAGCCATGATGGCGATGTAGTCTAGTGCGAACAGCAGATAGCCGTGTTCCAGATTCAGGAAGAAGATTTTTTTGGGTGAGAATAGTTATCTTTATTCCATAACTTGAACCGCGCCCTATTGCCACCGGGTAATGGGGGAACACGCATTCTTTATCGTTAGGTCTTTGAAGATAAAGATTCCTGGAGGTAAAGAAATGGAATGGTTTACGCTTGCCGTGGCGGGCGTTCTCGAAGTGGTTTGGGCCTGCGCCATGAAATATTCGGAGGGCTTTTCTAAAATAGTCCCTTCAGTCATCACTGTGATAGGTTTTCTTTTGAGTGCTTTTTTCTTGTCGCTAGCCGTAAAGAAACTGCCGCTCGGGACTGCGTATGCGATATGGACTGGATTCGGCACTGTGGGAACATGTGTCTTGGGCGTTTATCTATTTCAGGAGCATTTCTCTATTCCGAAAGCAGTTTGTATTTTGCTTATTTTATCCGGGATTGCCGGGTTGAAATTATTGCATTAAAAAGATGCACCGCGACGGCAAACAGCACGACGATGGCGATATAGTCCGCAAAAAAGAGAGCGTTTCCCAGCCCCGATATGTCATCCCCGCGAAGGCGGGGATCTCCTATCGTCTTTTGCAAGGGGCTGGGTCGGGCTATATTTTAACGCACTTCGGGCGGCCCTTGCAAGCCGCCCGAAGTACTGTTAAAACCAAGCCTCGCTACGCAAGTCTTGTCCCCAAGGGGTCACTATCCCTAACGCGAAAGCAAACAGAGCTTACTCTCCCTTACATTTCACAGTAAGCGAGAACTAAAGAAGATTTTCCTAAAGCCCCTACAAAAGAAAAGATTTGAGATTTATCATTAATTTCAAATCTTTTTTAGGGAAATAGTTCCCTTACAAAAACAATTCAATTTTTTCAAAAAAGCAGAGTCGCCTGTCATTCTCAAGCGACTCTATTTTCCCCTTATAGATATAAAAATTATGCAGTATAATCACCATCTTTAGGTTTTAAATTTCCCGAAATGATGAGGATGAGGTCAATCAACCACATAATACCGAAAACACCTCCCGTAAGCAACTTGAGAACGCCCAATCCGGTATATCCCAGATAGAAACGATCTACACCAAGACCGCCTAAAAGAAGCGACAGAATTATAGCTGTTGTTTTATTTTTCACAACAATCTCCTTGGTTTAATCTTTCAAACATCTCACAGATGCATATGAATTTTTGTACTTCCAGTCAATATCTTGAAGGAACTCTCCGCCAATTCCCTGTTGAAATCTAAACAAAGCAGCCTTTGGAGCATACTCGCAGACATGACGGCCTCTCGTTACTTTATCATAGCAAGAAGTATTTTCATCTGCGAGCCACATTGCAAAATGATCCCCGGCACATCCCTCACTACAACAAATTCTTTTTCCTGTATCAAAATCTGTCATCATTTGGAGAGGTTTACATTTATCCAGCTCCCTGTATTCGCCAGTTCCTGAAGAACGAATACTCATACCAAATGTATTATCACATTGTTCCTGTCCATTGTTATAAGCCCAGTATTCCGGTTCACAGAGAGATACTCCATAGAACCACATATTCTGTACAACCCTTTGGCTTCTACCTCCATTCTGAGGGAAAATAAATTCTTTCAGATCCCCCTGAATCATTTCCAAATAAGAATCCTGCCAATTACCAGCATCTTTAAGGCTTTTAACCGAAATGTAGGTTAACAACACTTTCACATCTTCAACCGTTGGTATATGCCATCCCGCAGGGCAAATTCCTTGGTGTTTTTTTGAAATTGGTCTATCTTCGGTTCGGCTTTCCATGTCATAATCTTCTTTAGCCTCTTGCTTAATATCCATCGCAGAATTCCAAGTGTACAAGCGTCCGAAATCCTCACATCCCGCACATATGTTTTTGCCCTTGCCATTTTTCGACTTATAATTCAGATTCTCAGCCATCCATTCCTGTTTGCCAATTTTTACGGTCTTATACTCTCTCCCTTCATAAGAGATTTTCCCCTGTTTTACCTTGCCCGACTCGGCAAAGGCAATGGTTGAAAGCAATGTAAACGCCATAAGAATTTTAATTGTTTTCATTTTTTCCTCGCTGTATAATTACAGATTCTTTGTGTGTCATAAATCTCATCTTTTAAGATTCTCGGATTATGACTTTGGTCAAAAAGGTTTTGATATTGCTTGTAATCACTCTCGTCAACAGAGCACATTTTGTTATGAAAAATTTTGTATCCGCTCATCGTTGTAGAGTCCAAAGGACAATCTAGCTCCTTTGCAAATTCATATTTCTGCGTAAGGAACATATATTGCTTCAAGCAAACATTTACAACTTTTTGAGCCTGACCATAAGACACATCATATTTCATGGACAATTTTTTAATTTCTCTTCGTATTTTTACATTAGACAACTCATTATCATCCATTTCTTTTATCAATGACAAACATGTTTTTACAAGAGCCTCACGAAATCCTGATTTCGGTTTCCGCTTATTTTTTGATATAGATCTACCTAATTGGGATGCTCGGCCGAACTCTATGACAAATAGCTGGAGTTCTAGAAGCCTCATTTTTTCCAATTCAGATTTCAATTTGGTTTCTAACATATACTGCAAAAATTCTCTTCTATAAAAATGATCCTTGAAAAAAATTATAAAGAAGGTTGCCAAACGGCAACTTAAAATTTTGCAAAAACAGTTTTTTCCTCTATTTTAGCTTGAATTATGATATAAGGAAGCCAAACGGCAACCATAGGTCGGGACTGATATACAAGCAAATCAAAGATTCTTTTGAAAATAGGTTGCCATACGGCAACTATTCAACATGGTCTATTCGCTAGCTTTATAAATTATGCTAGACCCCGAAGTGACCATAAAGCACATTCGCGAAAACATCCGTCAAAAGATTCAGGATGCGGGCTATGCAACTATTGAAAAGTTTGCCTACGAGAACGGACTCACCAAATCAACCATTACAAGAGCTATCAACGGTTCTAGAAATCCCCGTCTTATAACGCTCATCGAAATAGCAAATGGTTTGGACATAAATCTATCCGAATTATTAGACCTACATCAAATAGAGTTTAATCAAGAGAACAAAATTAAAACATTAAACCATAAAAAATAAATTTTCATTCTTTAACGCGAATATTTAAGCATTACTTTCATCGTATAATGCACCGCGACGGCAAACAGCACGACGATGGCGATATAGTCCGCGAAAAAGAGGGCGTAGCCGCGTTCCGCGTCAAAGAAGAAGAAGGGCTGTTGCAGGAACAAGTATTTCCAAAGCCCGCGAATGGCGAAGGCGTAAATTCCGTAACCTGCCACAAGAATTGCAACCACGCGAGTTGCAATTAGGGCAGTCTTTGACTTGAATGCACCCGCAAATCCCAAGCGGTTTGCAATCAGGCTCACATGCAGCCCGATGTGGAGCGACATGAACACGTAATACCAATGGCTTGCGAGCAGGTGCGCCGAGCGGGCGAAACTTGCACCCGATTCAATTCCGAGGAATGCAAACACATGGTTCGAAAGCATAATTCCGCTCACCATCAAGAAAATCGCGCACAAAAGGATCCCGCAATTCACGACTGCCTGCAAAATGCGGAATGCGTTGTAGCGGCCCTTGAACAGCGAAAGAAAAAATCGCCGGTTCAGCGTAATGTGTACCGCCCACAGAACAAGCAGCACCACGCCCAGAATCTCGTGAACGGCAGTCGATTCAAAGAAGTAATTGCCGCCCATCAGCACGAGCGTCGCGATTGTCATCGCGATATCAATCGGCATGCGTATTTTAGCGGAAATCGGCATATCAAAGAATATACATTATTTCGTCTTCACGCCGTTTTTCTCGAGCCACTTGGCCACATCTTTTGAGAGGCTTGAACCGCCGGAATAATGCACCGAAAGGCCTTCGCCGATTTTTGCGTTGGGCGCAAGTTTCGCAATCGCGGTGATGCTCTGGCCAAAGCGCCCGCCACCGTGGGAGCAGAACGGCAGAATCCGCTTACCCGTAAAGTCGTAACTTTCGAGCAAAGTCGCAATAGGCATCGGGATACTCGCCCACCAGTTGGGGTAACCGATGATAATCGTTTCGTAACCGGCCCATTTTTTTGCGTCGGGCTTTTTCTTGAGGGCGGGGCGCGCCTGTTTGTGCTGGTCGTTCTGCGCCTGCTTCAAGACGGTGTTGTAGTCTTCGGAATAAGGCTTCACGAGTTCTAATTCCACCATGTCAAAACCGGTTTGCTTCTTGATTTCGCGGGCGACACCGCGGGTATTCCCGCTCCAGGAATAGAAAACAATCAATGCACGGGAAGTGCCATTCGGGTTCGCCGTCTGCGTCTTTTCGCCCTTAAAGCCCGTCGCTTCCTGAGTCACGAATGTTCCCTTGACGTCTGCACCTGCATTTATAGCGAGCCTGAGCCCCACATTGTAACTCTTGCTGGATTGCTGCATGGCCCCGCGATAGGCACTGCGGAGGTTCTTGCCGAAATCGTTCCAGCCGCCTCCGCGATGCACGCGTCTTGTGCCCGAAGGTTTACCCGCCGGATTGACCACCACATTTGCCGAACTCGCTGAAACACCATAATCGCCGTAAAAATCAAAACACCATTCGCCCACGTTCCCGTAAATGTCGTAAAGCCCGAAGGGATTGGGCTTGAATTTGCCCACGGGGAGCGTACTTCCGCGATAAACGCCGGGGCGTGTTTCCAGAACCTCGTCATTGAAATAGTTCTGCTCAATTTGATACGGATAATGCCCGTAAAAATTCACGTCGTCGGCACCGGGAGATTTCTTTGTATAGAACGGCGTGGTTGTGCCGCCTCGGGCCGCGTATTCCCATTCCGCTTCGGTGGGGAGCCTATAGCCGTTCGCCTCGCGATTCCAGCTGACCGCATCGCCTTCGATAGCGTAAACGGGAGTGCGTCCGTCGCGTTCGCTTAACTTGTTGCAAAAACGAACCGCTTCGAGCCACGTGATGTTTTCAACGGGCAAGTCGTCACCCTTAAAACTGGAGGGATTTTCGCCCGTCACTTCGCGGTAAAGCTTTTGCGTCACCTCGTATTTGCCTAGGTAAAAATCGGAGACTTTCACCTTATGCAGCGTCTCGTCGTTGACACGCCAGTCCTCGTTTGCGGGGCTTCCCATGTTGAAAGTCCCGCCCTTGATAAGCACGAAGCCATCGGGCACAGGTGCCGCCGCAAGCGACACCGCCGAGAACCACAAAATTGCGCAAGATAAAAGTTTAGCGAACTTCATAAATTTTCTCCATTATACACCATTTTTATTGCGGATAAAAAGTCGCAGGCTGTATGAATTCTCCTTTGGAGAATGACTCATGTGAAAATTATTTTATTTCAACTTTCCGTAGTCTTCGTCGCTCACGGGCTCAAGCCATTCGTTGCGACCACCTTCGCCAGGGACTTCAATCGCCAAATGCTGGAACCAGGAATCCGGAGCCGCCCCGTGCCAATGCTTGACGCCAGCCGGAATGTTCACCACGTCGCCGGGCTTCAGTTCCACCGCCGGCTTGCCCCATTCCTGATAGTAGCCGCGGCCCGCTGTAGCAATAAGAATCTGGCCACCGCCCTTCTTTGCATGATGGATGTGCCAGTTGTTGCGGCACGCCGGTTCAAAAGTCACGTTCCCGACGCCCACCTGTTCCTTGCTGATCATGTCGAGATAACTCTTGCCCACGAAAAACTTGGCGTAGGCGTCGTTCGGCTTGCCCACCGGGAACACACTCCAGTCCTTGCCCGGCATGGATTTTGCGGCAGCACCCCCCGCATCAGCCGTCGCTTCAGCCACCGCTTCCTTGAGCAATCGCAACGCGTTCAGCGTGCGCGGATAACCGCAATACGGCAGGCAGTTGTAAATCGCCTGTTCCACGTATTCGGCCGTGCGAATCTTGAGGTTCGCGCCGATATGCGCCTTGAGCTGCGGCTCCGTTCCCAAGTTCACAAGGATTGCCATCGTCAAGAGTTCGCGGGTATTCAGGTCGAGCCCCTTGCGGGTGTAGTAATCGCCAAAGCAGTTGCTCGCCAAGAAGTAATTGATAGTCGGCATACCGCTCTTGCCGTTCTTCGCCATGTCGCGGAAAGTCTGGCCGAACAGCGTTCCCTGCGCGTCGGCACCCGCCTCCAGGCGGGACTGCGCCGTCACCGTCGCACGGTTTTCGTCCACCTTCACATTCTTCGCCTTGAACACGCTACGGGCAATTTCCACAGCATCCACCGTCCGCGGGAACCCGGTGTAAGGGGCGCACTGGTAAATCGCCTCGAGAATTTCTTCGGGAGCAAGCCCCTGCGCAAGCGCCGTCGCCACTTCCTCTTGCAAAAGAGCGCCCGACTGCTGCGTCACAAGCGACACCAGGCGAATCAACTCCACCTCGCGCTTTTCCACAAGCGGAGTCGCCGCCGGAACCTCGTTCTGCGTGAAGTTGTCCATCACGGCACGCAGTTCCTTGTCCTGCGAAAGCGCCTTTGCCTCGCCCTGCGGGCAGCAGTCACATGCGGCAAGCACCGCACCCATACCAAGCATCGTCATAATCGTCCCTAGTTTCATGGTTTGTTCCTTTTCTATCTACGCCTTTAATATAAATAAATGCGCAAATCCCGCAAAATACCATTTTTTCATGCTCAGTATGCGCTAAACGCATAGTGAAAACGATACATCACGACCTTTTGGGCGTTCCCCGGCCCCAACTTGTCATCCCCGCGAAGGCGGGGATCTCCCAGCGTCGAAGGGGCCGGGTCGGGCTATACTCGCTTCGCTCGCCGAGCCTGTAGTCTCGGCCCTTACGGGTGACTATCCCTAACGCGATTTCAATGTGTAGTGTGGGGGTCCTGAAATGGGCTAATTTCTCTGTATTTTTTGAGAAAATTAACCTATAAAGCCTAAAAAATTATATATTAACATTAAAGTCACTTGCATTCACACAGAATACATTTGTATATTTTGTAAATACGGAGGTATGCCATGCAGAGCACATTGCTACAAGTCAGGGTGGACGAAAAGACCCGTTCCGCAGCAGGGAGTATTTTCGAAAGACTCGGTATAGACCTGCCGACAGCCGTCCGAATGTTCCTTGCCCGCACCATTCTCGAAAACGGCATTCCTTTCAGCATGAAACTCCGCCCGACCGCACCCGACGATGTCCTTGAAGCCATGAAGCAGGCTTCGCAGTCCGCCGCCGATGCAGGAGTCGCCGACATGTCCCTTGAAGAAATCAACGCCGAAATCGCACAGGCGCGGGCAGGCAAATGAAGTGCTACGCCGTCATTGACACCAACGTGCTAGTTTCTGCGCTTTTGCGGTGGGATTCCGTCCCTGGGCAGGTCGTTCAACAGACCTACGCCCACGAGATTATTCCCGTTTTCAACGATTCCATTTTACAGGAATACGAAGAAGTCCTGTCGCGCAAGAAGTTTCATTTTCCAACAGAATCCGTCGATTTCTTGATTTCTCGCCTGAAATCCATCGGCGTGAACCTTGCTGCCGTTGAAACTCTCGTTGGCGATTTTCCCGATCCGAAAGATGTGGTGTTTTTCGAGGTCGCCATGGAGAAGAACAAGACCGATGATACATTCCTGGTCACGGGCAACCAGAAGCATTTTCCGCAACACCCGAAAGTCGTCACCCCTGCAGAAATGCTGAGAATTCTGGACAACCTGTAGTCTGCCTAATGTAAAAACAGGGCGTTCCCCGGCCGCGGGCCGGGTCGGGTGCTGCTCGCCTCTCGTCACCCCGGACCTGATCCGGGGTCGGCTCATCGAGCCGCTTACGCGTCTCGCCACCGCGTGGCGGTGCGACGCCCCCTAACGCAGACGCGGGTGTGAAATGTGAAGTGTGTGGTGTGGGATGAAAATTCAATGTGTTTTTTTTCAAAAATGTTTGTATATTTATGATATGACTCAGCAAGCGAAAAGAATGCACGAACTTTACGAAGAATGCAAGCACATCGGTCTTTCGGAAACATCCGATGTTATCGAAAGCGCGGCATCGGCAGAAGAAGCGGAATTCTTCGCCAAGGCTTTCGACATCATCTTGCAGCAGAAGCAAAAGAATGTCGTTGCGGAAAAGGGGTTTTGATTGCCCAAACTTATCGTTTTTGCAGGTCCGAATGGCAGCGGGAAATCGACGCTCTATCTAACGAATAGGGCTTTTTTTGATATTCCGAGAGTGAATGTCGATGAAATCGTTCGTGAAATCGGAGGCAACTGGAGAAACTCAGCCGACTTGATCCGTGCAGGGAAAATCGCTCTCCGACGGGCGAGGGATTGTCTAGAAAAGAAAGTTTCATTCAATCGTGAAACCACGCTATGTGGAAAGACCGCGGTTCGGGACATTATCGAAGCCAAGAGACTCGGCTTTGAAGTCGAGCTGTATTTTGTCTATTTGTCGTCGGTTGACATAGCCAAGGAACGCGTTCTTCATCGGGTCGCTTGCGGTGGTCACGGAATTCCCGAGGCAGATATCGAACGCCGTTACACCGAGTCTTTGCGAAGGCTGCAAGAAGTCATGCCATTGTGCGACAAGGTTGAATTATACGACAACTCCGAGCAATTTATCAAGGTCTTGACATTCAAGAATTCCCGACTTACTTATTCAGCCGAAAACGCGCCCGATTGGGCGAAGATTTTTTTGAAAGCCTAATTTTTTGAATTGGGCGTTCCCCGGCCAGGGGCCGTGGCGGGTGCTGCTCGCCTTGCACGCAAGGCTCATCGAGCCGCTTGCGCGTCTCGCCACCGCGTGGCGGTGCGACGCCCCCTAACGCAGAAGCGGGTGTGGAATGTGTAGTGTGAAGTGTGGGGTGTGGAATGATTGTTTATCGGCGGGTTAGTCAGAGTCCTTAACGCAACAGACAGAAAAATCAATCGGAGACAGTCGTATCCATCATCAGACGAGGTTCAAGTGCCTCTATTTTGTAATTGTTTAGATTCTTGTCGTTCGGATTTTTCTTAGCCATATGTCTGCTCCGTTCTTTATTTTTCTTGTTTTTACTACCTTAAAACAGTATCGCCTTCGTCTTGAACGCAACGAATGTTAAAAAAGCCAATCTTCATGTCCTTGCCTATCTCGACATCCTTAAGAGCAAGGTGAATCGAGCCTCCACTAGTCTCAGATGCTTCTTTGGGCAACCAAAAACTCGCAAGTTGATTAGATGGATATTCATCGCCTTTGGGCAAAACGGATAGACCGCGAGAATTTTGCACTTCACTTACAAGTTCATAATTCCATACAGCTTTAGACAAGACACTCCATACGGCAGAATAGCCATTGCTTGTTGCCATATGTTTCCACTCAGTTTCCGTCATCACATGCCAACCCGTCGGGCATACCCCCTGAACTTTTTTGCTAAGGTCAATGTTACACTTGGGGTTTTCTTCAACACCCACGCTGTCACACACCTTGGGGAGTCCCATCGCCTCGCTCCAGGTGTAACGGGCACCAAAGTAGTTGTCGCAATACCAGGGGTCATCCTTGTAGCAGCGTTTTTCGACCTTGCTGTCATCAAATACTGTCGTGGTGCTGTCAATCATTATTTCTGCGTAATTCAGGTTCTGAGCCATTACGGTAAAACTGTCTATTACAGTTCCACCATTCTGCTGGAACTTTTCATAATATTTGGTAGTCTTGTAAACATTGTTATCACGCAAATCTTTATAAGTGCCGTATGCTTTAAACTCCGACCCAAATACGCTATCCATATTCGGGTAAACCTTGGGTTTCACATATTCACCAATGGAATCTTGATTCCATTGGCCATTTTTGCAACTATTGTAATAGATTTTTCCAGCAAGAACTATCGATGAAGTATCACCATCTTCGCAAAGTTTGAAGACAAACTCGGAGCTACTACTTCCTGCCTTTTGAGACGAACTGCTGTTATTTGTGTTTTCTTTTTTTGATGACGAACTATTTGATTTGGCATCGCTTGAAGAATCTTTACTCTGATTATCAGAAGATTCAATCTTTTTAGAACTACTCGATCCATCCCCATCTTCGCAATCCTTACAGATTGAAGATGAAGAATCAACCGCTGCATTTTCATCCGGTCCATTGCTAGAAGCCGACGACGAGTCGTCACAGGCGGAAAGGGCGAAGAATGCCGCGAACACCGCCACCCACAAGAAACCAAGACCCTTGACACACTTCATACCATTATCTCCTGTAAAAATTTTCACCACCCACAAACCAAGCAATGTGAAATATGGAATGTGGAATCTATACCGCAAAATCCATCATCATGCGGGGTTCTAAAGATTCGATCTTGTAGTTATATTCACCGATTCTCTTTTTATAGTTGTTTTTAGTCATATTTCAAGCCCTTTGACATGTTGAGATTAAAGAGTTCTCTTACTTTTTCATTTGTTTATTTTTGCACAACGAACAGAAAAACCATGTGTCTTATTTGCATCTTGAGATGCTATAGCAGTAGATGTTTTATTTTGCCGACCAGAGAACGATTTCACATTGATGTCACCACCTCTTATAGCCTCTTCTGGATAATGCCAATATGTAATTTCTTTCAAATTTCTAAACCCATAATTCCAAAGATACCCTGCCCCCATCAAACTGAATCCACTAAAATTCATGCCACCAAAATTCGTACTTCTAATATCCTCAACATCATTTTTATTACCATCAGCATGCACAATCACATATATATCATCATAAGTTAAAAGTCTCCATCCATCTGGGCAAATTCCCTGATGGTTTGGCTTAATAGAGTCAGCACAACTCTTGGTGTTGCATTCGCTCGACAACTTCATCGCTTCTGCCCACTGGTAGAGTCCGCCATATTTCTGGCAATTCGTCGTATCATTGTCATAACAATACCGTTCTATCTTGGAATCGTTATTTTGGTCCTTATCGCCATCAACCATTTCGCCAACATTCAGGTTTTCAGCCATAACTGTGACAGACGCGGCTTCATCATTTTGGTTTGTACCATTGATTGTTAGATAATAGTAAGACCTTCCTTCATAAGTAAACTGTTTATAAGCCCCTGTAAGTACACTATCCGAATTAAAAGCCTTCATATGATTATAAGGCTTATACTCGCTGCTACTAGAAGCAACCGATGAAGAAGACTGTTTCACAGAAGAACTACTGCTAGACTTGACACTTGACGAAGAAGTAGCCGACGAACTGGATACATCCTTATTGCTGCTAGAAGAATCTCCTGACTTTACGGAACTGGAACTCTTGGAGTCGGAGGAGTTCTTCGTTTCTTTCGCGGAACTGCTAGACTTATTTTCACTACTAGAATACTTGTCTTTGGTTTCGTTACTAGACCCATTCGACTCCGCTGACGCTCCGCTCAGGGTGACACTCGAGTCAGACGACTCTACAGACGAACTGGAAACACCCGTTTCGTCGGAACTTGCCGACGACGAATCGTCACAGGCGGAAAGGGCGAAGAATGCCGCGAGCACCGCCACCCACAAGAAACCAAGACCCTTGACACACTTCATACCATTATCTCCTGTAAAATTTTTCACCACCCACAAACCAAGCAATGTGAAATATGGAATGTGGAATTTATACCGCAAAATCCATCATTAGGCGTGGTTCAAGCTGTTCAATTCGGTAAAGATTAACATCCTTTTTAACTTTATTTTTCATACAAACCCTTTTTGCAGTCTTTTTATTTTCATTGAACATATTGAACCTCTTTTTTTATTCCTTATCCATTACACAGCGGATAGGAAAGGCCGTTTTTTTGGGATAGTAAGCAACTTTAGTCAAAGTAGCCGTTTTTATGTATTTTTCATCAGTATAAATACGAAATCCTTTAGCCTTATCCGTTCCTAACATATCAACACCATAACCTGCATGAACACTATACCAGAACTCAGTTTGTTCACCTCTATATTTGAATGTTTTTTCGTCAATATACCCAGTTGCTAAAAGAGAAATTCCGGCCTGATTGGTTGCACCATTTTCATACCACCAAGAAGCTTTAGATAATGCTCGCCACAACACAGTTTGTCCAATGGCAGCATTCCATTCATCATAAGTTAGAATATGCCACCCATCAGGACAAATTCCCTGTTTGTGTATGATGCTTTTCCATCCATCGTTATTAACATCCGGATCCGGATCGTACCAAACAGTATCAGGACACGCAGGACTCGTCCCTACGGGTATGGTATCGCAGGCTCTCGGGAAACCAAAGGTTTCGCTCCACGTGTAGAGTCCACCAAAATAATGGTCGCAATACCATTCGTCATCATCGTAACAGTGCTTCTGCACCTCTGCATCGGAATTCTCACCCAATTTCACAAATGTGCCGTAGTTCAGGTTCTGGGCGAACATCGTCCGAGTATCACCATACCCGTCAACAAAAGTTATCGTCTTATACACATTCCCGTCGCGTTTATCCTTAAATTCGCCGTATTCCACATCGGGGTTGAACACGCTGTCGAGATTCGGATGGAACGTATAGTGTATTGACGTATCAACAACAATAACCGTACTATCAATAACCCAACGACCATTCTCACAATGGTCATATTGAATTGCAACACCCAACACATCCGATTCTCTGGTTTCCCCATTTTTGCATGACCCGGAACTAGAGGTTCTCGGTTCTTTTTCATCAATACTGCTAGAACTGTTACTTTTCGAACTATTTTTTTGAGAAGAACTTGACATTTTTTCAGTATTACTTGAATTCTGTTCTTCACCAGATGAGTTCGATTGTTTCGTTTTTGAGTCAGAAGATTTCTCTTTGTCAGTGGACATCGATGAAGACGATTCGACAGCAGAAGTCTCATTGTTGTCCTCACTTGCCGACGAAGAATTGTCACAGGCGGAAAGGGCGAAGAATGCCGCGAGCAGGCAGATGGTTAGAGATTGCTTCCCCTGAAACAGGTTCAGGGTCGCAATGACACGCTGGAAAGACTTCTTCATAAAACATCCCCGTCTATAGTTTATCCTGTTAAATATAGGTAATGCCCCTGCCAAAGTCCATACCCCCCCCCATTGTAAAATTTAGGAAACAAGAATGCTGTCCGGCAAAAGACCATTCTAAACAAAAAGTGTAAAATTATCACAAATTTTTGACTTTTCCACACTTTTTAGTTATATTTTAGTGTATGAAGCGCAAAATTGAAGAAAAACTGCTCCAATGGGCCGACAACCCTAAAAGGATGCCCCTCCTACTGCAAGGAGCCCGCCAGGTAGGCAAGTCCTTCCTTCTGGAATGGCTGGGGACCACCCGTTTTGAAAACATGGTTCACGTGAACCTGGAAACACAGGTTTCCATTGCAGAAATGTTCAATTGCGACATTACCCCGCAAAAAGTCGTCCACGCGCTCGAAACCGTTTTCCAGACCCCGATCAAGCCCCACAAGACACTCATCATCCTTGACGAGATCCAATGTTCCGAAAGGGCGCTGATGTCGCTCAAAATGTTCTGCGAAGACGCTCCAGAATACGCCGTTGCGGCGGCAGGAAGCCTGCTCGGAGTAGCCATCAACCGCGAAAAATTCTCCTTCCCCGTCGGCAAGGTTCATGAACTGACGCTTTTCCCGCTAGACTTCGAGGAATTTCTCTGGGCATGCGGCGGTGAAACACTCGCCAAGACAATTCGGGAGCATTACACAACATTCAATCCGCTAGAAGACCCCATCCACAACAAGGCCATTGAACGATACAAGCAGTATCTGATTCTCGGTGGAATGCCCGCCGTTGTGCAGAACTTCATCGACACGGGGAGCATCGTTCTCCCGACCGAAATCCAGAACCGCATTCTGAACGAATACTCCGCCGACATGGCGAAATACGCCTCGCCAGCCCAGGCCGTAAAAATTCGCGGGTGCTACAATTCAATTCCAGTACAGCTTGCCAAAGAAAACCGAAAATTCCAATACAAGCTGGTCCAGCGCGGCGGAACGGCGACCATCTTCGGAGAATCCCTGGATTGGCTTACGTTCGCAGGGCTTATCGTCAAATGCGAACTCATCGACAACGGATTCATGCCGCTGGCAGCCTACGTGAACATGTCCGACTTCAAAATCTACATGGGAGACGTCGGGCTGCTCACCCTTAAATCCGGGATGGCATCGCAAGTCATACTGTCCGAAAACGAACCCGACAACGGATTCATGGGCGGGCTAACCGAGAACTATGTAGCGCAGGCCCTTGCAACAAACGGGCACAGGCTTTTCTACTGGAAGAACAAGAACACAGCCGAGGTCGACTTCGTCTTGCAAATTCAGGACAAGATAATTCCCGTCGAGGTCAAGAAGGGACGCCACACAAAATCAACCAGCCTCACAATGTTTCGCAAGCAATTCAACTGTGAAAACGCCATCCGAATTTCCAAGAAGAATTTCGGAAACACCGACGGAATACTCTCTATTCCCTGCTATGCAGTATTCTGCATTTGAGTTGGCAAGATACTTTGTTGCGAACAGTAGCCTACTTCACCCACTTGTCGACTTCTTTTTCCCGCCTTTATAAAAAACTCGTTTCTTTTCCATTTTGTCATTTTATGACACGCTAAAAATATATTTTTGCTCTAGCACGGTCAAAAGGTTTCTTTTTCTTCAAATAAGCCAATTGACTCAAGTTTCACCACTTGCACCTGCACGAGGAAAAATGTATATTGACTATAGTTCAATTCAACAATGGAGGTCATCATGGCACTAGCTATTGCATCAGTACCGATACTGACCGGCGAAGCGTCGGACAGGTTTGACCTCATGATGGAAGAAAGCGAAAAGCGTCGCGGTTCCATCGATTTTTCCAAGCAAATTGAACAGGCCAGAGACATTCTCTCCAAGGCCGATTTTAGAGAATTTAAGTAATGAATTTTCTCCAACAGAATTGCCGCTTTGGGTTCTACACTCAAGGCAAGGCCGCCCTATGCAA
>JAEEGH010012744.1_pt1 | contig 18782 bp, 18 predicted proteins | sample 9134181 | NCBI WGS metagenome assembly JAEEGH01 (sample SAMN16246544, study PRJNA631951) | gut metagenome | biome: gut microbiome; feature: rumen; material: DP-attached | host: Bos | place: Iran: Karaj | collected 2018-10 | reverse complement strand
TCGGCCACGCTCCCGCACAGGCTAATCCCGCCAACGTCATCAACACAATGGCGCTCTGCCAATTTTGTGCGAAAACCTGCCCAATCAGCAAGATTCCTGCGGTGGTCATCATTCCGCAGATGGCCGTTTCGTATGTCTGCTTCTGCGGCAGGAATGAACACAGAAGACGTCCGATGGCAACCGCGCTCCAGAAGGCCGCGATGCTCAACGTGGACATCTTGTCCGTCGCCCCAAGCTGTTTCAAATAGTTCGGGCCGAATGCGTAAATGGACGTCTCCGCAAACACATACAAAAACAATCCCAACGACGGCAGCCAGATGTTCGGCAAGAGTTCCATGACGCGTCGTACACCGCCATTCGTATCCGCGGCGGATTCACTGGCCTTGTACGGAAATTTTGAAAACGCGAAGCAAACCACAAGAATCGCGCCCAATAGACACGTTCCGAAATAGAGCCACCGCCACGAGATGCCACAACCGATCAGAATTCCCGCCGCCACGCTCGCACTGTTCGCGCCAATGCAGTAGAAAATCTGAGCGAGATTCATAAATAGTTTACTTTTCGTTGGATGCAAATCCGTCAAGCCAGCCGAACTGATGGATTCAATGCCACCGCCGCCCATGCCAACAATTAACGCCGCGATGCAAACCACCCAAAATTGCGGTGCCAACAGCATGACCAGGCAGCCAATGGAAATCAATACACATGCCCATAACAGGCTCTTGCGTTTTCCAATGCGATCCGAAGCGACGCCCCCCAGAAAGCACATCGCCGAAAAGCTGAAAAACTGCACAGGATACGCCCATTGCACGAACACGGCTTCGCGCATGCCGAACTGCTCGCCCATCTGCTTTCCGACGGCCGCCAGCAGATTCGCCGTAATGGCGAACGCCACAAGGCTCATCAGAGATGTACAGGTCGTCAGGCCGCGACGTTCACTTGTTTTTTCCACTGTTTCCATATCCGCTCCGTCAACGATAGCTTACCATCACCACAAAATCTGTCCGTCCGACAAAATTGGCCTCAAGTGCCTTCCGCAACCGCTTGTCGAATCCGCGCCGCCCACGCAACGTCGCCTCCGCCTCAAAATTCTCCAGAAATGCTTGGTAGCGAGAGATTACCACATGGCTTGGGCAATCCCTAAAATCATCCTGTTCATTCATCATCGTGCGGCGAACAGCCGTCAGCAACGACAGTCCGCAGGCTGCCGCTTCAGGCAGTTTCGAACACAACGCGAGTTCGCTCTTCCATTCCGACGGCATCCCCTGACTGTACGCCTGCAAATCAAACGCGATGCGAGCTCGTGGAAACAATGGCGCGATCGGATAAACGGACAACACATGCCTCTCAACCATGTCACGCGTCTTATCATCGCATAGCGCAAGCCATTCGTTTTTCGCTTTTTCCGCAACTCCATCCACCTTTTCCGCAACAGGTTGCGCAGTCGCGCCAACATGCAGAAGATGAATTCCAAGCTCGCGGATGAACGTGTCGGAAACATCATGGAAACGCAACTTCGTCAGCGTTTCCGCGCAGCGTTTTGCCAAAGCGTCCAACTGCATGGGGGACAATGGCAAATGACGCCGTAGAATCGCGATCAACCGCTCATCATCCCACGGATGAAGCTCCGCGTCCAGTTCCGACAGCGGATTCCTTCCGCGAAGCTCCGTAAACGTGGAGGCCACATCGCCGTAGCCAGATGCCGTCAAAACGGACGCCAACAGCGTATCGATTTCGCTTTCCGTCATCGGCGACTGACCGCGCAGACGTTCCTCAACCGTCAAAGTAAACTGGTCAACAAGCCATGAATCACGCACGCCGTTCTGTTCGAAGGCCGTCCGCAAATCCGCGCAAAGCCCTGCGAAATCGTAGCTTTCACGCTGGCCGCCTTCGCCTAGAACGAACAATGCCTGTTCAGGAATCAATATCATTCGCCGCCTTCCGTGTCGTTGCTCTGCGACGGCAACTTGTGGATCTCATTGATGAATGCCTCCGCATCCTTGAAATGACGGTAAACGGAAGCAAACCTCACGTATGCGACTTCATCGACCTTCTTAAGCTCCTCCATCGCGAACTCGCCAATCTTTTTAGACGGAATCTCGCCCTGTGAATTCGTTTCTTCCGAGATGCGATTCATGACGTTGGAAACCATCTGATCGATCACATCGTCACTAATCTGCCGCTTCCAGCAGGCCTGCTTGAAGCCCGCCAGCAGCTTGTCCGGCTTGAAGTCTTCCCGGCGACCATCCTTCTTCAACACAAATACTTCCGCAGGGATGATCGTCTCATATGTCGTGAACCGATACGAACACGCCAAACACATGCGGCGGCGCCGCACAGACGCCGCGTCTTTCGACATCCGCGTCTCGATGACTTTATCCGAATCTTTTCCACATTTTGGACAACGCATAGCTTAACTTTCCTTTTTCGACAAACTTTCTACATCCCTCGTCTCCATCCACTGCACTTCCCTTCCCGCTCGTTAGGGCAAATCTCGCGTCACACGCTCGATTCCAGTCGCCTTCCCGTCTTCGCCAACCGTCACAATCGTTCCATTCAATCGTATCCCCTTGTCGTTCACTAGGAAACGACTCGGCATACCCGTCGTGAAACGCCGCAGGACAGGCTCGATTTCACGTCCGAGCACGGATTCCCGCGCACCGACCATGCCGACATCGCACTGAAACGCGGTGCCGCCCGCGAAAATCTGCTGATCCGCCGTTGGCACATGCGTATGCGTACCGAGCACGGCGCTCACACGCCCTGCAAGATATCGCCCCATCGCAATCTTCTCGCTCGTCGCCTCCGCATGAAAATCGACGATGATGACAGGCGTTTCGACACGCAGTTTCTCCACAAGTTCATCCGCCTTCGCGAACGGGCAGTTCGACGGCGCATTGATGAACGTCCGCCCGATCAGCGATATCACGCCGACCTTCACGCCGTTCCGCGCTTCGAACACGCCATAGCCGCGACCAGGCTGCGAATCATTGAAATTCGCAGGGCGCAACACGTTACCGACGCTTTCGATTTCATCAGGAAACTCTTTCTGATCCCACACATGGTCGCCAGACGTGAAAACATCCACGCCGCTTTCATCAAGCTCGGCCAAGCACGATTTTGTGAAACCGCCGCCGCCAGCCATGTTCTCGCCGTTCGCGATGCAGAAATCACAGCGGTTCTCACGCATCAGCTCACGGGCGGTCGTCTTGACGGCCAGACGCCCTCCTTTCCCGACTATGTCGCCTATGAACAATATGCGCATTGTTTACCTTGCCTCCGCAGCCAAGCGGCCGAACCGCCCTGCAATCCTTATTTCCTTTTTCTGTTGATTTTTCTATTTTTTGCTTCGTTTGAAGAAAAAACTTGAAAATAATATAATTCATGCCGTCCATTCTGCTATTTTTCAGCGCAAAATGAAATATAGTATTTCCATTGTCAAGCCATTCATTCATTCCAATCGAAACATATGGAACATCGCCATGCCCAGACAACCTTCCCCCGGCTCCCCTAAAAAAATCTTCCGCCAAGCCTCCGCTTATCAGTATGATTCAGAACATCAGCCTAAATCCAAGGCGGATATGACGGAATTTGAACTGAAGCAATTGTTTCCCAAGCACGTATGGAAGCCTGGCACCTTGCTGATGCCTGTTCCTGTCGTGCTTGTCTCTTGCGGTGGCGGGAAATCCCCCTACGCACCGAACATCATCACGGTCGCATGGGCCGGAACCATCTGCTCCGATCCCGCCATGCTCTCTATCTCCGTCCGACAGGAGCGCTACTCACATGAAATCATCGCCCGCACACAGGAGTTCGTCGTCAACGTCCCGACTGCCTCACAGGCGAAAATAACAGACTGGTGCGGCATGAAATCCGGCCGTGACGTCGATAAATTCGCGGAAACGCGGCTCACACCGTTGCCCGCCACGCAGGTCAAATGCCCTATCATCGCGGACTGCCCGCTCAACATCGAATGCAAAGTCGTCAAGACCATCCCGCTCGGCACGCATGACATGTTTCTGGCGAAGATCGTCGCCGTCTCCATCGCGGACTCCCTCCTTGACCGCCGCGGCAAACTAGCCACGGAACACGCCGACTTGCTTGCCTACGCGCATTCGGAATACCATGCGCTCGGCCGAAAGGTCGGCACGTTTGGTTTCTCCGTCAGAAAACATCGATAGAAGGCATGCTCTGACGCGGCTGAAATGTAAAAAACTCTTTTTTACTATATAAACGCCATTGAAAATTGGCATTTTGCAGTTGAAACGTTAATTTTCCATACTAGATTTTAAAAGATTCCGTTCCCAGAAACAAAAGTAACACAAAACAAGGAGTTTTCACCATGGCATTGAGAGTAGGTGTTGTCGGTTGCCGAGGCATTGGTACCACCCATGCAACAGCCCACAAGAACGACGAGCTGGCCGAACTCGTGGCAGTCTGCGACGTCGTCAAATCCCGCGCGGACGAACTCGCCGCCAAACTGCAAGTCAAGGCGTACTACAGCCTGGACGACATGCTCGCCAACGAACAGCTCGACATCGTTGATGTCTGCACAGGCGGTCCTGAAAACGGTGGCTGGCACGGCATTCCCGTTATGCAGGCCCTTTCCGCCGGCAAGCATGTCCTCTGCGAAAAGCCGATCTCCAACGACGTTGAAGAAGCCCGCCAGATGGTCGCCCTTGCCGCCAAGAACAATCTGTATCTCGGCGTCAATCTGAACCACTATTTCACGCAGCCTGCGGACGACGCCAAGAAACTGATCGCCGAAGAAAAGATCGGCGAAATCATCTATCTGCATCTCCGCATGGGCTTCCCGGGCTCCGAATGGGCCTACGCCCGCACGGCCGGCGCCAACATGGAAGGCTATCCCTACTTCCACGTCAAGGCGTTCCTCGCCCACCCGTTCTCCATCATGCGCTATTTCGGCGGCAACGTCGCTCAAATCCAGTCCTTCATGAGCAAGCCGTCCTACCGCATCAAGACGGCCGACCCGATGGTCTCCGTCAACTCCATCCACCTCAAGTTCGAAAATGGCGCCATCGGCTACATGTTCTCCTCCCGCGGCGACACGACGAATTACTACGGCGGCTGGTGGTCCATCGAAGTCGGCGGCACGAAAGGCACGTTCGCCATTGAAAACTGCGTTGAGAAACTCATCTACCAGCCTGCGCAGGGCAATCCGGACTACACCGCCGGACAAGGCCTCGGCAAGGCTCCGGAAGCCATCGTGACCGACTACGGCGTGACCGATTTCGGCACCACCTTCCCGCGTCGTATCCATTGCTTCCTCGAAGACGTCACCAACGGCGTTCCGAAGAACAAGCTCCGCGCCTCCGGCCGTGACGCTCTCGCCACGCTGGAATACACGTTCGCGGCCATCGACTCCTTCGAACATGGCGGCATCCTCGTGAATCCGCATCCGCTGCCGTTCGTCAAGCCCGATCCCAACAACCAGTAATAACCACCACCACCGGCATCCCCGCCCACGCGGGGATGCCATTAAATTATTATACAATAAGGACATACGATTATGAAAATTGGTGTCAACTCTGTTCTCTTCGGCGCGTTCGACATGGACACCGCCTTCAAATGGACCAAAGTCTGCGGTTATGACGCAATTGAAATCTCCGCCATCGGCGGCATGAGCGAACATCTTGTGCTCGATAGCCATTGGCGTAAATGCTGCACCGCCATCAAGAAACTCATTAAAGAATACGATCTTCCCGTGCAGGCCATGGAACAACCCAGCCAAGATCCGAAAATCATGAAAATGGCCTTCCAGGCTGCCGCCGAAATCGGCTGCCCCGTCGTCAACTGCGGTCCAGGCGGCAAGATGGGTGATGAAGCCACCTTCCAGCAGTCCGTTGACAGCCTCGGCAAACTGGCGGATCTCGCCGCCAAATACGGCGTTACTCTCTGCGCGAAGGCCCACGTCGGCGCCGCCATCTGGAACACGCCCACCACGCTCAAACTGCTCGAAGCCGTCAATCATCCGAACTTCGGCTTGGACATGGATCCGTCCCACATCTATCGCGCCAACGAAAATCCTGTTGACGCCATTGCGGCCGTCATCTCCCGCATCAAGCATGTCCATATCCGTGACTGCAAAGGCCGCCAGCAAGGCCCCGGCGAACCCTGCAATCAGGCCAACGGCCGCGGTGACATCGACCTGCTCGGTTACATTCGCGTCCTCCGCAAATACAATTATAACGGCCCGATCGATCTCGAAGTCATCGGCACGAAGGCCAAAGGCTATGAACTGCCCGCCTGCGTCGCCATCGCGGCGGAGACGAAGGGCCATCTGACAGCCTGCCTGCAGGCCGTCGGCGAACGCTAAGTCATTGAGCGGAAGCGGAAAACAGCCAACGGCATCCATGAAGAAATCGCCTCTTCTCAACACAGGATTCGCAGGCTTCATCGGGACGCAGTTTCTCGGGGCGTTCAATGACAACATCTTCAAAATGCTTGTCATCTGCGCCGCCGCGGCGGTCCTGACGCCGGAGGCCAAGCGGGACTACATCCCGCTCGCCTCCGCCCTCTTCATCCTGCCCTATCTGCTGTTTTCCGCCTTCGCAGGTTATCTGGCGGACCGTTTTTCCAAGCGGTCCGTCATGATCGCCACGAAGGCCGCAGAAATCGTCATCATGGCGACCGGCCTCATCCTTTTCCGCTTCAACGCCATCTACGCCCTTTTGGCGGTTCTTTTCTGCATGGGCGCTCAAAGCGCCTTCTTCAGCCCCGCTAAATACGGCTTCCTGCCGGAAACCCTTCCAGAGGAAAACCTCTCCAGCGGCAACGGCGCGACACAGCTCTTCACATTTCTTGCCATCATCCTTGGCGGATGGGCAGGAAGCCAACTGGCGGACACCTATAAGGCATCCTTCCAAACAGCCGCCCTCTATCCCGTCGCTATCGCCGTTCTCGGTTTCGCCGTCAGCTTTCTCATCACTCGCACAAAGCCTGGCTCGCCGAACGCAAGACCGACCTTCGATCCCGTCTCCCCCCACTGGCGGACGTTTGTCGAAATGCGTCAGAACAAAGCGCTTCTGTTCTGTCTTCTCGGCAACACGTACTTCTGGTTCTTAGGCGCCCTTTTCCAGGCGAACATCCCATTCATCGTGCAGGATGATCTCAAACAAGGCGACCAAATGATCGGTTATCTACAAGGTGCTGTGGCCCTCGGCATCGGTATCGGCTCCGCCGCGGCTGGCTTCCTCTCCAGAGGAAAAATCGCCTTCCATTTCGTGCTGCCGGCCGGCCTCCTGCTTGCCGTCAGCGCCCTCGCCTTCGGTCTCGCCAGCTCACATGTCGTGCCCGTGCTCGCCATCACCGCCATTCTTGGCGTGACAGGCGGCTTTTATCAATTGCCGCTTAGCACAGGCATCCAGCAGTACAGCCCTGAAGACAAACGCGGCGCCTATCTCGCCGCTGGTAACGCCCTAGACTGCATCTCCATGCTTCTGGCATCCGCCCTTCATTGGCTTCTTCTGAAGCCGTTAAAACTCTCGCCGGGCACCGTCATCGTCGTTCTCGGAGTCATCACATTCGCCGTCGTCGTCGCCCTCAAAGCGTTCATGCCCAGCGATTTGAAAAACGTGAAAACAGCAGATTAACACCATGGCCCAAGTCACTCTCAAAAATGTCGGAAAAATCTATCCAGGCGATGTACGCGCCGTAAAAGACTTCAATCTCACCATTGAAGACGGCGAATTCATCGTCATGGTTGGGCCATCTGGCTGTGGAAAATCCACCACGCTCCGTATGGTCGCCGGTCTGGAGGAAATCTCCGAAGGCACGATCTCAATCGGCGGCCGTGTCGTCAACGACGTCTTGCCAAAAGACCGTAACATCGCCATGGTTTTCCAAAACTACGCCCTCTATCCAGACAAGACCGTCTATGAGAACATGGCGTTCTGCCTCCGCATGCGGAAATACCAGCCCGAAGAGGCCAAACAACGTAAAGGCCCCTTCGCACCGCTCATCAACTGGTGGCGAAACCGCCGTGAGAAAAATGCGGAGATTGACCGACGTGTCCGCGAAGCGGCGGATATTCTCGGCATACAAGATTTGTTGAACCGCCGTCCGAAAGCGTTGTCCGGCGGACAGCGGCAACGCGTCGCCGTCGGCCGTTGCATCGTCCGCAATCCTGCTGTATTCCTCTTCGACGAACCGCTTTCCAATCTGGACGCGAAGATGCGCGTCCAGATGCGTACGGAGATTTCGCGTCTTCATAACAAGTTGCGCACCACGATGATATACGTCACGCATGACCAGACGGAAGCCATGACCATGGGCGACCGTATCGTCGTCATGAAGGACGGCGTCATCCAGCAGGTCGCCACGCCTGCCGAACTCTATGACAATCCAAACAACATTTTCGTCGCCGGATTCATCGGCACGCCGCCAATGAATTTCTTCAACGTCGAAATACAGGAAAACAACGGCAATCTGTCCATCAAATCGGACGCTTTCACGCTGAAAGTCCCGCAGGAATGGACAAACGCCGTTGCGCCTTTTGTTGGGAAACGTCTCACCTTCGGGCTCCGCCCCGAACACGTCGGTTCGCCCTCAGCGGAAGCGCAAAACCATCCGCAGACCATCGCGGCGGACATTGAAGTCATCGAGCCCATGGGTTCCGAGACATACCTTTATATGAAAGCCGGCGAGGCTGGCTTCATTGCACGCGTCGATCCACATCGCGCATGCGCCGTCGGCGATAGAATCGAACTCGCCGTCATAATGGACAAGGCCCATTTGTTCAATCCGGAAACAACGGAAAGAATCATCTGATTCATACCTTATAGTATAACAACCACAACATTGAAAGAGGAAACAACCATGACCATCATCCCAGTCGCCCTTGAAATGTACTCCGTCAGAAAGGAATTCACGGAAAATCCGCTGGCCACCATGAAAGCCATCAAGGCCATGGGTTACGACGGCGTCGAATTCGCAGGTGCCCCACAGTTCTGCGCGGAATTCTACGCGGGCCTTCTGAAGGAAACGGGTCTCGTCTGCTGCGGATGGCACACCCCCTGGGCCAGCGTGCAAGATGACAAAATCGACGAAACCATCAAATTGAATCAAGCCGTCGGCAACCCCAACGTCATGATCCCTGGCGTTCCCGCCAAGACTGCTGACGAATGGCTCGCGACCGCCAAGAAGTTCAACGAAATCGCCAACAAGCTCGCCCTCTACGGCATGCGCACAGGCTACCACAACCACACCGCTGAATTCGCCGCCGTTGACGGTAAGACTCCGTGGGACATCTTCATGGGCAATACGGACAAACGCGTCGTCATGCAGCTCGACACAGGCAATGGCCTCGCCGGCGGCTGCGACATCATGGGTACCCTCAACAAATATCCAGGCCGTTGCCAGACCATCCATCTCAAGCCCTACTCGAAGGATCCCGCGAAAGGCTTCAAGCCCATCATCGGACAGGACGACTGCCCGTGGAAGGAAATCTTCGACTTCTGCCAGACGAAGGGCAACACGGAATGGTACGTCATTGAATACGAATGCCCCGAAATTCCCGCCCTCGAAGCCGTCAAGATGTGCCTTGACGCCACACGCGGCATGCTTGGTTATTAAGCATTTATAGCTTCTACAAGCAAAACAGCCAGACTGATCGGTTTCAGCCTGGCTGTTTTGTTTTGTAGCATCAAAGAACCTATTTTATCGGAAGCATTCCTCCCGCGCCAACGCCACATACGGAAGATCGCGGAACTCTTCTCCGACGTCCAATCCATAGCCGACGACCCACCGATCCTTCACTTCAAATCCTCTGAAATCCGCCTTGAAATGCTTCCGTAGTTCCAAGACTTCGGGTGACGGCGATTCCAATTTCTTCTCCAAAAACACGCATGTCTTTACGGATTTCGCTTTCAGTTCGTTCAAGAAATGGTCTTTCAGAGCGGACAGCGTAAAGCCTTGGTCCAGAATATCATCCACGAGAAGGATGGAACAGCCTTCGACGTTGTCGCATGTCATTCCGCTGATTTTTACCTTTCGCGTCTTCTCGCCCGTACCCTTCATGCCGGACTGATATGTGCTCGCCCGGACAAAATCAAGATGCAAGCCACGCATGCCCACGCTCCGCAATGCGCGAATCAAATCGGACACAAAGATGCTCGCGCCTTTCAGCACGCCCATCAGATAGACAGATTTCTCACCCACATACGCATCCTTAATCTCCTGCGCAAGTGTCTCGATTCTCGCCTGAATCGAACCGCTGTCAATCAAAACGCCCTGCAAACGGTCATCATCAATAATGTGCTCTGTCTTGTTGGTCATAATATCTCTCGAATGGTGCCTTCTCTCCATACCTTAAGATAATATCACATATTCACAGGGCAAATGCCTTGACAACCGCTTCTTCAAGATTACACTTTATTTTTGTAGATTTTTTCAATATCATACCACAAATCCAATTCACGGAACCACCATGGCAGAAATTCTCACAGAAGATTTCCTCTATCTAGCCTCCTATGATCAGACGCAGCAGCCCGCCCGCGGACTCGCCGCAAAACATCCCAACCGCCCGTTACTTGTAAGCCTCCATCCATGGAGTTGGGGTTACCGCCATCTGGACTCCCCCGCAGTCGAGCAATGGTGCATTGAAAACGACTGGAATCTCGTCCATCCACACTTCCGTGGCCCTTCGTGGGAGCCGCTCTCCTGCGGTCATGACGCCGCCGTGCAAGACATCGTCGATGTCGTGAAATATGTCCAAGCAACATGGAATGTCGATGTTGCAAACACTTTCTGCACAGGATGTTCCGGCGGCGGATACCATACCATGCTGTTGACGGGACGTCATCCTGAACTATGGAAAGGAACGTCCGCATGGTGCGGCATTTCCGACATCAAGGCGTGGCATGCCCAAAGCCGTGTCCGTAAATATGGCTATGACAAGCATATCGAAATGGTCTGTGGCGGCGATCCGCAGACGGATGCAGCCGCGGAGGCCAGCGCCATCCATCGTTCCGCCATCACCTACCTCCAGCCGAGCAATCCTATTCCGAGCATTGAAATCGCCGCAGGAATCCATGACGGCCATCAAGGTTCCGTTCCTATCTCACAGTCACTTAACGCCTTCAATGCCCTCGTCCTGCCGGAGGCCCGAATCGCGCAAAACGACATCGATATGATGACCGAATTTGAAAAAGTCCCCGCGCATCTTCCCGAACCGTTCATGGATCCTGACTTCGGAACCAAGACCATTCATTTCCGCAAGCAGTCCGACAACGTCCGCGTGACGATTTTCGAAGGCGGCCATGAAATGGTGCAAACCGCCGTCATCGCCTGGCTGAACCGAATGACGGAATAAGAATTTCTAGAGCTTCTAGATCCGCTAGAGCTTCTAGAGCTTCTAGAGCTTCTAGAGCTTCTAGAAAAAAAAGGCTCCTCCATACAGAAGGAGCCTTTTTTGTATGCAAGCCAAAACCACTCTTGCGCAGCCGCCATATCCCCTCAGCCATACAACAGCACCCCCTTGTTCAACACATCGTTCTCCAACCCCGCCCTGTTCTTGCGGCTTTCAAATCTGCTCTCTGTCCCAATAATGATATCGACCGCACGACTTCTGACATTCCAGATGGATTTGTACGCTTCCGCCGTTAAATCAACAAGATTTTCAGTGTCGTCTTTTACTATAATGTATATATCGACATCGCTCCCCTCATCCGCAGTCCCCTCCGCAAATGAGCCAAACAAATAAATTTTCATAGGGGAAAGCTGACTGACGAGCTTTTCTTTTATCAATTCAATTTCTCTTGGCTGCATTTTCATGTCCTCCAACCATGCATACGTTTATTTTTTTCAATATAACGCAACATGTCTATCAAGGCAAGCCCTCATAAAAATGAAACATGGTTCAAGGCTGAACATAAGTTGCAATCCGCCTTGAACCATGTTTTTTCTATCTTATTCCCATTCAATGGTCGCTGGCGGCTTGCTCGTGATGTCATAGACAACACGGTTGATGCCGTCGACTTCCGACGTGATGCGCTTCGACATCGTCTCCAGCAGTTCCCACGGCAGGCGGACGATTTCCGCCGTCACGGCGTCGACGCTGTTGATGGAACGGATCGCGATGACGTTGTCATAGCTGCGGCAACCGTTCTTAATACCCGTCGAACGGACGGGAACGAAAATCGCGAATGTCTGCCATGTCTTGTGATACCATCCGGCCTTCACAAGTTCTTCCGTCACAATGGCATCCGCTTCGCGCAACATCGCCAGCGTGTTGCGGGCGATCGCGCCGACATGACGCACGCCAAGCGACGGGCCGGGGAACGGATGGCGGTCGATCATTTCCGACGGCAGGCCGAGCATGCGGCCGACCTTACGGACTTCATCCTTGAACAACCGTTCGACAGGCTCCACCAGTTTGAACTTCAGATCTGGCGGCAGGCCACCGACATTGTGATGGCTCTTGATGACGCCTTTTGGATTGCCGTCCAACGGAATACTTTCCAGAATGTCTGGATAGATCGTGCCCTGTCCGAGGAACGGGGCGTTGATTTCACGGGCGGCTTCGGCGAACACGTCGATGAACTCCTTGCCAATGATCTTGCGTTTCTTTTCGGGATCGTCAACGCCAGCCAGTTTGTCCAAGAAACGGTCGCTCGCGTCGATGTATTTCAGATTCATCTTGAAATTCCGCTGGAAGACTTCCTGAACCATTTCAGGCTCGTTCTTGCGCAACAGACCGTGATTCACGAAAACGCATGTCAGACGATCGCCGATCGCCTTGTGGATCAACGCCGCTACGACGGACGAATCGACACCACCGGACAAACCGAGCACGACGCGTTCTTTGCCGACCTGCGCACGGATGTCCGACACGGCTTCGTCGATGAATGTCTCTAGCTTCCAACTGCATGTGCAGCCGCAGGAATCCTTGCAGAATGCGACCAATGCCGCGACGTCCGCTTCGCCGCCGACAACTGTCGATGGCAGACCAGCCGCCTTGAACGTGTCCAAAGATGCACGCGGCGTGCCGTCATAGCACAGGATCAAACCGACAGGCTTTTCTGCTTGCAGGCGTTCAATGGGCGTCGTGTATGGCATCACCATCGTGTAGATACCATGGTCGCGAATGCCACGGGCGATTTTCTGGATATCGTTTCTGCCGAAATTGATGAGGACGACGGTTTCAGGAGTGAGTTTCATGGGACGATTTTCTGCCTTTTTCTTCTATTGGAACTATTTTTCACGGGAAAACGGAAGAGCCTCTGGACTTGACGTCATCATGACTTTCCAGAGGCTCCCACCGACTATTCCATATTACCAAATAACGTAATGATATTTACTTAGAACGCGCGTAGTGCATCGGGCAGGCCGCGACGGAGCCGCAACCATAAATAGCATCGAATTTCACCATTGACACATGGCCGTCCGCAAACATGGAATTGGCATATTTCTCAATGTAGTGGATACGATTCATGCTGTTGTTGGAGAATTGACCGATAACTTCATTCATTGTCCAGCCGCCACCGCCGCCACCGATAAATTCAGGACTGGTACCGCCACCGTCCGCGATGACCATGACTCCGGAAGGCATTGATATTTCAGGAAGCGTGTGGTTCTGCGCACCCGTGATGCTGCCTGTCCCATCTGGATTCGCGCCGCTGGCCCAGTTGCTCATGATACCATAGGAGAAGCGCTTGTTGTCCGATGTATCATCATAGCGCATGAAGCGTTTGGGATCGATATCGGTCTTCCACGCCATCCTGTTGACGCTCAACGGGCATTCGAACGACTTGACATCGCCGACATGGCTATAGATCAAATCAGCCCAGCAGTAACTATTGGCCCCCATGGTCATCGTCTGCGGAGGAATACGTGCTGAATTTTCGTCTGCATACATCATGGTCGATGTGCCGATCTGCTTCAGATTGGACGTGCAGCTGATGTTGAACGCCTTGTCGCGAGCCTTCTGCAACGCCGGCAAAAGCATGGCGGCCAGAATGGCGATGATGGCGATGACGACCAGCAGCTCAATCAAGGTGAAAGTCTTCTTCATAAATGGCTCCTCTTTGGTTCGCTGTCTTTTACTTTATTTTATATATTATAAAACAATGGATTAATCTTGGCTTAATGTATTGTTGTCTTTTTCATTTTTCAAGCAATTATCCATTCATAAAAATCATTTTTTATTTTCTCTGCATGAATCCGCCTCTAAAAGCGCATCCGCCAAACGGCGCAAACCGTCGCTGTAATCATCCGGAAGCGGATTAAACGGCAGGACTTTTCCACCGATTTCATGCGACAGAACTTCCGCCGCCTTCGCGTTGAACTGCGGTTGCACGAAAATCACATGAATTCCGTCTCGACGCGCTTCCCTAATGACATTTCCTAAATATCTGGCCCCTGGCTCTTTTCCTTCCAGCTCCACCGCCTTCTGGCGAATGCAAAAATCATCCAGAAAGTACCCAAACGCAGGATGATAGACAACCGCCTCCGTGCCACGTAGAGATGACAGTTTCGTTTTCAATTCCACAGCAAGTGAATCCAGTTCGCGCAGATATTCCACCGCACGCGCCTCAAGCGACGCATGTTCTTTATCCGGAAGCAGTTCCGCCAACATGGTCGCAACCGTCCGCGCATGGCATTTCATATTTTCAATGCCCAGCCACACATGCGGATCGTCTTCACCCGCCTCACCGTCATGATCATCGTCGTCGTCATCATGATCATGGTGATGATGGTGGTGGCCGCCCTCCATCCGCCTGAATGTCATGCCTGCAGTACCATCCACAATCTTCAAATTCGGAAAACTCGCGCGGATTTTTTCAATCAGCGATTTCTCAAATGGCACGCCTATCGTGACATACGCATCAGCTCGTGCCAATGCGGACATCAATCGCACATTCGGCGAATACGTTTCCGGACTCAATCCTGCCGGCAGCATCGCATGCACATCGACTTCTCCGCCACCGATCCGCCGTACGCTCTCCAACTGCGGCCCGATGCTCACGAACACAACTGGCCGTCGGTTCTCCGCCGCCGATGTGTTCGTCAACAGACATAAAAGAAAACAGATAATTAATACATTCGCTGATAATATGCGATTTGTCATTTACTGGTCTCACTTGCCGAAACTGTCGCGAAGGACATGTGTTCTAATCCTTTCGTGAAAACGTCATACAGCTTTCTGAAATCATCGCGTGAGCTTTGCGGCAACAGGTTGAAATACACCTTCGCATCGACGCTGTGGTTCTCCCTAAACGCCTCCTCGACCATCGCAAATGTCATCAACGACGAACTGCGCGACGGAACGAAACGGCTGTCCGGATCGTCATGGACAATTGGCGTCAGCAATTTCGCCCGCACCAATGTTTCGACGGCATATTGCAATTGGTGCAACGGAATGGCATTCTTCATGCCGAACTTCTCGGGACTCCAGCCTTCCTCCCCCCTGTCAAACGCCTTGCAGCAATCGTACATCACCAACTGCCCCAACAACATGCACGCTCCGGCAGGAACCATTTCCGGCATCTTCACGATGCGGAACAGACGGTGATTTTGGATGGCGTAACTCAGTTCGCCGCCCAACAAGATGATGCTCCAGTTTGCATACAACCACGCCAGAAAGAACGGCACGACGGCGAACGTTCCGTAAATCTTATTGAATTTCGCAAGTCCCACCTGCAGACCGATATACGCCCACTGGACACCGAACCACATCGCGCCGGCCACGATACCGGCCATGAACGCCGGCAGCGCCCTCACCCTCGTGTGCGGCATAAACATGTAGAAGAACGCGAACATCAACAGTACAAGAAAACAGCTGCCAAGACGCATCAGCATGACCATCAAGCCCGCGATGGCACCAGCGAACTGGTCGAAAACTCCAAGAACCTTCGTGGACATCAAGATTGAGTTCATAGTGGTGACCAAAACAAATACTAGAGGTGCAAGTATCAGCACGATAAGGTATTCCGTGATTTTCTTCAGGAGGCTTCGTGGCTTTGTCACACCCCATATTCGGTTGAAACAATCCTCCAATTTTGCGATAGAAGTGATGACACTGACCAACAGCATGAACGAACCAACCAATCCCAAAGCCGCGAAATTCGTGTGTTCTGCATACGTAAGTATCCCAATCATCGCCTTTTGCACAGGTTCTGGCATCAGATGGGCGAACCCGTCTGGCCGCGATTTGATGTTCCCCTCCTCATCCTTCACAGGCTGCAACACCCTGAATTCGAAATTCTCGCCCTCCGCGTTCACTTCCTCCAGATGAACCTTCTCCATGCCGATCTTGTCCAACAGCAACCGCTGCATGCCAAGCCCCTTCGTGAAGGAGAACATGATGGCGATCATCGGAACTAGTGATACTAGCGTAATATACGTCAACGCAGATGCTTGCAGACCGCATTTATCCTGTTTATAGCTCTTCACCGCCGTCACCGCGACACGTGTGAAATGAACGCGAAGACGCTTCCAAAACGAAACGGACGTCACATCCTCCAGCCATACATCCTCAAAGAGGAATTTTTTCACTTTCGGAACGACTTCCTTGACTTTCTCTATCTTTTGCTTCATCTCATGCTTTTCCATTAATGGTTAAGACGGACACAGTGACCATCGTGAAAATCACCGTCCGTCATTTTATTCGTCACACCATTAAATATACCGCTCTTTCCGCCCTTTCCAACTGGCCTTATTCCGTCTTGGCATTATATTTATTAGTTTGTCATCACGTTTTGAATCCAAATTCCAGCCACCACACACCGTTTCACATCATGACACTCATCACCATCATCGGCCGCGGCCATTCGGGAACACGCGCCATCTCCAATACGCTGGCAGCCAGCGGTGTCTTCATGGGACAACCGCTCAATGGCTCATGGGATCTCATCCCCCCGCAGGACATGTACGATGCATGCCGCGTTTTCGCCAAATACGTCAAATGGAATGGCGGTTTGAATTGGGACTGGTCGGAAGCCTTCAATTCCGAAATTCCAAAGGAATTCAAGTCGTTGCTGTTCACCTTCTTGGAATCCGTCCTCACGTCGGACGCGCCAATCAAAGGCTGGAAGATTCCGGAAACGACGCTCTGCTTCCCGTGGATTTCCCGCATCTTCCCGAAGGCGAAATACATCTTCTGGATCCGCAACCCGCGGGACTGCATCATCGGCGGCCATGTCACGGATGACATGCATACCTTCGGCATCCAGTATCCGGAAACGGACAACGTCCGCGAAAAGCGCGCCTATTCATGGCGTTACCAATACGATTTGGTCAAAGCGACCGCTCGGCCGGAGCAGTGGATCGAAGTCCGTCTGGAAGATTTCGTCCTCAAGCAGGACGAGACGCTGGCCCGTCTGGAGGATTTCCTCGGCTTCAAACTCGTGAAGATTCCCGTAAAGCCTGAAGCCGTTGGCCGTTACATTCTTGACGACCAGAATCCAGAAACAGGCACGAACTACTACGACATCTTCGAGCCCGCCATGTACGAATACGGCTACGAAATTCCTGCGAAATAATCCGTCGCCATGCGCGTCTCCAAACTCGCCATCGTCTGTCCGTCGGCTCTTGTCATGGGACTCACGACCAGTTGCCTCAACTTCGCATTGGTCTTCTACTCCCATGACAAATTCGGTGCCGACACCTTTCAAGCCAGCCTCTTCGGCTCGCTCTACTCCCTTTCCTATCTGTTCTGTTGCAGTTTCGGAGGGAAGCTCCTCCAGAAGATTCCGCCGCTGAAAAGCATCATCGCCTCATTGTCCTGCTGCATTGTTGGAATCTTCCTGATGGTCAATGCACCGAGTCTCCATGTCGCCTATGTCCTCGAAACGTTCATTGGAATCTTCGTTGCGTTCTATTGGCCGCAGTTGATGGGATGGCTTTCACAAGGTCTTGAAGACAAACAACTTTCCCATGCGACCTCTTTCTTCAATTTCAGTTGGAGCACGGGAACCATCATCGCGCCGTTTCTTGCGGGATGCCTCAGCGACATCAACAGCGCATATCCAATCTACGCCTGCCTATGCGCCGCCATCGTCAACCTATTCTACGTGACCATCGCAAGCCGTGGCCTCGAAAAAGACGCCGTGATGCTTTCCGCGAAGGAGGCAAACACAACCGCTGAAACGGAAGACCATAGTCCGCTGATCCGATTCCCATCGTGGTACGGACTCATCTGCGCATGGTTCGCCATCGGCTTCATCTACAACGCCTATCCGCTCATGGCGGAACAGGCTCTCAACTATTCCCGCCAAAGCATCGGCAACTTCATCCTCTTGCGTGCCCTGCTTGCGACCATCATGATGACGGCCATGGGCTTCTGCGCCTTCTGGCAGTTCCGCTACTGGCAGCTCGTGGCAGGGCACGCCTTGCTTGCCGTCAACATGCTCATGTTTGGCTATGCGAAGAGCCTCGTCGGAATCCTCCCGCTTATCGCGATTTCAGGCGTTCTCTGCGCACATTCCTATACAAACAGCATGTTCCACGGCATTTCCGGCTGCCAGAAACGGACGTTCCGAATGGCCGTCCACGAGGCATTGCTCTCCATCGGAACTGTCATCGGCGGTGCCCTCACGGGATGGTTGTTCGAAAAGACGCATAGCATCGCCATCTGCGGACAAGTAGTCGCCGCCGTCATCCTTTCCGCCGTCGTGTGCGACATCATCTTCGCAGTCATGGCCGCAAAACACCGTGGACGTTAAGTTTAATTGTTTATTCATCGAAAACTACAGAAAAAGTAACAAAAATCGCGTGAAAAAACGTGTTTATACCGTATTTTGGTATATATTATATATGGTTTC
>JAEEGH010012743.1_pt1 | contig 18782 bp, 15 predicted proteins | sample 9134181 | NCBI WGS metagenome assembly JAEEGH01 (sample SAMN16246544, study PRJNA631951) | gut metagenome | biome: gut microbiome; feature: rumen; material: DP-attached | host: Bos | place: Iran: Karaj | collected 2018-10 | reverse complement strand
TAGGAAAGACGAAGATGGAAGACATCAAGAAATGGAGGGCTGACAACCTGTTGCCTAACCCCTCCATTAAAAGAATGAATGTGCTCAAAAAAGTGAGCTAAAAAATACAAGTTAACTTAACACCCTAAAACCGACCCCTTTGTGTCTGACTACCGCAAGACACGAAGAAACGGAAGCCAACGCTGACTTCCGTTTCCTATTCTCATCTTAGGGGAAAAGATCAATCACCTGTCCCCGCGATCTCTGCTGACTTACTCATCTTTCAGTGTGAACACGATGCTGTTGAGATTGGAAGCGGCGGTAAAAACAGTACCCAGCGTCACCGCATTTGCAGCAGTGCCGCTCCATACGATTTTATTATCCGCCGGCTGTGTCCAGTCAACGTATGCATCAAAGTTAATATAAGAGTTATCGATTATCTCAATCTTGGTGAACTTCTTGCCTGACGGCGCCGTGAAGGTAAATGAGTCGCCTTCATCTCCATAACAAACGAGGACTGCACTATCCATTCCAGGGGAGTAAGGGCTAAACATGCTGCCATAAGGTCCGCTAAACGAAATCGTAATGCCTTCATAAGTGAGGGGAGTCGTTGAACTAAGCATGTCCATCATGTGAGAGTCATTGAACACATTCGTGCTGTTCCATGTCACTTTAGTCAGTTTAGTCATGTTCCAGGTGACGTTATAGCCGTTGTTGGCAGCATAGGTCTTGCTGGTCAATGTCTTGACGTATTCATTGGTGCCGTCGGTGGCGGTAACCTCGATGTTTTGCGAAGTTGTAGGACGGATGGCTACGTAGATGGGACCAGCGGCTGCCGAGCGGCTGACGGCGTAGGTGTTCGTGCCGTCGCTGATGGTCATGCCCGTGATGGTGCTGGTGATGTCGGTGCTGTTCTTGAGCGTGATGGCCAGGATGGCGAGCTTGTTGTTGAGTGTCATCGAGGGCAGTGCACCAGACTTCCATGAGCCAATCTTCATGGCGAGGTCGTATTTAGTCTGGAGACTTGCTAGCGTGCCATCCTGCGAGTTGAGCTTGGTATAGTCCACGTCAGTACTTCCAGCCATTGCTGCGGGATAGATGTAGGTCACGTTCCCTCCCTTGCTGGGGTTGGTGAGCGTGAAGGTGAATGTGCCAGATTTCGTACCAGCACCGGAAGTAAGTGTGCCCACGGCCTTCACGTACTCTTTGCTCGTATTCTGGTAAATAACGGCCATCTGGTCGCCATCGGCGAAGGTCTTCACGCCGGTGCCAGTCACTGCACGTGTGGCGGCGACACCATCATCGAAGCCTACCGTCGCGGTCAGGGTTACTACGTTGGTCTTGTTCTCGGGCTGCAGAATGTCGTCGTCGCTGGAGCAGCCGGTCATCAGTGCGCCCACCAGTGCGAGGGCGGCCATGCTAAGAAATTTCTTTGTCTTCATTGCTTTCTTCGTTTTAGTGGGTTAATTACTCTGGATCTACATTATTCCAATTATAGTCCTGTAATCCGGCATCGCCATTGCTACCAACCAGCAGTCGCGGCTTTTGTCTCAACGGGACTACCTTCATCGAAGGCTTCTCATACATTTTCTTTGTTGTCATAAGCAAAATATTTATTAAGTTAATAATGTTTTGGAAATTATTTCTGGCGACAAAGGTACAAAGAATCCTGTTAATTTCAAAAAAAAAAAATAAAGAAAAGTTAAACGGGTGGCTTTTTTTATTTGGCGTGCCACGCGTGCCGCGTGCCATGCGTGCCATTTGGTATTTTTCATGGTGGGAGTTAGGGTGGGGGAGTTGCTTTCAATTTATATTATTATATATTATATTATAATATAATATATAATAATATAAATATAAACAATCAAATTTGCACTGAGGCGGAAAAGTGAAAACAGCAAATGGCACTCGTGGCACGCGGCACGCATGGCACGGCAATGAGGGTGTCTGGGCTAATGAAAGTCGGAGTGCGGGCTGATGAAAGTCGGGGTTTCAAGGCGGGAAGATCTGCGCTTGGTCTGAGGTAGGCAAAATATCAAGAAAATTGATTTAGATCAAGAAATTGAATTTTCAGTATTTTGGGCGAAATTATTTTCAGAAACGCTTGCACATGTCAAATAATTTATGTATCTTTGCATCGTTAATCCGGAAAAACAAAAGCGGGAGGCGGCGACCCGGTGCAGATCGTCGCAAGCGTCTAATACTACGAGAAAGAAAGGAACAAGAATCATGGCAAGAAGTAACATTCCAATGGTGATTAACCTGCGACAGAACAAGAACGACGACTCTACGGCCTACGGCAAGTATTTCGCCGAGGTGGACACGAAGGAACCGCTGAACCTGAAAGGCTTTGCCAAGCACATGACGGGTCACGGCAAGATCGCCGACTACCAGATGTGTGTGCTGGTGCTGGGGCAGGTGGTGGACTGCATGACCGAACTGATCTCACAGGGTCAGCCCGTGAAGCTCGACGGCCTGGGCACGTTCTATCCGAGTGTCGACGGTCAGAAGCTGGGCAAGGCAAACCTCGCCAACGCGGTGGCTGCTGGCCCCGACGCGATGATCAACGGCATCAAGATCAATTTCTCGCCGGAGAACTCCAAGGGTGAGAAGCTCACCAGCCGAGCCTTCAAGGATCAGTGCATCTTCGAGTACGGCTACCTCGTGGAGAGCGAAGTGCGCACCGTCAACGGCAAGCAGAAGCGCTTCCAGAAGAAGACTCCGCTGACCTACGTGCTCGCACCTGAGGCGGACAACAACGGCGGAGGCGGCAACGGCTAAGGAGATAAGCATATGAAGAAGCAGCGGATGATTGAGCTGGCGGTGAAGGTGATAGTAGCCGCGCTCACGGCGTTTTTGACGGCACTGGGCACGACCAGTTGCATGGGCCTGGGCCCGATCTGATGGGTGAAAAGGTGACAGAGGGGTGGCGGCGGGAGCCGCTGCCCTTTCATTTTGACACGAGCCGACGGGTTTTGCTTTCATTGTGTCACTAACCGCTGTTTTGTTGTAAAAAATGTTTTTTTTCTTTTGGCGGTTTGATGGTTTTTTCGTAATTTTGCGGCCAATTATTAATTATGTAGAGAAAAACTGAGAGACAAATATGTGCGGAATCGTAGGATATATCGGTAAGAAGGATGCATATCCCATCCTGATCAAGGGCCTTCGCAGGCTGGAGTATCGCGGCTATGACAGTGCCGGTGTGGCGCTGCTGAATGCTGGCGGCGAACTGAACGTGTACAAGACGAAGGGCAAGGTGGATAACCTGACCGAGTACTGTAGCGACAAGGATGTGAGCGGTACCGTCGGCATCGCCCATACCCGCTGGGCCACCCACGGCGAGCCGTCGTCGCGTAATGCCCACCCGCACTACTCGCAGAGCCACAATCTGGCCATCATCCATAACGGCATCATCGAGAACTACGCAGATATCAAGGAGAAACTCATCGCGAAAGGCGTAACCTTCGTTAGCGATACGGATACCGAGGTTCTCGTGCAGCTGATAGAATACGTCATGGTGAAGAAGCACCTCAACCTGTTGGAAGCCGTGCAGGTGGCTCTCTATCAGGTGGTTGGAGCCTATGCCATCGCCGTGATCGACAAGCGTGACCCGGAACAGATCGTCGCTGCCCGTAAGCAGAGTCCGCTGGTGGTGGGTATCGGCGAAGACGAGTTCTTCCTGGGTTCCGACGCCAGTCCCATCGTGGAGTATACCGACAAGGTGGTGTATCTGGAGGACGGCAACATCGCCGTGATCCGTCGCGGACAGGACATGCACGTGGTGAGCATCCTCGGCGAGGAGCAGGAGCTGAAGGTCAAGAAGGTAGATATCGACCTCGGCCAGATCGAGAAGGGTGGCTATCCGCACTTCATGCTGAAGGAGATCTTCGAGCAGCCGGAGTGCCTGACGAACTGTATGAGAGGCCGCGTGAACGTTGAGGCCGACCATGTGACGCTTTCTGCACTGATCGATTACCGCCGTCAGCTGCTGAATGCGAAGCGCGTGGTCATCGTGGCCTGCGGCACTTCGTGGCATGCAGGTCTTATCGGCAAGCAGATTATCGAGTCGCTGTGCCGCATACCCGTCGAGGTGGAGTACGCCTCGGAGTTCAGATACCGCAATCCTGTAGTGGGCAAGGGCGATGTGGTGATCGCCATCTCGCAGAGTGGTGAGACGGCCGACACCTTGGCTGCCGTGCAGCTGGCCAAGGAGAAGGGAGCCTTCATCTATGGCATCTGCAACGCCATCGGCAGCAGCATCCCCAGGGCAACGGACACAGGTACCTATATCCATGTGGGACCGGAGATCGGTGTGGCATCGACGAAGGCCTTCACGGGTCAGGTGACGGTGCTCACGATGATTGCGCTGGCCATGGGTGAGGCCAAGGGAACGGTGGATCGTCTGGAGTATCTGAAGATCGTGAAAGGTCTGAGTGAGATACCCGTGAAGATCCGTGAGGTGCTGCAGACCAATGAGAAGGTGGCCGATCTGGCACGTACCTTCACATACGCCCATAACTTCCTCTATCTGGGACGCGGCTACAGCTATCCCGTGGCTCTGGAAGGTGCCCTGAAGTTGAAGGAGATTTCTTATATCCACGCCGAGGGCTATCCCGCTGCGGAGATGAAGCACGGTCCCATCGCGCTGATAGACTCGGATATGCCCGTCGTCGTCATCGCCACCCATAATGCCATGTACGAAAAGGTGCTGTCGAACATTCAGGAGATCAAGGCCCGTCAAGGGAGGGTGATCGCCTTGGTGTCGAAGGGCGACGATGTGATCTCGAAGATTGCCGATGAGGTGATCGAGCTGCCCGATGTGCTGGAGTGCCTGGAGCCGCTGGTGGCTACCATCCCGCTTCAGCTGCTGGCCTATCACGTGGCCGTCTGCAAGGGCAAGAACGTAGACCAGCCGAGAAACCTGGCAAAGTCGGTAACGGTGGAATAAAGGAGGGGTAACATCCCGCTTCATGGGCCGAAAGTGGCCGAAACATGAAAAAAGTGGTGCAATAATTTGGTCAATTCAAATTATTGCACTATATTTGCACTCAAATATGAATAACCCAGAACGATAATGGAAGCAGCTGAATCTTTAGAGTCGAAGATAAACCGAAGCGATTATAAGATACTGATTGTCGACGATGTCGTCAGTAACGTATTGTTGCTGAAGATATTGCTGACCAATGAGAAGTTCCAGGTGTGTACGGCCAATAACGGTAGGACTTGTATCGAAGTGGCCAAGAAGGAGCATCCTGACCTGATACTGCTCGATGTGATGATGCCCGACATCAATGGCTTTGATACGGCAGTCGTCCTGAAGAAGGATGAGGAGACCAAGGATATCCCTATCATCTTCCTCACAGCCTTGAACACGCCGCAGGATCTCGTGCACGGTTTCCAGGTGGGTGCCAACGACTTCCTGACCAAACCCTTCAATAAGGAGGAACTTGTGATGCGTGTCACCCAGCAGATATCGCTCGTGGCCGCCAAGCGCATCATCGAGAAGCAGAATGCCGAACTGAAGGCTACGCTGAGCAACCGTGATAAGATGTACTCCGTCATCGCCCATGACTTGCGTTCGCCCATGGCCAGCATCCGCATGGTGCTGAATCTGGTGGTGCAGTCAGCGTCGGTAGAAACGGTGGGGCCTGAGCTCTATATGCTGCTTGACCAGGCGAACCGTGAGTCGGAGGAGGTGCACGACCTGCTCGACAACCTGCTGAAGTGGACGAAGAGCCAGACGGGCAGATTGAACGTGGTGCTGCAGGATCTCGACCTGAATGATATCGTGCCGGGAGTGGTGGAGATCTTCGATGTGATTGCACAGACGAAGCACATCACACTCGAGCTGAAGAAGACGGACGCTCCGCTGAAGGTGACTGCCGACAACGATATGCTGAAGACCGTCTTGCGTAACTTTATGTCGAACGCCGTCAAGTTCTCTCCCGATAACTCAACCATCCAGATCATCATGGCCAATGAGGGAGACTTCGCCCGTGTCAGCGTGAAAGACCAGGGTGTCGGTATCGCTGCCGACAGACTGGGTTCCATCTTCCACAAAGGCGAGACAACCTATGGCACCGGCGGTGAGGAGGGTTCTGGATTGGGCTTGCAACTCTGTCAGGACTTTGCCCGCAAGAATGGCGGCGACTGCTATGTGGAGTCGGTAGAAGGCGAGGGATCGACGTTCAGCTTCACTGTCCCACTCAAGAAAGAATAATGCCTACACCTATTTATATTATAGAAGAGCAGAAACTTCGCCGTAACCTGGCCCTGATCGCCGGTGTTGCGGCGAAAGCAGATATAGAAGTCATCCTGGCCTTCAAGGCTTTCGCCCTCTGGAAGACCTTTCCCATCTTCCGTGAGTACATTCACGCTACGACGGCCAGCTCACTCTTTGAGGCCAGGCTTGCCTACGAGCGGTTTGGTGCCCCTGCACATACCTACTCGCCTGCCTATACCGATGAGGAGTTTGATGAGATTGTGGGCTGTTCGTCGCATCTGACGTTTAACTCGCTGTCGCAGTATGAACGGTTCCATGAACGGGCCAAGGGCTGTTCGTTGGGCCTGCGCGTGAATCCGGAATATTCAGAGGTGGGCACGCTGCTCTATAATCCCTGTGCGCCGGGCACTCGTTTTGGGGTCACTTCCGACAAGCTGCCGGAGACGTTGCCTCAGGATATTCGCGGCTTCCATTGTCATTGCCATTGTGAGAGTGGGGCAGACGTGTTTGAACGGACACTCGCCCATATCGAAGAGAAATTTGCAGGTTGGTTCCCGCAGCTGGAGTGGATTAACTTTGGTGGCGGACACTTGATGACGCGCAAGGACTACGACGTGGACTTGCTCATTCGGCTGATGCAGGACTTCCATCAGCGATACCCCTGGCTGAAGGTGATTCTGGAACCGGGTAGTGCTTTTGCCTGGCAAACTGGGCCGCTGGTATCCCACGTCGTCGATATTGTGGAGGACAAAGGCATCCGCACAGCCATTCTTGACGTGAGTTTCACCTGTCACATGCCAGACTGTCTGGAGATGCCCTATTATCCTGACGTCTGTGGGGCAGAGCACGTATCCGGAGACTCTGAAAACTCCGGAATCTCTGGACAAACTGACTTCCTCTACAGATTGGGTGGCAACAGCTGTCTGAGTGGCGATTTTATGGGATATTGGCACTTTGACCATGAATTACAGGTAGGCGAGGAGGTGATCTTTGAGGATATGATCCACTATACGACCGTCAAGACGAACATGTTCAACGGCGTTCGTCATCCTTCCATTGGCATGCTTCATGAGGACGGAAAACTGGAAATCCTTCGTGAATTTGGCTATGAAGACTACGAAAAAAGAATGGATTAGCAGTTTTTTTGAAAAAAAACGCTCAAAAAGTTTGCCAGTTCCAAAAAAAGCATTACCTTTGCACCGCATTTAGAGAAATGCTCCTTCAAGAAGGCGGAATTCCGACAGATTCACGAAGGAAAACAAGCGGAAATAGCTCAGTTGGTAGAGCACAACCTTGCCAAGGTTGGGGTCGCGGGTCCGAGTCCCGTTTTCCGCTCACTTGTTGAACAAAAAAGGGTCATCAGGATAGGCCTGATGTTTATGCCCAGGTGGCGGAATTGGTAGACGCGCACGTTTCAGGTGCGTGTGCCGCGAGGCGTGCAGGTTCGAGTCCTGTTCTGGGCACTCTTTTTTATTCAGCTCTTTGTTGGAGAGGTGGCGGAATTGGTAGACGCGCTACTTTGAGGGGGTAGTGTCAATTGCGACGTGGGAGTTCGAGTCTCCTCCTCTTCACGCTTTTTTACTGCGGAAATAGCTCAGTTGGTAGAGCACAACCTTGCCAAGGTTGGGGTCGCGGGTCCGAGTCCCGTTTTCCGCTCTTTTATTAGGAAAACAACAATTTTTCAGATGAATTTATATCTTAGATACTTTGACCGTGAAACGCTCGTTTCCACAGTAGATGAGGCTATAGACTTCCTCAAATCGATTGACGAGATAGAGATGACACCCGAGCTGGAAGCAGATATCCGTGATTATGCTGCCAGCGATGTGTTTTATCCCAAGCGTTACAAGATCCATCCGCGTGTCTATTTTATTATCATCAAGACCGAGGCTGCTACTATGCAGGATTTCAAGGAGAAGAAGGCTGTTCATGAGATGCCTCCTGCCAAGTCGGCTTCACCAGCATTGGCACGTTTGAATGAGATTTGTGAGGGTTGGTATGAAGGCTCGCTCAATTTTAAGCGCGTGTTGCTTGTACCGGGTACCGGAAAGTTCCAATATCGTGACACCTTGTTTGTGGCACGGGTCAAAGCAAGTTCTGGTATGGAGTGCTATGAGCGGATTATTGAACATCTGCGCGATCGTGTCGATGAGCGCAGTCAGTTCCCCTCAGCCAAAGGAAAGAACTTCAGTTTCCGTTTCCTCGGTTATGCCAAATAATATAAAGGAGGATTGTTATGAATAAGGTAATGTTGATCGGGAATGTCGGGCAGGAGCCTGAGGTGAGATATGTAGACCAAGGCGTGGCTGTGGCGAGGATCCGAATGGCAACCACTGAACGTGGCTATACGCTGCAGAACGGTACGCAGGTGCCTGACCATACCGACTGGCACAATGTGATTCTGTGGCGGCGCTTGGCAGAAATCGTGGAAAAGTATGTCCATAAGGGCGATAAGCTCTATATAGAGGGTCGTATCCGTTATACGACTTATGATGACAAGCAAGGCCAGCGTCGTTATGCCACGGAGATTTGGGCCGACAATATGGAACTGCTGTCTCCAAAGCCTGTTACATCGACGTCTGCAAATGACCCTGTGATACCGCCCGTGCCTGACAAAACACCTGAAGAGGGTCTGCCGTTCTGAACATGGACTATCTTCAACAAATTCTGGATGAAGTCTGTCTGATGGCTCCTACGACAGGGGCCATCGTGTGTGGGGTGCTGGCATGCATCCTTTTGATTTTTTCAGGCTATGCATCAGGTTCGGAGATTGCTTTCTTTTCCCTGTCGCCTACAGATCTCAATGAGCTTGATGAGGAGAAAAACGAGAGCGACCGTCAGATTACCGAATTGCGTTCCGACTCAGAGCGTACGCTGGCCACCATCCTGATTACCAACAACTTGGTGAACGTGACCATTATCATGCTCTCTAATTATTTCTTTAGTCATGTCATAGACTTTGGAAATGCCTATTGGCTGCAGTTCATCGTCATCACCGTCTTGTTGACATTCCTTCTGCTACTTTTTGGAGAGATTATGCCAAAGGTCTATGCGGGGCAGCATGCACTGGCTTTCTGCCGTTTCTCGGCTTCTGGTATCATGAGATTGAGGAAAGTGTTCTACCCCTTGGCATCTGTGCTGATACGGTCGGGAGTGCTTGCAGAGAAGGTGGTACAGAAAGAAAGCCATGTGTTGAGTGTTGACGATCTGGAACAGGCTCTGGAACTGACTGATGAGGATGAGTTGCGGGAAGAGAAGAATATGCTTGAAGGTATCGTCCGCTTTGGTGATGAAACAGCCAAGGAGGTGATGACCAGCCGGCAGGATGTCGTTGACCTCGACTTCAGGTCATCCTTCCCCGATGTCTTGAAATGTATCGTAGAGAATAATTATTCACGTATCCCCGTCTATCAGGGATCCATCGATAATATCCGTGGCATCCTTTACATCAAGGACTTGCTGCCCCATCTCTCCAAACCGTCATCATTCCGTTGGCAGTCTCTCATTCGTCCTCCGTATTTTGTACCTGAGACAAAGAAGATTGATGACCTGCTACGTGACTTCCAGGAGAACAAGGTGCACATTGCCATCGTGGTCGATGAGTTCGGAGGTACAAGCGGTATCATCACACTGGAGGATATCCTTGAGGAGATTGTCGGAGAGATCAACGACGAATACGACGAGGAGGAAAAGAACTATACCCGTATCAATGCCAATACCTATATATTTGAAGGAAAGACGCTGCTCAGCGACTTCTTCAAGATCCTCGATCTCGATGACGAGACCTTTGAGGATGTGGAAGGTGATGCCGACTCACTGGCTGGCCTGCTCTTGGAGATTAAAGGCGACTTCCCGGAACTCCATGAGCGTCTGGACTACAAGAACTTCACGTTCGAGGTCACAGAGCTTGACGGGCATCGTATCTCCAGAATCAAGGTGATCATTCATGACCATGTGGAAGAATAGGTGGAGGCATCTATTAAACGATTAGAACAAATGAGAAAAATATATATCCTGCTGGCTCTGCTGGTTGCTATGATGGCTATTGGCGAGGTGTCAGCACATCGTACAAAGGTTAAGAAACGTCCTCTCAGGACGCATAAGGTCGCTAAGAAAAAAAAGAAGACAAGTCGCAAACGCACGGCTGTGGTGGTGCCAGTAGACCCTCGTCTGAACGATCCCGACTACGATCCATATCTCCAATGTGAGGACACTTGTGGTCATGTGCATGGCATTGATTTGTCACACTATCAGGGACAGGTCTTCTGGGAGACTGTCGGCGAGAACACCAAAATGGCCTATGTCTATCTGAAGGCGACAGAAGGCGGTGACCGCATCGATGAGCGTTATGAGCGCAATATCGAACTGGCCCATCGTTATGGCCTGAAAGTTGGTTCCTATCACTTCTTCCGTCCCAAGACACCGTTGCAGCTCCAGTTGGAGAACTTCAAAACCCAGTGCCTGCCTGGGGAGCAGGATCTGATTCCGATGATTGATATTGAGACAACAGGCGGACTGCCTGACCATGAGTTCTGTGATTCCCTCTTCCGTTTCCTGGGAATGATAGAGCGCACATACCGCCAGCAACCTTTATTGTATACCTTCCGCAACTTCTACAACAAGCATCTGCAGGGACAGGTCGACGACTATAAGTTGATGATTGCCATGTACACCGAGGAAGAACCTGTACTGGCCGATGGAAGGGATATCACCATGTGGCAGTATACCAGTAAAGGACGTATTGTCGGTATTAGCGGCTATGTGGACAAAAGCCGTTTCATGGGGCGCCATGGCCTTCGCGAAATCCGCTTCCGCCATTAGTAGATCTCTCTATTCCTCGATGTGTGACAGGGAATGGAGGAACGAAGCGAAGAAGTTCGTAACGCTCTCTGATGGATAATATCGGAAATAGCGGGCAGACCGACGTACATGGCTGAACGTCGCAGAGGAATTGCTGTTATGTACGAAGATTCCACCGTCCTGCTGGGAGAAATACCAATTCTGCGAACGGGTATCGGTAAACTCAATCAATTCCTGGGCAATTTGTTCTATCGGCTTCTCCCTCCTCTTCTGAAGGAAGGGAATGTCGTCTTCTGTAAATCCGAACATCTTAATCAGGAATTCGCTGATGAGCTGGATCATCTGCGTGAGATGCAGTTGTTCTATCCACTTTCCGAGTGTGACATAGTCGATGCGGTCTTGATTCTTGCGGAGGAAAATCCCAAGTTCCGTCAGTTGACGGATAGGCATTCCTTCATTGAAAAGATGGCGTACGATGCGGATGAGGATAAGTACTAACCGGCGGGTTGGGATGTCGGAATGCTCATCATCAAGAATGTCCTGCAGTCGGTGGTTGAGCAGCGGGTTTGTCAGACGGTCTGGACGGAGAAGTTCGTCTTCTTCCATCTCGTCGCTTTGTTGTTCGGCCTGAGCCTGATTCTCACGAAGGGCTTGTTTCCATTCTTCCTCCTGTTTGGCTGTCAGGTGCAGGAAGAACTGACCACGACAACGGTTGATACCTTCATAGACATACGGGACGATCGTATGCATGACGGCTAACTGGTAAAGACGGCCCCACTTATAGGCAGACATGGGTTCTAAGTCTTCCGTCGTCTGGAAGGCCCCGCTCCTCAGGAGCAGAAACATATTTCTTTGAACGATATCCATAGCGGTAGCAAATTATTCACTTTTCACTTCTAAGAGTAGCGCCTTGGATAGCGCAACAGGATGGAGAGCAGGGCGGTGATGCCCAGCACGAACGGATAGTAGAGAAAGGGAAGGATACTGACGGGATTCAGTGAGGCAAGACCGGCAGCAATGAGCATCTGGGCACCGTAGGGGATGAGTCCTTGAACGGTGCAGGAAAAGGTGTCGAGGATAGAAGCACATTTCTTGTTGTCGACACCATAACGGTCACCTATCCGTTTTGAGATATCTCCAACGGTCAGGATGGCAACAGTGTTGTTGGCTGTACATACGTCGACAAGTGAGACGAGCATGGCAATGCTGAGTTCTGCTCCTCGTTTGCTGTTTACACGTCGGGTGAGCAGACGGATGATGAAGTCGATGCCTCCCTGCTGACGGATCAGCTCAAGCATGCCTCCGGCCATCATCGTCACAATAATCAGTTCACCCATCGAAAGGATGCCTTCGCCCATGCTACCGAACCATCCATAGATATCGAACGAACCCGATAACAGACCGATAATACCCGTCAGCACGATACCCAGGGTGAGTACCGCCATGACGTTCATGCCAAAGATGGCTGTTGTCAGTACTATGAGATAGGGCATGACCTTCATCCATTCCACAGGAGCCGTCTCTTGGGGAGCGCTGACATCTGTTCCCATGAAGAGATATCCCACCAATACCAGAATGGCGGCAGGGAAGACAATAAAGGCATTGACCCGGAATTTGTCGCTGAGACGACAACCTTGTGTCTGTGTAGCCATGATGGTGGTATCGGAGATAAAGGAGAGATTATCACCGAAGAATGCTCCTCCGACAATGATGGCTGTCATCATGGCTACGTTGGTGCCTGTCTCACCAGCAATACCCGCTGCTATGGGCACAAGGGCGGCAATGGTACCTACACTGGTGCCGATAGAGATCGACACGAAGCAAGCGGCCATGAACATGCCAGCCAGAATCATCTGTGGCGGTAACAGGGCGAGCGTCAGATTCACGGTGGCATCAATGCTGCCCATTGCCTTCGCAGAGTGTGCAAAGGCTCCTGCCAGTACGAAGATCCAGATCATGAGCATCATCTGTTCGGTGGCAGCTCCATGACTGTAGGTGTCAATCCTGTGTTTCAAAGGACGCCCACTGAAGATGGCGATGGCATACACACTTGATACCATAAAGGCCACGGTGATGGGTATTTTGTAGAAGTCACCAGCAATGATGCTGGTGACTAGATAAAATACGATGAACACCATGAGTGGTGATAAAGCTATCAGCCCCTTCCTCATCTATAAACGATAAACCTTATATTATAAACTATAACGTGACTCCGTTCTTGAAAATGGAAATCTCGCGATAGTCATTGACCTCGTTCTGGGCTTTCTCACCGCTGGCTACAGACAGCACTTTGTCGATGAACTCGGGCACGAGTTCTGGCATTGTACGACCTTCTACCAATTGGCCGGCAGAGAAGTCGATCCAGTTCTTTTTCCGTCTTGCCAGATCTGGGTTCGTTGCAATCTTCATGGTCGGGACAAATGTGCCGAAGGGGGTTCCACGGCCTGTAGTAAAGAGCACGATATGACAACCGCATGATGCCAAAGCTGTAGCGGCAACCAGATCGTTGCCAGGAGCAGAGAGCAAGTTCAAACCAGTGTTCTGCAGACGGTCGCCATATTCCATTACCCCACTGACAGGCGCCTTACCGCACTTCTGTGTACAACCGAGAGCTTTGTCTTCAAGGGTGGAGATGCCACCGGCCTTGTTGCCTGGGCTGGGGTTTTCACCCACAGGCTCACCATGGGAAAGGAAATACTCTTTAAAGTTATTGATCATCGAGACTGTCTGATTGAACAGCTCTTCCGTACGGCAGCGGTTCATCAGGATAGTCTCTGCACCAAACATTTCGGGCACCTCAGTCAGTACCGATGTGCCTCCTTGTGCCACCAGCCAGTCGGAGAACTCTCCCACCAGCGGGTTGGCGGTGATGCCTGAGAAACCATCGCTGCCACCACACTTCAGGCCGACGCGGAGTTTGCTCACCGGCACCTCCTCACGCTGATCCTTCTTGGCAATCTCGTAGAGGTTGCGTAGAATCTCCATACCTGCCTCCATTTCGTCCTCTACCTTCTGGGTGACGAGTAACTTGATGCGATCCTTGTCGTAATCGCCTAACATGGCCATGAAGTCGTCGGGCTGGTTGTTCTCGCAGCCGAGGCTCAACACCAGCACGGCTCCTGCATTGGGGTGCAAACAGATGTCACGCAGTACCTTACGGGTGTTCTCATGGTCGCCGGAGAGCTGTGAACAGCCAAAGTTATGGTGCCAGGCATAGATGGCGTCGATACCTTCTTCTTTGGTCTCACGCTTCAGTTCCTTCACCAGGCGCTCTGCAATGCCGTTCACACAGCCGACGGTGGGGACTACCCAAATCTCATTGCGAACACCAACGTCCCCATTCTTTCTTACATATCCTTTAAAGGTGCGATTCTCCTTTTTTATACTAAGTTCTTCGTTTACAGGGCTATAGGTATATTCAAGAGTACCAGAGAGATTGGTCTTCAGGTTGTTCTCGTTCACCCAGTCACCAGCCTTTAGGTCTTCACGGGCATGTCCTATAGGATAGCCGTATTTGATGATATTCTCGCCAGTCTTTGTGTCTTTGATGAGCACCTTGTGACCAGCGGGTGTGTCTTGGTTCAGGACGATCTTTTGACCGTCCACCTCGATGATTTCTCCCTTCTTCTTCGGTTGCAGACATACTACGACTGAGTCTGCCGGATTAATTCTTAAATAAGTAGCTTGTTCCATTTTTCCTTATATTTTGTTTTAGTAATCATCTACTGTAAACATCAAATTGCCGTCCTGCGATAGAAGTCCACGTTTTCTTTTGTCAGGATTTCGATAGGCATATAGTTGACGGGATTCACGGCTCGTTTCATGACGATGGCATTGAAGAGGGCATCGACACTGGAGTAGCCCTGCTGATAGGCATGCTGGGCAATGAGGAAGGAAATACTGCCCTGACGGATACACTCCTCGTTCTTCGGCACCATGTCGTAACCCATGATCTGCACATTGCGGCGGTTGGTCTTCTGAAGGAACTGTCCTACGAGGTGTGCTTTCGAATTGAATGTGATGCAATGGTGAACCAGCGGATGTTCCATGAAGAATGACTCCAGGATGTTGTCGTACTCTTTATGTTCCTCGTCCAGCGGCAGGTCTACTTCCACAATCTTGATGTCAGGGAAGTGGTCTACCATGTAGTGACGGAATCCCGTCTCACGGTTGGCCTGCTGCTTCGAACCCACCTTGCCGTCGCGTGTCTGCTTTACAAGGGCGATTTCCTTCTCCTTGCCTGCAATGAGCATCAGCATCTTGGCGGCTAAGTATCCGCTGGCAAACGAGTCCTGACCGAAGAAAGTGAGTGGCTTCAGATCGGGCATGTATGAGTCGAGCAGTACGTAGGGAATCTGTCGCTCAGTCAGTTTCTCTGTGAAACGCGATGTCTGCTCCAGTGTTGTCGGCACGATTACGACTCCGTCGATCTTGGCCGTAAAGAACTCACGTACCATCCGTGTGAAGGCTGCATTGTTGAAGCGCTCATAGTAAACGAATTTGAGGTTGATGCCGAAGTCTCTGCGGAAGTCGGTGCAGGCCTGTGCTCCCTCCTCAATCTCGTCCCAGTAGGCCTCCTGTTCATGCTTGGGAAGCACCACGTAGAAATTGTACGTCTTGTTGTAGGCGAGGGCAGAGGCATACATGTTCGGGCGATAGTCCAACTCTTCCAAGGCTTTGTTTACCTTGTCGAGGGCACTCTTGCTCACGTTGGGACGCTTGTGCAGCACACGGTCCACTGTTCCCGTTGATACGCCGGCACGGGCCGCGATATCCTTGATGGTAATATTCTCTTTCGGCATGTCAGTCAGATGTTTTCTTGTAATTTTCGGCAAAGGTACGAATTATCCTTGAGATACGCAAACGAAATCAAAAAAATTGTGGATAACCCGTAAGTTATCCACAACCTTTTAGTCTGTCAACGTATAACGGTAGACGTAGTTCACACCGTTGGAGATATAGTACCAACAGACGCTGAAGCCATTTCTGCTGGCATAATCAGCCAGATTGTTGAAGGTGATTTCTATGCTTCCTCCAGCCTCCATATTGGCTGAGTCTTCAGGATAGGTCTTAGAACTGACAAGTTCCTTATTGCAGTACAGTTCACATTTTGTCAGTTGGATAGCCTCGTCGCGGTTGTTTTTTAGAGTGAAGGTAAGTGAATTGATTACCTGCTTGCCATCGACGTTCTTAAAGTAAAGTTGTGATTCTACGCTTAGTCCGTATGAGGCTAATAAATCAATCAGCTTAACCACATCGGCGACATTCTTCTTCTTGTCGCCATTCACGTCAGCCTGATTCTCATTGAAACCTTCTGGGGCCTTGCCCATGATATATGCAACAAGGGCATCCACGTCGGCCTTGCTGATTTTACCGTCAGAAGTCACATCACCATCATAGAGTTCCTTGATGTTTTTGAAGTCCTTCCAACCTGCAGCCTTCTTATAAGCAGCCGCAGAGCCATTAGGAACCCATACCACGCAGTTCTCATAATTGAGGCTTATGAGTCTGCCTTCTTTACTGGTTGGCGGCGTACTGTTGAGAGATAAGATAGAGGTCAGTTTGTCGCATCCGGAAAAGACGCCAGAGCCTAAATACTCTCCTGTTTCGCCGATGGATGTCACACTCTTTGGAATGGTTATCGTAGTCAGGCCACTGCAGCCATAGAAAGCTGAGACACCAATGGTTGTCACGCCGTTGGGAATAACAATTGATTTCAGACCGGAACACCTGTAAAAGGCATAACCGCCGATAGAAGTGACGCTTGATGGAATGACCAGATCGGTGATCTCCTTTCCATCTATATAAAGATGATGGGCGTAATAGAGAGGATTGCTAAAATGATCCGTAAAGGTGATATTACACCATGCAGCAATGTCTGAGATATGAACGGCTGTCAGGGCGGTAGTTCCATCAAAAGCATCTAAGCCGATTGATTTGATGCTGGATGAGATCTTGATTGATTTGAGGCCCGTGCAGTCCTTGAATGCTGATTTGTCAATGGAGGTTACGGAATAAGTCTTTCCGATAAAGTCCACCTGACTAGGAATCACGATATCACCAGCGTATTTCGTATAGCCGGATACAACGGAGACTGTAAATTTCTCACCTATTTTATACGATATGCCATTGTCACTAAATACCTGGCCCACATTGCCACCTTGCCCAACTTCAACAACATTAGTAAACTTCTTCCATCCATCAGTACCTTGATAGGTGGATTTCTTGCCAACAGGAACAATCAACAAAGCTGTGCCATAAATATCCTTGTCATTAGTAGTGAAAACATTATCATCGATGGCAAAAGGATTCTCAATGCCAGAGATAATGCTTGTCAGACCGCTACAATCCCTGAAGGCATCTTTACCGATAGAAATCACACTACTGGGGATCGTGACCGAAGTGATGTCTTTATAACCACTAAATGCAAAATTGCTGATTGTAGTCACCCCATTCGGAATCTCTAAATCTACAATTTTCTTGTCGTTGATGAAAAGGCTGGCATAGCTCAAGGGATTAGCGAGACTATTCACAAAGCTGATGTCGCACCAGGCCGCCAAATCCGTGATGTGAACAGAGGAAAGATTGCTACAACCCAGAAATGCATTGGAGTTAATCTTGACGACAGTGCTGGGGATGGTTATTGATGTCAGATTGCTGCACCCGTCAAATGCATTGAGACTGATATTTGTCACGCCATTGGGGATGGTAACAGAGGTCAAGTCTGTACAGGACCTGAAAGCTGAATTGCTGATACCTGTCACTTTGTAATTAACATAATTAAAAGACACTTGTTCAGGTATCTCGATATTGCCAGCGTATTTGGCTTCGTCTGATGCGGCAGAGGTAACAGTAACGGTATTGTTTGCACCTATTATATAATATAACTGTCCGGATTTGAAAACGTCACCAACTTTGCCACCCTCGCCAACATCGCTGGCCTCAACGATATTAGTAAACAAATTCCATCCTGCTGTCTCTTTATAAAGGGCCTTAGTTCCGTCGGGTACAACCAATAATGCCATAGTATACACATCATAAGTGGCATCTTTAGTGTCAAATACATTTTGGTTGATGGCAAATGGCTTTGTAATTCCCAAATTGATTCGAGCCAAACTGGTACAATAGTCGAATGCATAATCTCCAATTTCAGTTACACTATTAGGAATGCTGACATTTTTCAATCGTTCGCAGACAGAAAACGATGATGCACCGATTTTTTTCACACTATTAGGTATCACCACGGATTCAAGAAAACAGCAATGATAGAAGGCTCCGAGCTCAATGCTTTCTATACCTTCTGATATGGTGATGCTGGTTAACTCGGTACATTCTTCAAAGGCACTTTCGCCGATAGACTTAACGATGTAATAATTCTTATCGTAATAGATGGAAGTCGGGATCTCGATGGCACCGGCATATGGTTCATCACCCGATGCTACTACGACTGCGGTATGATCAGCCTCATCCAATTCGTACCAAATTTTATCTACTTCAACGGGTTCTGCATTGGCCGCCAATGGCAGCATGGCTAAAAGAGAAATAAAAAATGTCTTTTTCATTGTTATTTTGAATGATATCATATATGTTTCACGCTTTTTTATAATGACGCTGCAAAAATAGTCATTATTTCCGAGACTTCCAAACATTTGACGAAGTTTTTGCCGAAAGATATGGGTTATTTGGTAAATTTTCCATACATCAGAAAGAAAGAAAAAGATAGGAGAGCGAAATCGTTTCCGTGAAATAATTCCTTAAATCATTTAAAATATTTGCACGG
>JAEEGH010012737.1_pt1 | contig 18788 bp, 16 predicted proteins | sample 9134181 | NCBI WGS metagenome assembly JAEEGH01 (sample SAMN16246544, study PRJNA631951) | gut metagenome | biome: gut microbiome; feature: rumen; material: DP-attached | host: Bos | place: Iran: Karaj | collected 2018-10 | reverse complement strand
GTGCAGCAGCGGAGCTGAACAGCATAAAGTCCGAAGAAAACAGACTTGATGCACTCACTCAAAGACTTATGCCGTGGAAGACTCTTCCTTTCGCCCTCAATGAGCCGGTTTCCGAAAAAACCGCTTATTTCTTCGGATCTGTTCCTCTTAAAGCTAAGATAGAAACTGTGACCGAAGGACAGACAGACGAAGACGGTGAAAAGATCGCCGCGTGGACAGACTGTCTTGCAAAAGACAAATCATACGCATATATTCTCGTGATATGTCTCGCAAGTCAGGAAAGACTGCTTTTATCTTCTCTGTCGGATATCGGTTTTTCCAGAATATCCTTTCCCGAACTTCACGGCACCGTAACCGGTAATCTCGAGGAAATATCGAGAAGGAAAGAAGAGCTTTCTGATAACCGGGAAGCGCTTGTAAAGCAGCTCGAAAAATATTCGGAAAACCTTTCCGATACCGAAAAAGCTATAGACATTCTTTCAAACAACGCCCGTCTTACCGGTGTTCGTGAAAAATTACTGAATACAGGTTCGGCGTTTATCCTTCAGGGGTGGACCCCGGAAGACAGAGTGGGAGAGCTTGCCGGACTTCTTGAAAAATACGGAGCTCCCTTCTTTGCCGAAGATCCCGCTCCTCAGGAAGAACCGCCTATAAAACTTAAAAACGCAAAAATCGTTCAGCCTTTTGAGCCGATCACCGAAATGTTCGCTTTACCGACATACAGGGGGCTTGATCCCAACTTTATGGTCGCGCCGTTCTATTTCCTGTTTTTCGGTATGATGCTTTCCGATGCGGGCTACGGACTGTTGCTTGCAATAGGCGGATTTCTGATCCTTAAGTTCACCAACATCCGCGGTTCAATGAGAAACATGGTCAAAATGTTCGCTATCTGCGGTATTTCGACCGTTGTGTGGGGATTTTTGTTCGGCACATTTTTCGGCGATGCCGTCGGCGTAATTTCTTCAACATTTTTCAACAGTGATCTTACGCTTCCGCCGCTGTGGTTCGATCCGGTCAGCGATCCGATAACTCTGCTTATCGTTTCGTTTGCCGTAGGTTTTATCCATATCATGGTCGGACTTGGGCTTAAAATGTATATGCTCATACGCGACAGACATTATTTTTCCGCGATATTCGATGTTGGCTGTTGGATGTTACTTCTTGCAGGCGTTCCGGTCGTTCTTTTTAATGCTCCTGCCGGAATTGCTCTCATTGCGGTCGGCGCGGTCGGTCTTATACTTACACAGGGACGCGAGAAAAAAGGCATAGTCGGTAAGATTATCGGCGGTGTCGGCAGCTTATACGGAATTACGGGTTATATGTCGGATATCCTCTCTTACTCCCGTATCCTTGCTCTCGGTCTTTCCGCAGGCGTTATAGGCAGTGTATTCAATAAACTAGGCTCCCTCGGCGGCGCGAATTTCATCGGAGTTATACTTTTTATCATTATATTCGCTATAGGTCATATACTTAACCTGGCACTCAGCACTCTTGGCGCATACGTTCACGCTTCACGTCTTCAGTTCATCGAGTTCTTCTCGAAGTTTTACGAAAGCGGCGGACGCAAATTCGACGAATTCGGTATTCAACTCAAGTATACCGAACTCGGTCAATAGTAAATAAATGAAAAATTTAAAATCACGTTAATTTTTTCGGAGGTTTATATTATGAATTTAGCATTTCCTGTTACCTCAACACCTGAAGTTGAAGCAATGGTAGGATCAAACGCATTCGCATTTCTTGAAAGCGGACTTTTCTGGGGCTTTCTCGGAGCCGCGCTCTGCGCACTTCTCGCATTCATCGGTTCCGCAAGAGGCGTTAATATCGCCGGCGAAGCTGCTGCAGGTCTTGTTACGGAAGATCCTTCAATGTTCGGTAAGATCGTTATTATCGAAAACCTTCCCGCAACACAGGCTATATACGGTCTTCTCATTGCGTTCGTTGCTGTCAGCAAACTCGGTCTTTTCGCTCCTGAGCTTGCAGAAGTTTCACTTCTTCAGGGCGCGCTTCTTTTCCTTGCATGCATGCCTATGGGTATCGTCGGTCTTATCTCCGCTATATATCAGGGACGGACCGCTGCGGCAACGATAAGCATTCTCACCAAAAACCCGAACGAGACATCCAAATGTATCCTTATTACCGCTATGGTTGAAACATTTGCGATATTTGCTCTTCTTATCTCGTTCCTTCTAGTCAACTTTATTATCAAATAAGGAAAAAATAATGGGAATAGATAACATTCTCGAGCGTATAGCGGTAGACGCCGAAAAAAGTGCGTCGGATGTCACGTCCGAGGCAAGGAAAAAGGCGACCGAGATATACGCCGAACGCACAGCCGAGGCGAAAACGGCGTCAGCCGAACTGATCGAAGCGGCTGAAAAAGAAGCTATCAATACCATAAACCACATCAAAAGCACGGCGGCTCTTGAATCAAGAAAGCTTATACTCGGCGCAAAAAGAGCGGTCATCGATGAGGTTTTTGACGATATTCCGTCCGCTTTTCGCAGAATGCCTAAAGATGAATACGCTTCTTTTCTTGCCGGCGTAGCCGTAAAATCTTCAGAAAAAGGCACATTATATTTTGCGAATTCCGATTTTGATGTTGCAGATAAGGTCAAGGAGCTTCTGAAGGACAAGCCGCAGTACAAGGTCGCAAAATCCACGGTCAAAGACATATCCAGCGGCTTTTGCATAAAATACGACAACGTTAAGATCAACTGCTCCATAGACTCTATCGTGGAGAATATGAGACCGGAGCTCGAATCTATCGTTGTTTCCAAACTTTTCCCTGAAAACACGGAGAAAAAATGAGCAGATATAAAGATACCGATTATCTTAATATTTCAATGCGGATAAAATACCTTGAAGCCCGTTTGATGGGTGCGGAAGCTTTTGCCCGGATACTTTCTTCGAAAACATCGGAAGATGCAATGTCTTTTATACGCGAACGTCTCAGCATCGACGAAGCGGCGAATACGGTTGTCGGTTTTGAATCTGTTATAGCTGCTGAGGAGAAAAAAGTATTTGAGTTTCTCAGAAAAAACGTTCCTGACCGTGCACTTATTGATATTTTCGATATCCGCCGCGATTTTATGAATATCAGAGCCATCATAAAAGCGGAAATCAGGGGCATCTCTCCCGATTCCATGCTTGTGACGGGCGGAACGATGAGCGCTGACGAAATCAAGGCGGCATATACGCGGCAGGACGAAAAAGCTTTGAACGGATACATGATGTCCGCAGTAAAAACGGCAAGACAGGTATATGCGCAGACTGCAGATCCGCAGAAAATCGATACCGTATGTGACAGGGTATGCTTCGAATGCCTTAAATCGGCAGCGGAAAGATCCCCGTTTGATTTTGTTTCAGATTTTTTCGGTACCAGGATCGATATAATCAATATTCTGTCTCTTATCCGTCAGAAGCTTATGGGTAAGGATACCCGTTTCTTCTCCGAAACAGTGCTTCCCGGAGGAAAAATGTTCGCTCCGCAGAAAATGACAGAGTTTTATACCCGCACGCCTGAAGAGTTTATCGAATATCTTTCGCATACTTCATATGCGTCGATCGCCGAAGGATTTGACGTTTCTTCTCCGGATCCGTCTCGTCTCGAAAAAAATGCGGACATATTCGTGTGCAAAATGATAAAACAGATGCGCAAAACACCTTTCGGTCCGCAGGTGGTGGTCGGATATATCCTCGCAAAAGAATACGAAATAAAAAATATCAGAATCGTTATGGCCGGTATGATATCCGGACAGAGCAGCGATACGATAAAAGAAAGACTGAGGCTCGGTTATGAATAAAATTGCCTGTGTGGGCGACAAAGACAGCGTTCTGGGCTTTATGGCAATAGGCTTTGAAGTTCATACCGCTGATACATTGCCCGAAGCGGAAAAGACGGTGAAATCTCTTGCGGAATCCGCAGAGTATCCTGTTATTTTCGTTACCGAAGAATATTACAACGGCATGCAGCATTTGATATCGTCATATTCCGAAAAAACCGTCCCTGCGATAATTTCCATTCCCGGCAAAAACGGTTCTCAGGGCACGGGCCTTGCCGCTGTGAAGGCGCTTACCGAAAAGGCTATAGGCGCCGATATTGCGCTTAATTCTTAACAAACTATTCAAGGAGTTTAAAAATGGCAGCAAATAACGCAGAAGGAAAAATAATCAAAGTTGCTGGACCTCTCGTTGTTGCGGAAGGTATGAGCGGCGCGAATATGTATGACGTTGTACGTGTCGGAAAATCCCGCCTTATCGGCGAAATTATCGAAATGCGCGGCGACAAGGCGTCGATCCAGGTTTATGAGGAGACTGCGGGTATCGGCCCCGGCGATGAGGTTGTTTCGACCGATATGCAGCTGTCGGTCGAACTTGGTCCCGGTCTGATAAAGAATATATACGACGGAATCCAGAGACCTCTCGAAGCTATACGCGAAAAGTGCGGAGCGCTGATCGAAAGGGGTATCGATGTTCCGTCTCTGAACCGCGAAATATATTGGAATTTTGAAGCAACTCTTAAAATAGGCGATATGGTAAAACCCGGAGATGTCGTCGGCACCGTTCAGGAAACACCCGTTTTCGTTCACAAAATCATGATTCCTCCCGATATCGAAGGCGAAATTATTTATATCAAATCGGGCTCATACACCGTAAATCAAATGGTCGCAAAAGTAAAAAAACCGAACGGGGAATCTGTTGAAATAAAGCTTTTGCAGCGGTGGCCCGTCAGAAAAGCAAGACCATACAAGGCTAAAATCGCACCGTCTGCTCCGTTTCTAACGGGACAGAGATCAATAGATACGTTTTTCCCCCTCGCGAAAGGCGGTACAGCATGCGTTCCGGGTCCTTTCGGCAGCGGAAAGACTGTTGTTCAGCATCAGCTCGCTAAATGGTCTGATGTCGATATCGTAGTTTATATAGGCTGCGGCGAACGCGGAAACGAAATGACAGACGTTCTTCTTGAATTTCCCGAGATTTCTGACCCGCGTACCGGACAGAGCCTTATGAACAGAACGGTTCTTATCGCAAACACATCCGATATGCCCGTTGCAGCCCGCGAAGCTTCAATTTATACCGGAATCACCATTGCCGAATATTTCCGTGACATGGGTTATGACGTTGCGATTATGGCAGACTCTACTTCACGCTGGGCTGAAGCTTTGCGCGAAATATCCGGCCGTTTGGAAGAAATGCCTGGCGAAGAGGGCTATCCCGCATATCTTACATCACGCCTTGCTCAGTTTTACGAGCGCGCAGGATACGTCAATTGTCTCGGCTCCGATGTCAGACACGGCAGCATATCCGCAATAGGCGCCGTATCTCCGGCAGGCGGTGACCTTTCGGATCCCGTTGCGCAGGCAACGATGCGTATCGTAAAAGTTTTCTGGGGACTTGATTCTTCTCTTGCATACAAACGTCACTTCCCAGCGATCAACTGGCTCAATTCATATTCCCTTTATTATGATAAAATAGCAGACTACATCACAGAAAATAATGCCCCTGAATGGAAAAAACAGTCTTCGCAGGCGCTGAAAATACTGCAGATCGAAAGCGAGCTTGAAGAGATCGTAAAACTTGTAGGTATCGATGCGCTTTCTGCCTCAGACCGTCTTACGATGGAAACCGCAAAATCCATACGTGAAGACTATTTGCAGCAGGATGCTATGAGCATAGATGACTCGTATTCTTCTTTATTCAAACAAAATGCAATTCTTACGCTTATTATGAATTTTAATAAAAAAGCTGTTGATGCACTTTCGCGCGGCGCAAGTCTCGATAAGCTGATCAACGCACCCGTCAGAGATATGATCGCGCATATGAAGGATGTTCCGGAATCTTCTGTTTCGGAAGAGTTCACAAAAGTATCAAAACAGCTTGATGAAGAGATAGACAGTATTCTCAAATCAAAGGAGGTCGACGAATAATGCATAAGGAGTATAAGTCGATTCAGGAAGTCGCCGGTCCTCTTATGGTCGTCCGCAATGTGTCGGGCGTAACATACGGCGAACTCGGTGAAATACGCACGCAGACAGGCGAAATACGCCGCTGCAAAGTTCTTGAGGTAAACGGAACCGATGCAGTCGTTCAGCTTTTTGATTCTTCTGCAGGCATGAATCTTGCCGAAAGCTCCGTCCGCTTTCTCGGAACAGGTATAGAATTCGGCGTTTCTCCCGATATCCTCGGCAGAATATTCGACGGTCTCGGCAGACCCATCGATAATGCCGTTCCCGTTATCGCTGAAAAAATGATGGATATAAACGGTGTTCCCATGAACCCTGCGGCAAGAAACTACCCTTCTGAATTCATTCAAACGGGCGTTTCCGCCATTGACGGATTGAATACTCTTGTCCGCGGTCAGAAGCTGCCGATATTCTCCGGCTCCGGTCTTCCCCATGCCAATCTTGCAGCTCAGATAGCTCGTCAGGCAAAAGTTCTGGGCACCGACTCGAAATTTGCAGTTGTTTTTGCCGCTATCGGCATCACGTTTGAAGAAGCGGGTTTCTTTATCTCCGACTTTAAGCGCACAGGCGCGATCGACAGAACGGTTCTTTTTATAAACCTTTCTTCAGACTCCGCGATAGCCCGTATTTCAACGCCGCGTGTTGCACTTACCGCAGCTGAGTACCTTGCTTTTGACCTCGGTATGCATGTTCTTGTTATAATGACAGACATAACAAACTACGCCGAGGCAGTTCGCGAAGTTTCAGCCGCAAGAAAAGAAGTTCCGGGCCGCCGCGGTTATCCGGGATATATGTATACGGACCTTGCCACAATGTATGAACGCGCAGGCCGAAGAAAAGACAGCGAAGGTTCGATTACAATGATCCCTATCCTCAGTATGCCCGAGGACGATAAAACGCATCCCATTCCCGACCTTACGGGCTACATCACCGAGGGACAGATCATACTTTCAAGAGAACTGCACAAAAAAGGCATAACTCCTCCTATAGATGTTCTTCCGTCCCTTTCACGTCTGAAAGATAAAGGTATAGGCGCGGGAAAAACAAGAGAAGACCACGCAAATACCATGAACCAGCTCTTTGCATGCTACGCAAGAGGCAAAGAGGCAAAGGAACTTATGGTTATTCTCGGAGAAGCGGCTTTAACGCCGATAGACCGCATTTATGCGAAATTTGCCGACGACTTTGAAGAGAAATATGTAAATCAGGGTTACAATACCGACCGTTCCATTGAAGAAACACTGAATCTGGGCTGGGAGCTTCTTTCCGTATTTCCGCGTTCCGAACTGAAACGTATCAAACAACCTATATACGATAAATACGCAAAGAAAAAAGAGGATTGAACCCCGTATTCTAAAATCATTTTCCGGAGATCGAAATGGCAACAGTAATGAAGGTAAATCCAACGCGAATGGAGCTGTCAAAGCTGAAAAAAAGGCTGAAAACAGCCCGTCGCGGACATAAGCTTCTGAAAGACAAGCGGGACGAAATGGTAAAGCAGTTTCTGGAGCTTGTCAGAAAAAACAGAGAACTTCGCACGGAAGTGGAAGAAAATCTGAAACAAGTTCAGACTTTCTTTTCCGTTGCCGCCGCAACAATGTCCTCGCAGGCAGTCGAGGAAGCTCTTATATGCCCGAAACAGGAAATAGTGCTTGAAACAGATGCAAAAAACATCATGAGTGTTATAGTCCCGAAGTTCAACTACACCATGACGGGTAAAGACTCCGATATTTTCTCTTACGGCTTCGTTACTACTACTGCAGAACTTGATGTTGCCGTAGGCGCACTCGCAAAAATCGTTTCACAGCTTGTGGAACTTGCCGAAACCGAGAAAAGCGTTCAGCTTCTCGCTTCCGAAATAGAAAAAACAAGACGCAGGGTAAACGCTCTTGAACATGTTATGATCCCAAATCTTGAAGTTACCATAAAAAGCATTGTGATGAAACTTGATGAGAACGAAAGAGGCAATATTACGCGCCTGATGAAAATCAAAGATATGATGCTTGCCGAGGCAAGGCACGAAAACATAACATGATTCGTCTTATCACTCTTGACTCTCATGACCCCGCAATCAATCTGGCAACAGAAGAATATCTTTTTTCTCAAAATGACGATGCGGTCCTTCTCTGGCAAAATTATAACGCTGTTATAGTAGGCAGAAATCAGAATACCCTTGCGGAAATTAATAAGGAAGTCATCGATAAATACGGCATCTCCGTCGTTCGCAGAATAACCGGCGGCGGCGCCGTTTTTCATGACAGGGGAAATGTCAATTATTCCGTCATCACTACAGAATCCGAAACCGCTTCGATCAATTTTGCAAAATACCTTACTCCGGTCATCAATGCGCTTTGCGATCTCGGCATTCATGCTGAATTTTCGGGAAGAAACGATATTCTTGTAAACGGTTTTAAAATATCAGGCAATGCTCAGCATATTTCAGACAGACGCGTTCTTCACCACGGCACTCTTCTTTTTTCTTCAGATCTTGAAATGATGTCAGAGGTCCTTAATGTCAGCAAAGAAAAGATCAGATCAAAGGCTGTTGCCTCTGTCCGCTCGAGAGTGGCAAACATAAAAGAGTTTTTGCCTGAAGACGCGGCTGTAAAAACTGAAGATTTTATGAATGTCCTTAAACGATACTATATCGAAAATCTCGGTTGTGTTCTCTCTAAGCTCAGTGAAAAAGAGCTGTCTCACGCGGAAGCGCTCGCAAATTCAAAATACCGCACCTGGCAGTGGAACTACGGTAATTCGCCTAAATATACTTTTTCTTCATCTGCATACTTATCGTGCGGAACGGTCGAGATCAGGCTTGAAATCATCGACGGAAAAATATCGGACGCTGCCGTATACGGCGATTTCTTTTCTGTCAAGCCGAAAGAAGAGTTCGTTTCGGCAATAAGAGGTGTTGAACACAGCGAAAGCGCGCTTCTTTCTGTTTTTAAAAAGATAAATGTCGCCGATTATTTTATCGGTGTTAAAGAAAATGAATTAATTAGACTGTTTTTTTAGGAGAATGAAATGGACAGAAATGTTTTGGAAAAAGAGTTGAATTCCCCTGTACGCGAAGTGCGTATGCAGGCTGCGGAACAGCTCGGTAAAATGATCGCGTCGGGTGAAATCGTCCCCGAAAAAGGTCAGAACGATGTTAATAACCACATCCACACAACATATTCGTTTTCTCCCTATTCGCCGTCAGCCGCTGCATATTTCGGCTTTATGGCAGGACTTTCGACTGTTGGCATAATGGATCATGACAGCGTAGGAGGATGCGAGGAATTTATTTCTGCCGCAAAGAATATCGGAGTTGCGTCAACATGCGGCGTTGAATGCAGGGTCAGCGTGAAAAATTCACCTTTTGCCGGCAAAAAAATCAATAATCCCGACCAGCTTTCCGTAATATACTGTTCTCTTCACGGAATACCTCACACTCAGTTCAAAACTGTTGCGGATTATTTTGCTCCCATAACCGCCGCAAGAAACGAACGCAACAGAAAAATGACGGATAATCTTAATAAGATATTTTCAGCTTTTGATATTTCCGTTGATTTTGATAACGATATAGTTCCATTGTCCGAGTTAAAAAACGGAGGAAGCATAACTGAACGTCACGTTCTCTTTGCTGTAAGCAAAAAAATAATCGCCAAATTCGGAAAAGGCGAGAGGGTAGTGGATTTTCTTAAAAACAGCCTTAATTACAATGTATCTCCAAAAATCGAGGGATATCTTTCCGACCCGGATAATAAATGCTATGAATACGATCTTCTCGGTGTTCTTAAAAGCGACGTAACTCGTTTTTATATCGATGCAAATGAAGAGGAGTGCCCTGATGTCTCGAAAATAATCGATCTTGCCGCGCAAACAGGTTCGATTATGGCATATCCTTATCTCGGAGATATCACAAACAGCGTAACGGGAGATAAACGCGCGCAAAAATTTGAAGATGATTTTCTTGAAGATCTTATAGCATGGCTTAAAAAAATCGGTTTTAACGCTATAACCTATATGCCGTCAAGAAATACGATCGAACAGCTCAGACATCTTCGCTCACTTTGCGATAAATACGGATTTTTCCAGATTAGCGGTGAGGATATCAACACACCGCGCCAGAGTTTTATATGCATGGCTCAGAGAAATCCCGAATTCGCAAATCTTCAGGACGCCGCATGGGCTTTGATCGGTCACGAATCTGCTGCAACGAAAAACATCGAACGCAGCTTCGTTTCCGAAAAAACCGACCTTGCGCTTCCGTATCTTAACGACAGAATTGCTTTTTATGCCGCAATCGGAAAAAATACCGTAAACAGGAGCTGAAAATATGAAACTTACAGATATCAATATCCGCGATCCGTTCATTCTTACCGAAAACGGACAGTATTATCTTTACGGCACACGAGGCGCTTCATGCTGGGGAACGGCTACAGGTATAGATGTTTATACAAGCCAGGATCTTGAAACATGGAGCGAACCTCACGAGGTCTTCAGCGCGCCCTCAGACAGAGAATGGAAATCACATATGTGGGCGCCGGAAGTTCATAAATATAACGACGCATTTTATATGTTCGTTACATTCAATGACCCTGAAAATGCAACATATATCCTCAGAGCGGATGATCCGAAAGGCCCGTTTGTGATGCACAGCGAAGGTGCGGTAACACCCAAAAACTGGGTTTGCCTTGACGGTACTTTTTATATGGAAAACGGTCGTCCTTATATCGTATTCTGTCATGAATGGGTCCAGATCAAAAACGGAACTATCTGCGCTCTGGAACTGTCGTCTGATCTTAAGCACGCAGAAGGTGAACCTTTTCAGATCCTTGCCGCTTCAGAGCATCCCAAAGTTAAACTGTTCAGGGAAGACTGCTATGTTACAGACGGTCCGTTTATGTTCAGATCTGCCGACGGCAGACTGTCAATGATCTGGTCAAGCTTTGCCGAAAACGGGTATCTTGAGGCAGTAACATATTCCGAAAACGGAATAAAAGGGCCGTGGAAACATTCTTCCGATCTTCTTTTTGAGCAGGACGGCGGCCACGGTATGATTTTCAGAACACTTGACGGTGAAATGAAGTTTATTTGTCACCAGCCCAACAAAACTCCTCTTGAAAGACCGGTTATTGTGGATATAGAAGAAAAAAACGGAATGCCTTCACGCAAAAATTCATAAAAGCTCAAAAATCATATATAATAAATTGCCGGTTTTACCGGCAATAATTCTGTGAGGAACATTGGATGTTTTTACTCGTCTAAATATACGGGATCTAAGTTTCGAGTTCACAAAATGTTCATTGTTCAATCATTGTAAAAATTATTATATATGTTATAATAATACGGTTAAGGAGTCGAGTGAATATATATGCGCAGAACAGTAAAAATAAACCATATTCTGAAATTATTATTGCCAATGGCGTTCATGATATGCGTCATTGTGCTGTTTTCATTTTCCGCATTTGCCGAAGCTGAGCCGTTTCAGTTCGAAATGACAGAAGAACCGGTCTATATAGATGTAAAAACCACTGAGGAGGTAGTGGAATTTTATGAAAACGCCACTACCGAAGATCTATTGTCGCCATCGACAAATACATTTGTGAAAAGACAGATAGTTCTTCCCGAAAGCGCAAAACCGGTTGAAAAAGATGTTGTCGTGCATACCTTCAGCTTATCGGATATTGTCGAAACGGATATTTCGTCCGCTCAGGAAAGTATAAATGAAATAATGGATGAGGTTTTTATTGAAATAACCTCAAGCCTCGGAAAAAAATATATTTCAACGCTTGTTTATCTTTACGGCGCAAACTACAGCATGAGCTACGATACAGAAACAGGTGAGGTTTCCGAAACACTTCTTCACGTAGCTCTCGCTTTAGGTGAAAATGCCGGCGATTATAAAAATATTGTGGAAAATTTTGTCCGCCCGAACGCAGATAAATGGCGCGACCTTCCTTCCGCAAACAAGATCATAGAGCTTAACAACTTTTTGCTTGACGGACGTTTCAGCTATGATATATCTCTGAAGCAGCGTAAAAGCACCTATGCGTTTATACGTGACGGCAAAGGCGTTTGCGAAGAGTATGCCGGTCTTACGTCTCTTTTCCTTGACGAACTCGGTTTCGAGAATATCCTTGTTCGCGGTTACACAAAAAACGGAACGGAACTGGAAGATCACGTATGGAACCTTGTAAATGTCGACGGGGAGTGGTATAACCTTGATATCCTTTGGGATGGACCGATAGATGAAAACGGAAATCATACTGATATCACAACAGATTATCTGCTTAAATCAAAAAATGCCGTCAAGTCCACACACCTTGTAAAATCAATATATAATCAGTATACCGAACTTGCAAAAAAAGATTTCGACCTTTCGCCGTATCTTGTTCCCGAAGAGCCCGAAGAACCTGAAACACCCGAGGAACCCGAAATTGTCATAACTCCCGAGCAGGAGCTTAAAGATGCCAGAGCCGCTCTTGCCGCAGCTATCGATGCCGCATATGATATTGTATACAGAAACTATTTCGTATATACCCCTCAGTCTGTTGAAAAAATAATGCCGTATTATACGGAAGCTAAAGCAGTATACGACAATAAAGACTCAACCATCGACGTGATCAGAAACCATACTGATACTCTTTCATATGCCGTTGAAAATTATGCCGAAGTTTTTACTCCGGCAGACAAAACATCTCTCTACAGATATCTCAGCCGCGCTTACGGCGTTTTGCTTTACGACTATGAGCTTTACGATCGTGCAACGGTAGAGGCACTTATAGAACCCTATGAGGCGGCCGTTGATGTTTATCAGAATGAATACGCAACGCAAAAAGAAGTTGACAAAGCAAAAAATAATCTTAAAACATATGTAAATCAGCTTATTTTACTTGAAACTGAAAATGCGGAAGAGGCTGACCAGGGTACTTCATCAGGCACTACCGGGATAATTAATCCGGAAGACTTTAAAATCATTCCCAATCTTCCGTTTACTCCGGGCACACGTCAGGAAGAAACGCCCGATCCTGAACAAGGCGGGCAGGAAAGCGCCGAAACAGCTGAGAATATCGAGGATAATCCTCCGGATACAATTACCGATCCTCCGCAGGACGAACAACCTGATGAACCTTCTCAGCCCGAACCGACCGAAACTTCACCCGAAAATACCGAAACTCAGCCCGAATCTTCAGAAGAAACTCCGATCACTGAACCTGAAACAAATGTCGAACCCGAATCATCAGATACGCCTTCTGTTCCCGAATTTGAGCCTGCTCCCGAAAAAGAACCCTTTTCATGGGACGCTTTTTTCAGAAGCGATATTCCTTTTTATGTCCTTATAGCGCTTGTTGCATTCGGCGGCATTTTATATCTTTTGATATCAAGAATCCGCGCAAAAAACAATGAGATCCACTATATAGATATCGACGAAGAAGACGACGGCGACGATTTTGAAGATGACGAATTCGAGAATAAAGAGGAGCCCGTCGAATTCCATGATGATATTGTCGAAAACAGCGCTGAAAGTCAGAATGTATCTGCAGAAACAACTTCTTCGGAAAATTCCGATAGCGCAGATACCGATGAGGTAAAACCGGCGACCACTTCAGAAAATACCGATCCTGAGGCTGAGACTGAATCGAAAAATCCCGAAAATAAACCTTCGGAATCAGAAGATACTTCTTCCAAAGACCTGCCCGGGGAGGAAAAAATTGAAAACGACTCCGAAGAGCGCGAAGCATCCGATCAAACAGCTCAAAGTGAAACGGAAATAAGCGATTCCGACAATACGGCTGAAAACAAAGAAGAAGAGATAAAAACCGAATCTTCCGCGGAAGAAAATCCGGAAATCGATTCCGACTCTGCTGAAATACAGACAAATAACGAAAAGGACGAAGAAAAATGAGTAATGATTTAACATCCGTTTCTACCCCTCATATTTCAAATCCGCCTGTTCCGTTTGCTAAAACCGTTCTTATGCCAGGCGATCCTTTAAGAAGTGAGTATATGGCAAAAAAATACCTTGAAAACCCTGTTCTTGTCAATAATGTCAGGGGAGTTCAAGGTTATACGGGCAATTACAACGGTAAGCCGGTATCTATAATGGCAAGCGGAATGGGAGTGCCTTCTATCGGAATTTACAGCCATGAACTGTTTTCGTTTTTCAGCGTGGAAAAAATTATCAGAATAGGTTCTATGGGCGCGTATTCGGCTGCGTTACCTCTTCGACAGGTCGTTATTGCAATGTCTGCGTCAACAGATTCCTCGTTTATAAATCAATATTCTCTGCCGGGATCATTTTCGCCGACAGCCGACTGGTCATTGCTTAAAAAGGCGGCAGAACTTGCCGATAGCAAAAAAATAAAATATACAGTCGGGTCTGTTTTAACAAGCGACCGTTTTTACAACGATGATTCGGAAGCAAATAAAAAATGGGCAAAAATGGGTGTTCTGGGCGTTGAAATGGAAACTGCCGCTCTTTATTCCGTTGCAGCACGTCTCGGAAAAAAAGCTCTTTCAATTCTTACCGTATCAGATAATATCGAAACGGGTGAAGAGCTCCCCGCATCAGAACGTCAGACATCGTTTGATGATATGGTCATCCTTGCTCTCGGCCTTATATGAATAAAAAGCGGCGATTGCCGCTTTTTTGTTGTTATTTTCAAATCGCGTTTTTTTATGCGCTTTGACTGTTTTTCTTGTCTATCAGCTCAGTGATTATTTTATAAATCACGCCGAATGTCGGCACAGCCAGAAGCATACCGAAAAATCCTTCGAGTCCTCCGCCTGTAAACAATGCAACAAATGTGAGCCACGCAGGCATTCCCATCGGGCGGACCGTCAGTTTCGGTGAGATGAGGTGTTCATTCAACTGCTGAAGAACAATTATCATTATTATAAACCACAGCGCATCTATCGGCTTGCTTATAAGAAGTATAAATGCAGATGGGATCGCCCCAATAAACGGACCAAAAAAAGGAATTACGTTTGTAAGAGCAATTATCGTTGAAATCAAAATCGCATACGGAAGCCCTATAACTGTCATGCATACAAAGCAAAGCACTCCCACTATAAGAGCGTCAAGAAGTCGCTGTCCGAGATAGTCTCCGAAAACATCAGATGAAATACTCATTATCCCCGATATTTTTACAGCGGCTTTTTCCGGAATGTATGCGTAAAGCAAACGTCTGCACTGACTGAGCAGCATATTTTTGCTTGCAAGCATATAAACAGACATTGCAAAACCCATCAGAGCATTGATTACTCCGGACGCAATATCTCCGGCTGCGGCAAATATTTCCGGTATTGCATTCATAATGTTTTCAGGCATTTTTTCAATCAGATCGATCGTGAATTTTTTCACTTCATCGGCAATTGAAACATTAAGTCCGAGAGCATTCTCAAACCATTCCGTAATTGAAGTAAAATTCTTTATATATTCGCTTCTGTTATTGTAAAGATTTACTACGCTTGAGATCGTCTGCGGCACAATAAGTCCGAAAAGGATCGCTGTAACAGCAAGAAAAATAATATAGACCGTCAAAATGGCAAATGCTTTTATTGCTCCCGTATGAGGTTTTTTTGCTTTTTTAAATATTTTACCGTCAAGATTTCCAAACACTTTTATGAAAAATCCCAAAGGTCTGTTAAGTAAAAATGCGATGCAAAAACCTACGATTATAGGGTTCAGTATACCCCATATAAGTGTCAGAATACCCGATATTTTATTGATATTTATGATTATCGCAACAAGAAAAACCGCAAATGTTATGGCAAGAAGAATGCTTCTTAAAAGCTTTTTATCCATCCTTCTTTTCCGCCTCCTTCAAGGCGAGATTTTTCTTTTGAAGCCTGTCAGCGACCGCTTTGCTCATAAGTCTGTAAATGACGGCAAACATCGGAACGCCGATAAGTATGCCGGGCACACCCATCAAGCCGCCGCCTATCAGAATAGCTACCATTACCCACCATGCCGGCATTCCGATAGAATCTCCGACAATTTTCGGTCCTATCAGGTTTCCGTCGATCTGCTGTAAAACGATAATGAATACCGTGAACCATACTGCCTGCATCGGGTCAACAACAAGCAGAAGAAAAATTGAAGGAATAGCGCCTATGAAAGGACCGAAGAAGGGAATTATATTCGTTACTCCGACAACTACAGATATTAGTAGAGTATATTGGAACTGAAAGATCGTCATACCGATGAAACAGAGAATCCCGACAATAAAAGCTTCGAGCAGACGACCTGATACAAAATTGCTGAACATCTCGTTGCTTATTGAAAGCACTTCATATGTTTTGTCCGCCACTTTTTTCGGAATAAAAGCATTGAAAACACTTTTAAGCTGTTTTATCAGAGATTCTTTGCTTGCAAGCATGTAAATAGACATCACAAAGCCCAGAAGTATATTCATTACCGAGGATGCCAGGGATCTTGTAAAGTCAAAAAGATTCGGGATCCAGCCTGAAATAATTTCAGGGAAATTCTCAAAAAATTCTGCAGTCTTTTGTGAAATAAAGTCTGAAAGCGGAACTTTTTCTACTTCAAGCACATCTGTAAGCGCTTCTCCTTCAACGACCGGAGCGGAAAACGAGAATTCAAACGGCAGCCAATCTTCTATATCTGAAAGCAGTTTATTGAGGTTTTTGCTGTAAGTTTCAAAGTTTGATGCTATCTGAGTAACGCTTCTTGTAATCTCAGGTATAACAAGCCATAAAAGAAGAGAGATAATAGCAAGAAAGAGAATATAAACAGTCAGCAGCGCAAGCGCCTTTTTGAGATTCAGTATTCGTCTTTTTGCCTTTTCGGAGCGTTCCTTGACAGGTTTTTTGTTTGCGGCAGCCTTTTTTTTCAAAGGGGTAGTGTAGACTTTGAAAAAAAACATATACGGCCTGTTCAAAACGAAAGCAATGGCAAAACCTATCAGTATCGGCGAAAGCAATCCTATAAACCAGCCTACTGAACCGATTATCCATTCAATATTTATAATAACTGCCACAAGCAGAACGCTGTAAGCAATGATAATAAGTATATGCTTGAAAAGTTTTTTATCCATACCAAAACCTTCTTAAAGAATGCATTTCGATATTAATATCTATACATTATAAATTATAGCACAAATAATCCCTGTTGTCAATTCTAAAAACCGCAAAAAAGCGGAGGAAACGCAAAAAGTGACGAACGAAAATTTTATAGAAGCGATCGAAAGAGTCCGAGAGAACGGAAAAACAGTAAATGGTATCGGCACATATTCCGAAAGCACCCTTCACGCCGTTTTGAAAAATTACTACGAGCCCGATCAGTCAAGACACGAGCTGAAACTTGGCAAATATGTTGCGGATATCGTCGGACAGGAAGGAATAACAGAAATACAGACACAGCAGCTTTTCAGACTTAAAGAAAAAATCAGGCAATTTCTTTCTGTTTCACGGGTTGCGGTTGTATGTCCTGTCATAAAAGATAAATATGTAATATGGATCGATGAGAAAACAGGAGAGATTTCCGGAAAAAGAAAATCGACGAAACACGAAACTGTTTATACCGCAATTTCTGAACTTTACCCGTTGCGCGAGTTTATATCGAATCCCTCATTTCGCTTCATTGTTCCGATTATCGCTGCGGAAGATCATAAATGCTGCAAACAAAACAAATACGGAAGAAAAACAGATATCCATCGTATGAACTGCATTCCCGTTGACTTGATTGATGAAAGGGTGTTTGCACATCCGGAAGATTATGAAGAGCTGATACCTGCTGATCTGCCAGAAATATTTACATCGGCAGATTTCGCGCGGGAAACATGTATTCCCAAAAGCGAGGCGTCAATTGTGCTCAGATTGCTGTATGATGTGGGAGTTGTTGTACGTACGGGAAGAGACGGAAATGCGTGGAAATATTCAAAAGCTGTAAATGATCGATAGGGGACATCATATCAAGCCTTTGAAACAAAAGTTTTTTATGGTATAATATAAAATAATAGGAAGTGACTTTATATGAATGAAAATCTGGAGAAGATTTTTGAGTTTATTGTTGAGCTTGACAAGCTTAAAACAGTATTTCGTCAAACATATATTCTGGGTGAGGACAGACCGGAAAACGATGCGGAGCATTCCTGGCATATTGCAATGATGGTCCCGCTTTTGAGCAGATATTCAAATCAGATGATAGACGAAGGAAAAACGATCAAGATCTGTCTTGCTCACGACCTTGTTGAAATATATGCCGGCGATACATACTGTTATGACCCAAAGGCAGCAATGGACAAAGAGGAAAGAGAAAAAGCAGCGGCAGAAAAACTGTTTTCAAAACTTGACGAACCGCTTAAAAGTGAAATATATTCACTTTGGACCGAATTCGAAGAAGGAAAAACTCCGGAGGCAAAATTTGCCGCTGCAATGGACAGAATTCAGCCTCTTTTACTTAATTTGGAAAGAAACGGACGAAGCTGGATCCAAAACGGCGTTCATTTTTCTCAGGCGGAAAAGAGGATTTCCAAAATAAAGGACGGCTCGAACATCCTTTATGACGCAGCATATAAAAAAATAGAAGAAGCAAAAAACAAAGGATGGTTTAAAACGGACTGAAATAAATCAAATTACTGCAATATATATAAAAAAGAAACAGATGCTTTTGAAAATAGAAAAGAAGGAACGAAATCTGCCAAAAAAAATAAAAAAAATGATGAAAACCCTATTGACAAACCCGAAGTAATGTGATATAATAATCGAGCTCCCGCAAAAAGGGAGGGAGCCGCGGAGAAGCGGCGGCGATCAGTTCACATAAAGTTCACAAAAAAAGGTATTGACAAAGTGAATGTAGTGTGGTATAAT
>JAEEGH010012735.1_pt1 | contig 18789 bp, 15 predicted proteins | sample 9134181 | NCBI WGS metagenome assembly JAEEGH01 (sample SAMN16246544, study PRJNA631951) | gut metagenome | biome: gut microbiome; feature: rumen; material: DP-attached | host: Bos | place: Iran: Karaj | collected 2018-10 | reverse complement strand
TTATCTGTGCGCAGCAATAATTAGTGAAATTCGTGAAATTCGTAGTTTAAAAAGAAAAGAAATTGAAGTCTATGAAGAAGCAAAGAATTGTGGAGCTGGCGGTGAAGGTGATAGTAGCCGCGCTCACGGCATTCCTCACGGCGATTAGTACCACGAGTTGTATGGGGCATGGACCGTTTTAAAGGTGAAAAGGTGAAAAAGTGAAAAGGTGAAAAGGTGAAAAGGTGAAAAAGAGAGGTGGCCGAGTTGGTCGCCTCTCTTTATTATTGTTGCGGTCGTAAGATTCCTTACGACATTATTTCTTCAAGATGATCTTCACCACGGCGTCGATGTCGGACTGGGTGATCTTTTTATCGCCGTCGATGTCAGCGTTCTTCAGGACGAACCTGGTGCTGGCCTTATCGTTCTTGGCGTTGACCATCTCCACGAGGTCGGCGGCGTTCACTTTCAGATCGTCATTGGCGTCGCCTTTGACGTAGCCTCCGGCTATCATATAGCGATTGCGACTTTCGACGTTCTCTTGTGGGCCTGTAGCAATGAGCGTTGTCGGGTTCGCGCTGTCGCCGCCATAGACTTTAACACCGTCGCCAATCTTCAGCGTGCCGTGACTCTGTCCATAACGCCCCGCACCGATACCTGCAGCATCATTATCACCATTGGCCTCTACCATGCCGCCATAAATGCTAACAGTGACGCCAACGCATGTATATCCTCCACCGATACCTGCGGCAAATTCTCCGCCATGAGCCTCCACTGTGCCGCCATAAATGGTGACCTCGCCGCCAGCGCCTGAATATCCTACTCCGATACCAGCGGCAACACCTCCGCCATAGGCCTCCACCGTGCCGCCATAGATGGTGACCGTGCCGCCAGCGCCTTCCCAACCTCCGCCGATACCTGCGCCAGACTCTCCGCCATGGGCTTCAACTGTGCCACCATAGATAGTGACCGTGCCGCCGGCTCCTTCATTTCCTCCGCCGATGCCTGCGCCACCTTCTCCGCCATGGGCTTCAACTGTGCCACCATAGATGGTGACCGTGCCGCCAGAGCATTCGTCTCCTCCGCCGATACCCGAGAAAAAAGTATTATCAGTTGCTATTGCCTTCAACTGTCCGGCATTGGCGCCCTCGCTTTGGGCAAAGATGTTCAGCGTGTTGCCTTCTTCCACTTCGATACCCTTCTTGGCGGTCAGCGTACAGCCGTCGCAGAGGATGAGGTTCACCGTTCCGCTCATCTTGATGCGGTCGCTGATTTCAACGTTGCCTGAGACCACATACCAACCGTCATCCCAAATGTTATCATTGCTTTTTACCATTTTGGAACGGCCACAGGTCTTTGTCTCCCTCTCCAGGCCGTTCGTGGTGTCATACGTGTAACTGATGTATTTGACGGTCGTGGCATTATTCTTCGTGAGGTGCATGTAGATGTATTTGCCACCCGCTTTATTATTCAGGTCGTAGGCTGTGGAGCCGCCTTTATTGCCTAAGGCGCCCGACTCACTGTTATCAAAGACTATTTCGCTCACAGCCTGTTCATTCATGGGATCCTTCGTGTAATACAGGTGGATGTAGTCGCCGCCAGCGCCTCGGTTCAGGTCGCCATTGCTATTTTCGAATTCGGTACTGCCTTCGAAGGACACGAGATGGTACGTGCGCCCCTGATAAGTAACCTCCTCGTCAACACTACCGCTTTTGGAGCCGAGAATATAGAAGTCGGTGATGTAGCCGTGGTTCAGTCCGTCGGTGTTATTTACCGACTTATAGAGCAGATGGATGAAGTCGCCGCCGGCATCGGCGTTCAGGTCTTTGTTGATGGCTGTCCAGCCCTCTTTCTCGAGTTTGTCCTGAAGATTGTCAAACTTGGTTCCGTCTTTGTAGCCGATGAGCTTCACGTCGGTGATAAACTGCGTGGCGCCTGCGGTGAGGGCTGTGAACAACACTGCGAGCACCATCATGGCCCGCTTTGAGAATGGTTGGTTGACAAATTTAGTTTTCATATTGCTGATAATTAACATTTTATGCTGCAAAGGTAAACAATAATTGTGAAACTTACAAGAAATCGGGGGGATTTTTAAAATGTTACAAAGTTACATAGTTACATTCGAATAGTCAAAAAAATAAAGGGGTGCATCCGCCGATGCACCCCCCACGAACATACTGTCGTACTAACTAATTAATATATAACTATGTATGAATCGTCTGAGAGAGATTAATAACCAGGGTTCTGCCATGCCTTCTTCTCGGCGTCGCTCAGGTTAGAGCCGTCCTCGTTCTGAAGGGCATCGATGAACTTCTGGGGGATCGGACGGTACATGTGGCGATCCTGCACGTTGGGAGCAGCCTCGGGGTTGAATGCCCTGGCACGCTTCACCAGCAGACCGGTACGAGACAGCTCGTCCCAACGGTTCCACTCGCCGAGCAACTCACGGGTGCGCTCGTTGAAGATGAAGTTCAGCATGCGGTCGTAGTCGCCTGATGCACCAATGGCGCTCAGGATGGCCTCATCCTCGGCAGGCAGCTGCGTGTAGCTCTTGATCTGGAGGTCGGAAGCAGCCGTGGTCTCCTCGATGCCTGTGGAGAGATAATAGGTATTGGTGTGGGTCATCGTGGCATAGTAAGCCTCGCTGTTGATGAGCACCTTACCAGACTTGTCCTTGTTCTTCTTCACGGTGTTGGCAGCAGCGGTAGAGTTGTCGTTAACACCACCGTCGGCCTTCAGGAAGGCCATAGAACCGTCGGTGTAGTAGCTGCGGTTCTCCTTATCCTTCCACTGACCACGGGCGCGGAGCACGTTGACCGTGTTGATGGCGTCCTGATACTTGCCCAGACGCACCTGAGCCTCAGCCTTCACGAGGTAGGTCTCACCCGTGCGGGCCATGATCACGTCGCGGTGGGCATCGCCCTTCTCTGCCGTACGAGAGCCGTCGGCGGTCTTGTTGATACCGCAGAAGACGTTAGAGGTAGCGGGGTTGCCGGTGTAGGTATTGAGCACATACTTGCCGTCCTGGAAGGCGACGAATGCGTTGGGCACCCACTTGCCGGTGCGCGGATTGACGAAGCTGTGAGCATCGCCGCCACGTCCGAAGGTTCCATAAGGATTGCCGTTGAAACGGGCGTCGCTCTTCTTGTTGAGGATGAAGATGATACCCTCGTCACCCAGATCGGGCACCTGCTCGGCGGTGATACCGTTGGTGGCAATGACGTCGGCATCGCTCTTGGCGGCGTTGTTCAGACCGTAAACGGTCTTGAAGGTCTTCCACATACGGGCATCGTTCACGTTGTCGAATACCGAGTAGGTGTACTCCGTAGGACGGCAGCGCTGGAAGTCCATACCGCCGATGTACTGGCCACGCTGTACCCAACCTCCGGAGAAGTTAGAGAACTGCGGATCGAAGTAGTTGTAGGTACGGTTTCCGAAACGGCCCTGCGTGCTCTTGTCCTCGTTGTGCTCGGCAGCCATCAGGATCTCGGAGAGACCCTCGTTGGGGCAGTCGACACCGGTCCACTTGGCATACAGATCCCAGTAGTCGCTGGCCAGCGGGCAAGCGGCAATCACCTCGTCGCAGAGAGCGATGACGCGGCTCAGGTCATTATCCTTGTTGTACGAAGAAGCCCAGGAAGCGCAACGCTCCGACTGGCGGTAGAGCAGTGCCTTGGCCAGGAAGTGGGCGGCGGTGTACTTGGTCCATGTGCCGTTACCACGCCATTTCGTGGTGGGCAGCAGCTTGTAGGCCTCCTCAAAGTCGGAGATGATCAGGTTCAGCGTCTCTTCCTCGGTGGCACGTGTGTAGTTCTTCTTCACGGTTCCGTTGGCGGGCTCGGTCTCGAGCGTCACAGCACCATACTGGCAGAACAGACGGTAGTAGTTGTAGCCACGCAGGAAGTGGGCCTCGCCCAGCGCCTTGTTGCGGCTGTCTTCGTCCTTCACGTTGTCGGCCTTGCTGATGATCAGGTTGGCGGTAGAGATACCATAGTACATCTGGTCCCACAGTGCCGATACGGCAGGGCAGTTCTTGTTGGCTGCGCCGAGGGCGGGTGTACAGTCGAGCGGGTTCAGACGGTTGTCGTAGGTATTCCAGGGCTCGGAGGTGAGGTCGGCACCGTTGGTGAACTCATCACAGCCATAGAGCGTGATACCATAAGCCCACTCATAACCGAAGTGCCAGCGGAGATTGGCATAGAGTCCTGCTGCCATCGAGAGGGCGCCATCGGACGTCTCAAGCAGTGCGTCAGAATAAAGGTGGCCGGCTTCTTCCTTCAGGAAGTCATCGCCACAGGAGGTCGTACCCATGAGGGCCATCACCGACAGTGCACCGCAAACTATTTTATTGCTGATATATTTCATATATTTTTCTATTTTCAATTATCCATTATCAATTAGAAATCAACCTGAACGCCAACGGTTACACCACGGTTGAAGTAGGTGCGGCCTGTATCGAGATCCATGAAGTCGACAGACGAGTAGAGCATACCGAGGTTCTTGCCCTGCACATAGAGCTTCAGGCCATTGATGCCAATGCAGCTGAGCAGTTTCTTGTCGAGGTTATAAGCGAGAGAGAGGTTACGGATCTTGATGAACGAAGCATCCTTGAAGCCGAGAAGTCCAGAATATGGGTCGCCACCAGCCTGGCTGTAGACAGGCTTCTGCCACTCGGCACCCGTGTTGTTGGGTGTCCAGTAGTCGATCTCGCGCTGCTGGTACATACCCAGCTGACCCTCACCGCCAGTGCTGACCATATACTTGAAGCGGCCCTGCAGGTCAAGTGTCAGCTCAAGACCCTTCCAGCTGATGCTGTTTGACCAGCCTGCAGTCAGACGTGGATTACGGTCACCAAGGATCACACGGTCGTCGGCATTAATCTTATAGTCGCCATTCTGGTCGACAGGACGCACGCTACCAGCCGTGAACTTCTCACCGTTCTCATTGAACTTGGCCATCTCAGCGGCGTCGCTCTCCTGCCAGAGACCGTTAGCCTCGTAGCCATAGTAAACATGGATAGACTCACCGATGAACCAGGTGTTGGCAATATCGTCTTCCTTGCCGTTAGCCAGCTCCACGATCTCATCCTTCTGCCAGGCGAGGTTCAGGTTCGAGTTCCAGATGAAGTCCTTCGTCATCACAGGGATCGTGTTCAACGTCAGCTCGATACCCTTATTCTTGGTCTGACCAACGTTGGTCTTCATCGAGGGATAACCTGAGAGTGAAGGAATCGTCATATCAAGGATCAGGTCCTTCGTACGAGAGGTGTAGAGGTCGATGGTACCACCGATACGGCCCTTCAGGAAGCTGAAGTCGATACCGAAGTTCCACTGCGTGGTCTTCTCCCAACCCAGATTCTTGTTAGGCATCTGAACCTGATTGCTGGAATAGTAAGGCTCGTTGGTCACGAGGATCTGCGTGTTACCAGTGCTGAACGGCATCCAGTAAGAGTTGATGATACCGAGGGTTCCATAAGGATTTACTGCAGCATTACCTGTCACACCGACACCAAAGCGGAACTTTAACTGATCAAGCCAGGTGACATCCTTCAACCAGCTCTCCTGCTCCATACGCCAACCAATGGCCATAGAGGGGAAGAAATCCCACTTCTTACCCTGAGCAAGTACAGAGGCTCCATCCCAACGGGCAGAGGCCGTGAGCAGATAGCGGTCCATGAACGAGTAGTTGATGCGAGCCATGTAAGAAGACAGCTGGTTACCAGAAAGACCAGAGCCGATACCTACCTTGTATTTGGAATCCGTCACATCGACGGCACCCAAGTTATTCCAGAGGAATGAAGACATCGGCACATTCTCCTCGCTGATGCTGCTGGTCTCTGTCTGAGTCTTAGAAGCACTCTGCAAGAGGGTCAGGCCAATGGTATGCTCACCGAAGCTTCTGTTATAGAGTAGCATGTTATCGAGCGTCCAGGCCAGCTGCTGACCGTCACTGCGGCTGACGGTATTGTTTCCTCCTGCGCGGCTGATAGAGCTGGCATCGAGGAAGTTACCAGTACGATAGTAGCGGAACTCGGGGCCGAACTGCGTCTTCCACATCAGGCCCTGTAGAGGCTCAAAGATCTGTCCGAAATCGATCTGGGCATAGAAGCTACCCAGCAAACGGTAGACCTTACGTTCATCGGTAGACTTGGTCCACTCATCAATAATAGAATAGGTGTTGGTTGTAGATCCACCGGGCTGGGTGATGATCTCACCATTCTCGTCGTAAGGAAGGGTATAGCGGAGGATGGCCTTGGCTGCACCGTAGAGGTCGGTAGGACCAGAGCTGGTGCCGTAAGCCTTAGAGTAACCATACTGCTGGGTGCCGAAAGAGGCGTTGAAAGAGCCACCGGCCTTGAACCACTTCGTGCCCTTAATGTCGGCAGAAGCCGAGAAGTTGTAACGCTCGTAGGTCTGACCTTTCTGGGTGCCCTCGTTACGCAGATAACCGAACGACACGAAACCAGCGAGGTTCTTCGTACCGCCACGGGCACTGAGTGTGTGCTCCTGAGTGATACCGGTCTGCGTCACAAAGTCCGTCCAGTCGGTATCGGTCACCTTCGAACCGTCCCAGTTGCCACCAGCCCAGCCTTTCATGACATTGGCCAGAGCCGTATCATCGCCGCCGAAGAAGTTCTTGTCCTGCTCCTGATTAGGCTGATCGCCAGGGGTGTACTTGTCGGGGGCCATGTTGTAATAAGCCCAACGGCGCCAGGTGATATAATCGCTGGCACTCATAGCCGGACTCTTATCCACGATCTTCTCGAAGGTGAACGAGCCATTGTAGCTGACCTGCATCTTACCTTCCTGACCGCGCTTCGTGGTTACGAGAACCACACCGTTAGCACCGCGGCTACCATAGATGGCGGTAGAAGAAGCATCCTTCAAAATGTCGATGCTCTCGATGTCGCGGGGGTTCAGAGCCTCAATACCACCAGACTGAAGGGGCACACCGTCAACCACGTAGAGAGGATCCCTACCAGCAGAAATAGAACGCTCACCACGAATCATGATGCTACCCACGGTACCAGGACGCTCATTCGTAGTGATGTCCACACCGGCAGCCTTACCCTGCAAAGCCTCGAAGGCATTGTTCACCGGACGTGAGTTGATTTCCTTCTCACCCACACGGGTCAGAGCGCCCGTCACGTCGCTCTTGCGCTGAACACCATAACCCACGACCACCACCTCGTCGAGCAACTGCTTGTCGTCTTCGAGGGTGACGTTGAACTGACTCTTACCGTCAACGGCTAAGTTCTGGGTACGATAACCCACATAAGAAATCACGAGGGTAGCGTTCTGGGGAGCATCGAGGGTAAAGTTTCCGTCGAAATCGGTCACTGTACCCGTGGACGTTCCTTTCACCATGACGCTGGCGCCGATGATCGGCTCTCCGGAAGCGTCAACAACTGTACCCGTCACTTTTCCCTGCGCCATGGCAACCGTCGAGCAGACGGCGAACAGCGCAAAGAAGAGAAGGCGCTGCCATCCAAAGCAACGACACTTCAGGTTCGTCTTGTTTTGTTTTTTCATTTTAATTTAGTTTAATTGAAGTAAAATTAGGTATATATTTAGTCGAAAATTCGTTGATTAATTCATCATAGATTGGCCAAAATACATCATAGATAGGCCAGCGTTTGTGGTTCTGGCTGCAAAAGTAGTATTATTTATTTTATAATTGTATTACATACACCCAAAATATCAAAAAATGCAGTTGAATATCAAAAATCAAAGTTGATTTATATCAATTCTATGCTTTTTTTGATGTGAGGGAGCATGGTCAGATCACGATGTCAACCGGGATATCGTGATCGTCGGAAGGAACGGTGTCGACCTTCTGGAAGTCGAAACAAAGGCCGAAAAAGCGAGGAAGGAGGAGGGAGGAGGGAGGAATGAGAAGTGAGAGGAAGCGGTCGTAATAGCCGCGGCCTCTGCCAAGACGGTGGCCAGCGGCATCGAAGGCCATGCCGGGAATAAGGGCAATGTCGATCAGGGCATAGTCGGTGAAGGGCTCGCCCACGGGCTCCATGATGCCATAGGCGCCTTCTGCCAGGTCGTGGGGGCCTGTATAGCGGCGGAGTTCCATCCTGTCGGCATCGAGGACTTTCGGCAGGAGCACGGTCTTGCCTTCGGCGATCAGCTCGTCGATCAGCTGACGGGTACAGACTTCGTCGGGCAGAGAGTAGTACGCCAGAATGGTCTGGGCCTCGACGAGACGGGGCCTCAGACGAGCGATGACCGCCTGCGACAGCTGTTCCAGCTGCGCAGGGGTGTACTGCTGCTTCAGACGACGGACAGACCTTCGAAGTTCCTCCTTAGTCACAGATCTCACGACTGATACGAATGGATCTTCTCGGCAGCCAGATGCATCTTGCCGGAGAGGCGGATGACTGACGAATCGAAGGCGCGGGCGATGGTCTTCCCCTCATCGTTGCTCACCGGCTGGGGGAAGGCCCTACCCTCGCGGAAGATGCGCAGCGTCTCGATGATGGCGGGATCGTCCTGGTTGAGATACTCCGTCCAGGCCTGCTCGTTGAGGATGTTGTAGATAATGCGGCTGTTGACGAACCGCTCCAGGAGCTTGCGCGACTTCTGGATCATCAGGTTGCGGCGCTTCAGACCGTTCTTGTCGGCGAAGACCACAAACTGCTCCAGCGTGTTCTGACTCTTCAGGAAACGCTCCATCTCGCGCACATCGGTCATCTTGCTCAGACGGGTGCGGTTCTCGTCGGTATAGTTGTAGGCGAACTGCAGGATGAGTCCCGACATGGAGGCCTCCTTGTAATAGGATGTCATGCCAAGCGTGTCCTCGGGAATGAAGATGTCGGGCGTGATACCACCACCGCCATAGACCACACGACCGTTGGCGGTATGGTACTCGGGACCCGTGTGACGGATGCTGTCCTGCGAGAAGAACTCACCGTGCTGATAGCGCTCCATCCAGTCGCTCTCGTAGTTCTCGCCGTCGTTGTAGGGTTTCTGGATGCAACGGCCCGAAGGGGTATAGTAGCGGGCGATGGTCAGACGGATCATGGAGTGGTCGGAGAACTCCATAGGCTTCTGTACCAGACCCTTACCAAAGGAACGGCGACCAACGATAGTGCCGCGGTCGTTGTCCTGGATGGCACCGGCCAAGATCTCGGAGGCCGAGGCAGAGGCCTCGTCGACGAGGAACACCAACGGTATGTGCTGGTAGGAGCCACGGCCATCGGCGCGGTACTCCTGACGGGGATAGCGGCGACCTTCGGTATAGACGATGAGCTGTCCCTTGGAGAGGAACTCGTTGGCAATCTGCACAGCCGACTCGAGATAACCACCGGTATTGCCGCGCAGGTCGATGACGAGGTTCGAGAAGCCTTTCTGAGCCAGCTGCGCCAGGGCAATGAGCAGCTCGGGATAGGTGTTCTCGCCGAAGTTCTTGATGCGGATATAGCCGCAGTCATCGTCGAGCATATAGCAGGCCGTCACGCTCTTGGTGGGAATCTCACCGCGGGTGACCGTGATATGACGAATATTCTTCTCGCCGTAACGGATGATGCCCAGCTTCACCTTCGTGTCCTTCGGACCTTTCAGACGGTGCATGGCCTCTTCGTTGGTGACCTTCTTTCCGACAAACACGGAGTCGTCGACCTCCACGATCTTGTCGCCTGCCAGCAGACCGGCACGCTCGGCAGGTCCGTTGCCGATGACATTCTGCACACGGATAGTGTCCTGACGGATGGTGAACTCGATGCCGATACCCGAGAAGGAACCACGCAGGTCGTCGTTGGCTATCTCACCGTCGCGGGCGGTGATGTAGACGGAGTGCGGGTCGAGCTCGCTGAGGATCTGTGGCATGGCCTTTTCCACCAGGTCGTTCACATTGACGGTATCGACATACTGGTCGTCGATGATGTGAAGCAGGTTGTTCAGTTTGTTACCGCTGGTATTGATGATACTCAGACGGTTGCCGGAGAAATGGTTGGCATAGAAAGTGCCGATCAGGATGCCGGCAACGACTCCCAACGCAATCCAGATGGGTGTGAAACGAGAAGACTTTTTCATCACAAATTACAAATTACATTCTATATAATTGAATTCTCTAATTCTTGATAAACCTCCTTATTCATGGTTGACATCCATGAAGATGACCTCGATCCCAGCCCGTTTCAGGAGGTCGATGCCATCGGTGAGGCGGTACTGCTCGCCATAGACCACCCGACGGATGCCGGCCTGGATGATGAGCTTGGCACACTCGATGCACGGGGAGGCCGTGATGTAGATGGTAGCACCGTCAGAGTTGTTGTTGCTGCGCGCCAGTTTCGTGATGGCGTTGGCCTCGGCATGGAGCACATAGGGCTTCGTGACGTTATCATCGTCCTCGCACACGTTCTCGAAGCCGCTCGGCGTACCGTTGTAGCCGTCGCTGATGATCATCTTGTCCTTCACCACCAGCGCACCCACCTGACGGCGCTTGCAGTAGGAGTTCTCGGCCCAGATACGGGCCATGCGCAGGTAGCGCTCGTCTAATTTCTGCTGTTTGTCTGACATCGAATGTATTTCTATTTACGAATGTACCTTTTCTTTATTTGTTACTGCGGCGGATGCCGTTACGTTTGAGGAGGGCGTCGATGGTTGGCTCGGAACCCTTAAAGCGCTTGTAGAGGGTCATCGGGTTCTCCGTACCGCCCTTGGAGAGGATGCAGTCACGGAAGCGCTGGGCCGTCGCAGGATTGAAGATGCCTTCTTTCTTGAACACGGCAAAAGCGTCGGCATCGAGCACCTCTGCCCACTTGTAGCTATAATAGCCTGCAGCATAGCCACCGGCCATGATATGTGAGAACTGCACCGTCATACAGGTGTCAGGAAGCTGCGGGGTAACCATCGCCTTCGCCCAGGCACGTTTCTCAAACGGGATGATATCGTCGGTGAACTCATCCTTCTGCGTGTAGTAGGCCATATCGAGCAAACCGAAGCTCACCTGCCGCATGCAGGCGTAGGCCACATTGAAGTTACGACTGCGCACGATGCGGTCGATCAGTTCGTCGGGCAGGGGCTCGCCCGTCTGATAGTGGAAGGCGAAGGTGCGGAGAAACGCCTTCTCGATGGCGAAGTTCTCCATGAACTGCGAGGGCAGCTCAACGAAGTCCCACCACACGTTGGTGCCCGACAGGCTCTCGAAACGGGTATTGGCGAACATGCCGTGCAGCGAGTGGCCGAACTCATGGAGGAAGGTCTCCACCTCACCAAGTGTCAGCAGGGCTGGTTTCTCGTCCGTGGGCTTGGTCAGGTTCATCACCACACTCACGTGCGGGCGTACATTCTTCATATTCTCAGGACCGAAGGGCTTCTTCACGTCTTGGCGCTCCATCCACTGGCTCTGGTATTCGGTCATCCACGCACCGGACTGCTTACCCTGACGGGGATGGAAGTCGGCATAGAATACGGCGAGATAGGAACCGTCGCGATCGAACACCTCGTAGGCTTTCACGTCGGGGTGGTAGACAGGGATGTCCTTGTTCTCCTTGAAGGTGATGCCGTAGAGGCGGTTGGCAAGGCCGAAAACGCCATCGATCACCTTCGACAGCTCGAAATACGGACGGAGCATCTCGGCGTCGATATTGTATTTCTTCAGTTGGAGCTTGTGGGAATAGAAGGCGAAGTCCCAGGGCTGCATACCTTGTTGACAGTTGACTGTTGACGGTTTACGGTCTACAGGTGAGAGGTGAGAGACGTCTTTGCGGAAGAGTTTCTCAATCTCTGCGACTTCCTTCTTGGCGGTAGGCTTGTAGGCGGCGATCAGGTCGTTGAGGAGCTTATAGACGCCACGCACATTGCCCGCCATGCGGTGTTTCAGCACATAGTCGGCGTAGGTCTTGTGACCCAGCAGTTGGGCCAATTCACGGCGGATGTTGATCAGGCGCTTGCAGATCTCAAGGTTGTTCTCCGTATTATCGTGGATGCACTCCGTGTTCTTGGCCATGTACATCTGCCGGCGCAGCTCGCGACGGGTGCTGTAAGTCATGAAGGGGGAGAATGAGGGGAAGTCGAGCGTAAACACCCAACCGTCCTTACCCTGTTCCTTCGCGGTCTGGGCAGCAGCCTCACGGGCGGTGTCGGGCAGTCCGTCGAGATCGGCCTCGTCGGTAATATGCAGGGTGAAGGCCTTGTTCTCCTTCAACAGGTTCTGCGAAAACTGAAGACCGAGCATTGAGGCTTCCTCCGTGAGCTGGCGCAGGCGTTCCTTGCCAGTAGCATCGAGGAGGGCACCGCTGCGCACGAAACCATCGTAGCAGTTGTCGAGCAGCATTTTCTCCTCGGATGTCAGCTTACGGTGATGACGGTGCACATACCTGATGCGCTCAAAAAGTTTCTCATTGAGGCGGATATCGTTGGCATGTTTCGTCAGCAGAGGACTCATCTTCTGGGCCAACGCGTCCATTTCGTCGTTCGTCTCGGCCGAGAGCAAGTTGAAGAACACGGTGCTCACCCGCGACAGCAGGTCGTAATAGCCTGCCCCGTCCTTCTCGTCGTCGACACTGATGATCGTATTGTCGAAGGTGGGTTTCTCCGGGTTGTTGATAAGCTTCTCTATCTGTTCGTTGTCGCGACGGATGCCCTCGAGCATCGCTTCCTCATAGTCCTCCAGACGGATACGGTCGAACGGGGCCGTATCGTGGGGCGTACCATAAGGGAGGAAAAAGGGATTCTGTCTCACTTCGTCTTCTTTCATATCTTCATTCTTCACTTTCTCACTTCTCACTTCTCACTTCTAACTACTCACTTCAACAACCGTTCCAGCTGCGCGATCTCTATCCTGCCACGGTGCAGTTCCAGGAGTCCCTCGGCCTGCATGGCATTCAGGGTGTGCGAGATGTTCAGACGGCTGTCGTTCAACTCTTCGGCCAGCCGTTCCATCAGGATGTAGAAGGTCTTAGGGCCTGCCGGATAGAGGACGTGCTGGAAGAAGAACCGCACAATCCGCTCCCGTAACGTCTGCGGACTGCGTCGCCACTGCTGATGGATGAGTTTCTGTGTCTGCGTTGCAAAATGGTTCAGGAGGTTCAGGCGGAACACCAGGAAGTCCTCGGAGAGTCTGACAACCTCCTCCTTGTCGAGTGTCAGGAAATTGACATCCGTCAGGGCATAGAAATGATGGGTATAGCGCTGGTTGTAGCCGAAAATGCCCTCCTGCTGCAGGATATAAGGCGACGACATCTGCTCGACCACAGAATAGCGGTTCTCATCGCCGAAGCTCTCCACCCTCAGCGTGCCGTTGATCAGGAAGAAAAGATGGGTGCATGCCTCACCGGTCCTGATGACCTGCCTTCCGGCGGAAACCTTCAGGAAACCGAAACGCGTATGTCCGGCCACAATCTCCAGATCGTCGCGGCTCATGCCTTGGAACAATGGGAACTGGAGCAGTTTTTCGTATATCTGTAAACCTGCCACTATTCTTCGATTTTAGAACGGAGGGATGGTGAGAACCAAACGGCCAGCTCACCATTGCCTGCATCATAGATGAGATAGGCCATCAGCTCGGGATGACGCTCCAGCAATTGCTGCGTCTTCTCAAGTCCCATGACCATGAAGGCGGTGGCATAGCCATCGGCAACGGTACAGTTGGATGCCAGCACGGTGGCCGAGAGGATGCTGTGTTGCACGGGATAGCCCGTCTTCGGGTCGATGGTATGGGCGTAGCGCTTGCCATCCTTATAATAGAAATTGCGATAGTTTCCACTGGTAGCCATCGCCTTGTCGGTCACATTGAGAATGGTCTGCAGCTCATGGCCCGTATTCAGCGAGTCTTCAGAGGGTTTTATCACACCGACACGCCAGGGCAGTCGCTGGGAGTTGACACCGCAGGTCACGACCTCGCCACCCACCTCGACCATGAAGTTCTGCACATCACGACTGCGCAGAAAACGGGCCACCGCATCCACACCAAAGCCTTTGGCTATCGCGCTGCAGTCGAGCATCATCCGAGGATCCTGCTTAAGCACTTTTCCATTGACGAGCTTCACTTTCTGGTAACCAATAATCTGCCGCAGGCTGTCTACCTGACGGGCCGTCGGCATCTGTTCATGCTTGAATCCGAAGCCCCAGGCATTGACCAGCGGGGCAACGGTGATGTCGAAAGCGCCGTCGGTCTCACGGGAGATGGTCATCGCCTGGTTAAAGACTTCGAGGAACATCGGGTCGAGCGTCACCCCGCGGTTGTGGTTGACTGCTGTAATCGTCGACTGTTCGTTGAAGGGTGACAAGGAATGGTCTACCTTCAACAACTCGTCGCGGATGCCTTTGCAGAGGTCGGAGTCACACTGATAGATTACCTTGTAGGTCGTGCCAAACACAAAGTCAGACACCTGATGATAAGGCATGGAACGCTGATGACTGATAATCAGCACTGTACCGACAATCAACAGTACGAGAAACGGCAACTGCCACATCCACTTCCTACGCTGACTCTTCTCCATAGACCTCAGATATCGATAATGACATTAAACGTTGCACCCAGGTTGGTATTGTAAGTTCCGAATCCCGGCACATACCAGGGATTGCCGAATTCACCTTCCTCGGAATGGGCCAGCCGCTGTTTGTAGCGGACGCTCCAGCCAAGGTGCAACGGACCGAAAATCTTCGCATCGACACCAATCACAACTTCAGCCCAGTGATACTTGCAAGACGCATCCTTCACCCCGAAACCGGTATTCCACAGCCATACAGGGTCAGGGAAGTCGGGGCGTGACAAATCTATCTTATAGGACGTAAAGCCATAGCGCAGACCAACATACAGACGGTTGGGGCCATGCTTGTCCTTGAGCATGTTCTTGTCGATACCCACCTTAAAATAAGGTGCCGATGTCGAGTAGTAGAGCTGTGTCACCTCATCATCGTGAGTTGCTTTGCCGACGCCAGCCTCTACAATCGGGAACCACTCGTCGTGCAGGTTCACGCGCAGGGCTGCCTCATACTGACCATAGTCAGACAGGGCCAGCATGCCGGCTCCCACCAGGTCGAACGATACGGCAAAGCCACGGAAGAGAGGGATGGAGTCTTTCTGGATCGTGAAGAACTTCATCTGCGCCGAGGCTGCCGACGACATGGTAAGCAATAGCAGACTAATCGCCAGTCTTCGGATAGATGTAGAGATGCACGACTTTATTGTCATTGGTCACTGAGGGATTTTTAATCACAATGGAGTCCAGCAGGTTGTGGGTACACTTTACAGCCGTCAGATCATGATAGAATAACGGGTTGCAGTCCACCGACTCGAAGTGCGGATAGTCTTCTTTCTTTATCCACACCGTATCTGCCGTCTGCCAGCCATCACCTTTGAAACGGAACACGAACACATCCTCTGGGTGGGAGTAACTGATGGGCAGAGAGAAACTGCTGATATTTGAACCTTTATTAAATACAGTATCGATGCCGTCCTGACGGGCCGTCACCACAGTCAGCGTATCAAGAAGCGTCAATGTCTCGCCAGTACTGCTATAGAACTCGTACTTCGTTTCAACCAAACTGTTCACAGGACAGTCGATTGTCGAGCACGACAATAATACGCCTATCACAGCAAGACCTAACAGCCCCTTACCCTTCCAACTCATCATCTATAAACTGTAAACCGTAAACTATATCGTCTCCTCTATCTGATAGTCATTGCGGTTGCTCGACGAACGGCTGATGAGGTCGCCCAAGAATCCCGTCAGGAACAGTTGGGTGCCGATGATCATCATCGTCAAGGCCAGATAGAAATAGGGGGAGTCGGTCACCAGTCGCTGTGGGATATGGTTGGCCAGACACCATAGTTTGTCGGCACCGATCACTGTGGCAGCAATAAAACCAATCACGAACATGATACTGCCCAGGAAGCCGAACACGTGCATGGGTTTCTTACCAAACGTCGAGAGGAACCACAACGTCAGCAGGTCCAGATAGCCGTTCACGAAACGGTTCAGACCCATGAACTTCGAGGAACCGTACTTACGGGCCTGATGGTGAACCACCTTCTCGCCAATCTTATTGAAGCCGGCATTCTTGGCCAGATAAGGGATGTAACGGTGCATCTCACCATACACCTCGATGTTCTTCACCACCGCCTTGCGATAGGCCTTCAGACCACAGTTAAAGTCGTGCAGGTTCTTGATGCCGCTAATCTTACGGGCTGTCGCATTGAAGAGCTTCGTCGGCAGGGTCTTCGAGAGGGGGTCATAGCGTTTCTGCTTATAGCCACTCACCAGGTCGTAACCATCCTCCTTGATCATACGGTACAGTTCGGGAATCTCATCAGGAGAATCCTGCAAATCAGCATCCATCGTGATAACCACATCACCCTGGGCCTCTTCGAAACCGCAATACAAGGCAGGACTCTTACCGTAGTTCCTGCGGAATTTAATACCTTTCACGCACGACGACTTGCTTTTCAGGTCAGTGATGACCTGCCACGACTCGTCGGTAGAGCCGTCGTTCACGAAGATTACCTCATAACTATAGCCATGCTCTTTCATCACCCGCTCTATCCAGGCATACAATTCTGGCAGCGACTCGGCTTCGTTATAAAGAGGTATAATAACTGATATATCCATCTGTTTTTGATTTACAATTCATTATTGACTGAATGGCTGCGCTGAAGAAACAGGCTGATGGGAATGCCAAGCACAAAACCAATCATGATATTCACTGTGAGAATGTTCAACGCATAGTCAATTGGACGGATGCTGGCCAGCTCTGACAGGCTCTCCTCCACCATCTGCGACATACCATACTGACTGACCAGTTGCTTTCCTTCCTCAGAACTCAACATCCGCGAGAAGGAACTCAACAGATAGCCATTGTCGACATATGCGAAATATAGGAACTGTACGACAGCCAAAAGCACTGCCCCGTAGAAGAACACGAAGATGGTGTAGGCATAACTACGGCGGAAAGAGATCTGCCCCTCCCTACCCTCGTCACGGAACTTGCGCAGCCGACCAGCTACGAAAAAAGGGGTCGCCACGGCCAAGCCCAACGCCACCATACCCAGCAGTTCATTCGTAATGCCCATGATGTAACAGGCGAAACTTGCCATCCACAACAATGCCAGAAAGAATCCATCCTGACGGGCATAAGCTTTCAACTGTATATATTCTGGTGCGGTCATCAATTTAACAATTATCACTTTCAGCCTGCAAAATTACGCAATTTCCCACACATAACGAGTGCTTTGCCACAAAAAATAGTTAAAAAGCGAAACTTTTCACTTTTCACTTTTCACTTTTCACTTTTTTGTTGTACCTTTGCACCCGCTGTCGAGCAAATCGTTCTTTAACAACATGGGCAAGTCCTGTACGGCCAGCTCCCTTTGAATCCCCCAGGGTGGGAACGCAGCAAGGGTATTAGGTTGTAGCGGCGCGATGCAGGTAGCTTGCCCACCCGCCTCTTTAGCTCAGTTGGCCAGAGCACGTGATTTGTAATCTCGGGGTCGTTGGTTCGAATCCGACAAGAGGCTCTAAATAGCGGAGGAGTCACCCTCCCTTTTTTTTATTTATCAACAATCTTGTTACCTTACGGGCTTCCTTCCAACGTGGAAAGTATTGGTCCATCAACGCATGGAAACGGGCATTATGACTCGGTTCCAGCAGATGGCACAATTCATGTACCACCACATGTTCCACACACCATTCTGGCAGCAATAGCACATAGGCTGAGATACAGATACTGTGATTCCTTATGTTACACTGTCCCCAACGAGAGATATTCGGTCTGTAGTAGACATAAGAGGGGGTGACACCCATTACCTGAGAGTATTTCTCCACCATCGGTTCCACCAGTAACTTCAATCGTCTTTGGGCTTCGTCCACCTCTGCCCGTGTCGATAGAGGCAACTGATTATAGAAGTCAGCCCGCTGTTTCAGCCTCTCCACAGTCTTCGTCCTGGCCTTGTCTATCCAGTCACGATGCTGTTCGATAAAAGCCTCCACCGTCTTCCTCGGCATACCAATGGGGGCCGATACATGCACGTCACCATTCTTCACAATCCGCATCGACAGTCTGTACGTTCTTCTATATGTAACCTTGATGGCCATTGATTCTCACCATTATGATCTATATACTGCTGCAAAGTTAAGCAAAAGTTTCTAAACTTCCAAAGTTTTTCACCCATCTTTGTATCCGTCAAATCAGCGACGCGTCAGAATTTCTGGTAATACCAACACAAAGAAGCCCCGAGCCATTTCTGACTCGGGGCTTCACATTTATAAAAGAAGGCGGCCTCCTACTCTCCCACATTGCATTGCAGTACCATCGGCGCAGGCGGGCTTAACTTCTCTGTTCGGAATGGGAAGAGGTGGGACCCCGCTGCAATAACCACCTGATAAGGGGTTTGACATCTCCACACAAGAACTGCCAGCTCTGACTTCCCGTCATTCACTGAGCACATTTACTCTCTTTTCCTTTCTACAACTGAAAGTACCGCCTCCGGCGAAAGTATTCGGGCAATTAGTAGCGCTCGGCTTTGACGTCGCCGTCTTTACACCTGCGCCCTATCAACGTTGTAGTCTACAACGACCCTCAATGGAGTCCTCATCTTGCGGCTGGCTTCGCACTTAGATGCTTTCAGCGCTTATCCAATCCAGACACGGATACCCGGCGGTGCACCTGGCGGTACAACCGGCAAACCGGAGGTCTGTCCAACACGGTCCTCTCGTACTAGTGTCAGCACCACGCAAGACTCCTGCGCCCACGATAGATAGAGACCGAACTGTCTCACGACGTTCTGAACCCAGCTCGCGTGCCACTTTAATGGGCGAACAGCCCAACCCTTGGGACCTTCTCCAGCCCCAGGATG
>JAEEGH010012734.1_pt1 | contig 18792 bp, 18 predicted proteins | sample 9134181 | NCBI WGS metagenome assembly JAEEGH01 (sample SAMN16246544, study PRJNA631951) | gut metagenome | biome: gut microbiome; feature: rumen; material: DP-attached | host: Bos | place: Iran: Karaj | collected 2018-10 | reverse complement strand
CCACATCGAGAAGATCGTCCGTCCGGACAGCCACGGCCCTGCCGCCAAGCAGGTGATCGTCCTGTCCGCCGACGCCTTCGGCGTGCTGCCTCCGGTGAGCATCCTCACCCCCGAACAGTGCAAGTACTACTTCCTGAGCGGTTTCACCGCCAAGCTGGCGGGCACCGAGCGCGGCATCACCGAGCCCACCCCGACCTTCTCCGCCTGCTTCGGCCAGGCCTTCCTGGAGCTGCACCCGACCAAGTACGCCGAGGAGCTCGTGAAGCGCATGGAGAAGAGCGGCGCCAAGGCCTACCTCGTGAACACCGGCTGGAACGGCACCGGCAAGCGCATCTCCATCAAGGATACGCGCGGCATCATCGACGCCATCCTGAACGGCAGCATCGACAAAGCCCCCACCAAGCACATCCCCTACTTCAACTTTGAAGTTCCCACCAAGCTCGCCGGCGTGGACACCGGTATCCTGGATCCCCGCGACACCTACAAGAACGCCGCCGAGTGGGAGGAGAAAGCCAAGGACCTTGCTGGCCGCTTCATCAAGAACTTCCACAAGTACGAGAGCAACCGCGCAGGCAAGGCCCTCGTGAAGGCCGGCCCGAAGCTGTAATCCATTCAGCTGAAAGCAATAAAAAACTGGCCTTTTTCGGCCAGTTTTTTTTATTTTGCGGCGGCTGCCAGGCGTTTGCGGAGACCCGGGGAGAGATCCAGGTTCTCCAGTTTGTCGGCGTAATCCAGCCAGTAGGTGCTCATATGATAGTCCTCCAGCAGGTAGAACGCCATCGCCATATTGTAGGCGGCGCAGGCGCGCTTGACGATGTTCCCCTTCTTGACGAGGGGCATCCAGACATTCATCGCCTTGGAGAGCTTTCCCTGGCGAGCCAGGTTCAGGGCGTCGTACCATTCGTCCTCCCACCCGTCGAAATAATAGAAGCTGAAGCTTTCCGTCTTCCAGTTCGAGAGGAACCGTTTGACAATGCGGCCGGCCATTTCCTCGGCCTTGCCGCCCAGGGACTTCATCCCGTCCAGCTGGATCACGGTTTCGCCGCTGTAGCCGTTCACCTTGTCCTCGCCCATACTGTCATAGACGGAGAGTTTGGTGGAAAGGGGCACCGCCATCGCGGCGGTGGTATCGAGCGGCATCTCCAGATGCGAGGCCAGCACGAAGATGACGTCGCCTTCCGTGTCCATCACCAGCGAATGCATCTTCTCCAGCGAAACGGTATCGGCCGAAGGAATATGGTACAGGCCGATGACAGGCTCCCCGCCGAAGTAGTCTTCCTCCAGGCTGCGGGCCAGGGCCGACGCCGTGTGGCGGTCGAAGAGGGAATCCACGTCATTGCTGCCGTCCATATATACGAGCGACATCGTTTTCCGCGCCAGGTCCAGCCCCGAAGAGGACGGCTGACGCACGTCCAGGTACAGGGGGTACACCTGCGGGGAACAGGCCACGAGGGCCAGTGCCAAAATGGCGAAACTCAGTTTTTTCATATCACTTGAGCCGTAAGGTCATATTCATCGGCGGCCGTAATCCGTACGGTAAGGAACTGTCCCACGAGGGACTCCGCTGCCGCACCGGAAAAAGCTTCCGCCAAGTAAGGAACCAGGATCTCGCCGTCCACTTCCGGGCTTTCGAACTCGCTGCGGCACACCAGCGTGCCCTCTGCGACATCGTCCACCAGCACACGGACTTCGCTCCCGATCCGGGACTGATTGTATGCAAGGGATATGCCACGCTGAAGCTCCATCAGCGCATCCAGCCGCTGTTTTTTCACGGAGGGGCGCACCGTGTCCGGGAAATGCGACGCATCGAAGGTCCCTTCCTCCTCCGAATAGGTGAAGGCGCCCAGGCGCTGGAAGCGGGACTCCTGAACGAACTGCAGCAGTTCCTTGAACTCTTTCGCGCCCTCGCCGGGATGGCCCACGATGAGGGTCGTACGCAACACCACGCCGGGAACGCGTTCCCGCATCCGGCGGATGAGCTCCCGCGTCCAGGCGCCGTCCACGCCCCGGTGCATCTTATCCAGGACAACGTCCGAGACGTGCTGCAGGGGGATGTCCATATAGCGGCAGACTTTGGGATTGCGGGCCATCTCGTCCAGCACGTCCTCCGGGAAATCGGCCGGATAGGAGTAATGGATGCGCAGCCACTCAATGCCCTCCACGGCCGACAGACGCCGCAGCAGCTCCGCCAGGCAGCGTTTCTTGTAGAGGTCCAGACCGTAGAAGGTGGTGTCCTGCGCAATGATGACGAGTTCCTTCACGCCGGTGGCGGCGAGGGCCTCGGCCTCCCGCACCAGCACTTCCATCGGAACGGAGCGATGCGGCCCGCGGATGAAGGGGATGGCGCAGTAGGAGCAGCGGCGGTCGCAGCCTTCCGAAATCTTGAGGAAGGCGTAGGGCCTGCGGCCTTCGGTGCGCACGCGGCGGTGCTCCTGCGAGCGGTCCGGCCGGCAGCCCAGGGCCTTCACCAGGGGCGCGAGGTCCCGTGCGCCGAACCAGCCGTCCACCTCCGGAATGAGTTCCGGAAGCTCTGAGGCGTAGCGCTCCGAGAGACAGCCGAAAACGAGGAGTTTCCCCACGGCGCCGGCCTTTTTGCGGGCCGCAGCCTCCAGGATCACCTGGATGGACTGCTCCTTTGCGTCGCCGATAAAGCCGCAGGTATTGACGAGCAGGACATCCACCCGTTCCCTAGCCTCCCCTTCCGGAACCAGCTCATAGGAGCCTTGTACCTGAAAAAGGAGATGCTCGGTGTCCACCGTGTTTTTGGAACACCCAAGGGTGATGACCTGCAGGGACGGCATTACTTTTCGGCCGCCTCGGCCTCCCTTTCTTCATCGGTGACGAAGTCCAGGGATGCGTAGTTCTTGAGGATGTTGTACCACTCCGCCACCTTCTTCATATGGGACACATAGAAGCGGGTTCCGTCGTAGTGGGGCAGGGCCTTTTCGAAGAGGGCTTTCAGTTCGGCGTCGGGTGCCTTTGCGCCGGGGGCGTCGGCCTCCTTCAGGACCTCATGCAACTTGCCGAAGACTTCCTGGAGCTTCACCTCGCCTTCTTCAGTGTAGATAGAGATGTCCGCCAGGGTGGTGATGCCGGCGCTGGCCGGGAAATTGCCCCGCTTTTTGTCCACGAGGGATTCCACGATGGCGCCGCTGCGGGACTGGGCTATGTAGGCGAACAGGCCCCGCTGGCCGCGGATGGAAAGGGTTTTTGCAAGATCGGTTTTCATATCTGTAAAGTATTGATTATCCGGTTCACGGCTTTCCCGAGTTTTTCCGGGTCGCCGTCGTTTTCTATTATAAAGGTGGCGGCCGATGCCGGGATTTCCGGCTGGGCGGCCATACGGGCGCGGACCTGCGCCTCGGGCAGGGCGTCGCGCGCCATCACGCGCCGCAGGCGGAGTTCCTCGGGCGCAGTCACCAGCACCACGGCGGAGGCCAGGCCGGCGAACAGGGGTTTGGAGAGGATAACGGCCGATTCCAGCGCCACGAAAGGCGCCCCCGTTTGCCGGGCCCTCCAGCGTCTGAAATCCCGTAGGACATAGGGATAGACGATGGATTCCACCGTCTCCCGCGCGGCCGCATCGCCGAAAATGCGGGCGGCGAGCCGGCCCCGGTCCAGGCGGCCGTCGGCCCCGCGGAGCGGCTCTTCCAGCGCCTTTTCCAGACTTCTGACCAGGAAAGGCCTGCGGTCGTAAATGGATTTGGTGCGCGTGTCGCAGTCGTAAACGGGGACACCGTGCACGCGCAGAAGGTCACAGACGGCGGATTTGCCGCTGCCGATGAGTCCTGTTACGATGACGGTTGGGCGGCGCATCAGAGTTCCACGCAGTCGAAGACCTCCGGTTCCACCCGGTATTCCAGCACGCCGGCGGGAAGGCGCAGCGTGCGCGGGGCGCAGCGGCCCGTGAGGGAGGTGCTGAAGTCCCGCCAGTCGATGTAAATCTTGAAGGAGTCCCGCGGGTCCTTAGCCAGCGGGAAGGCGCAGCGGAGGATGACCTTGGCCGTGGCGGGATAGACCTGCAGCTGGCGCCCGGCGGGAGCGTTCCACACCTCTACCGGGAGGGTGGCCTGCAGCTCCACATAGCGGGAAACGGGGAGTTCATAGCTCACCCTGTCGGCCGACATCCGCACGCCCTCGGGCGTATTGAGCCGGAGCACGCCGTGCTGCGACTCGCCCACATTGTCCAGGTCCAGACGCGGGGTGGTCACCTTTTCGATGGCCGCCAGATGCGCGTCGTCGCCATAGACCGTAACGGTGTCCGGCGACACGGCGAGCGGGCCGCACTGCATATACTGCGGAGCGAAGGACACAGAATGGGGCACTTCCACCGGAACGCGCTTGTTGTTTTCCACGGGGAAGACGAACCTGAGCGTATCCGTAATGAAGGCTTCCAGCTGCACGTTGTCGCCGAAGAACTGGTTGGTATAGGAGTTCTTGGTCCCGCCGATGACCCCGTAGGTGTCCGGCCCCAGTTTGCGCATATCGGCCCGGTCGAAACGGACCTTTACAACCTTGCGCTCCCGGCGGCTGTTCTCCCGCACCAGGCGGAATCCGTCGGCCCGGCAGCGCGCGCTCACGAGCACCGTGTTGGACGATTCCGTCCCGTGGCCCTCGATGTTGCACTGGGCCACCACCGGCACGCTCACGGTGCCGGAGTAGTCCTTGGACAGGTTGGTGAGCACCCAGACCAGGAAAGCCACAAGGACAGACAGGACCAGGAATATCCATTCCCGGCCCAATCCCCCTTTCCTGAGGCCTATGTGCTCCAGGAAAGACATTTTACTTCTGGGCGGCTTCGGAGTAGTCCTTCACCAGGCCCTGCTTGTCCACGCGCAGTTTCACGTCGCCGTCCACCTTGATGAGAGCGGTCTTTTCGTTCACTTCCAAGATTTCGCCGTAGATACCGCCCACGGTGACGATTTTATCGCCCTTCTTGAGGCCGTCGCGGAATTTCTGCATTTCCTTCTGCTGCTTGCGCTGCGGGCGGATCATAAAGAGGTACATCACCAGGATGATGGCGCCGAACATAAGGATGGTGGGCCAGGCGCTGCCCTGAGGGGCGGCACCGTCCGCGGGAGCCGCAGCGGGTCCCATCAGGAGGAAGAAGGTGTAAAGAAGGTTCATAGGGTTTTAACGATTTTGCCCTCGTCCAGGCGCTGCTTGATGAGGCGGTCCAGCAGACCGTTCACGAAGCCGTGGCTCTTGGGCGTTGAATAATATTTTGAAATTTCTACGTATTCGTTGATGGTCACCTTCACCGGGATGTCCGGGAAGGCTTCGGCCTCCGCCAGGCCCAGGCCGATGAGGACGGTGTCCGTGGCCACCAGGCGGTCGCGGTCCCACTTGGAGACCGAGGAGGCGATGAGGCTGCTGTACTCCCGGAAACGGCCGTAGGCCACGCTCACAAGCTGCCGCACGAAGTCATTGTCGCTGGCTACGTCTTCCTTGCCGCGGCCCTTCAGCACGTCGCTCTGGTACAGCGGCGGGTAACTCCAGCGGCCGCTGCGGGCGATTTCCTCCAGGGAATTCAGGCAGGTGCCCAGGACGTACCCGAGGTCGTCGGCCCAGAAGATGGAGGCATCCTCCAGGATGGCGGCGAGGGCCGCGTCGTCCTCCAGCTCCCGCCGGAAGATCTCCTTCCAGAGGGCGGCGTCCCCGGCAAGCGAATGCTCCGGAGCGTCCATATAGGCCCGGAAATAATCCCTCGTCTTGAGGGTTTCCCACAGCGCGTTCAGGAAAGCGTCGTTCTGCTCCCAGGAAAGACGCTTCTTCTCCATCAGGCGGAGAAAATCCGGATCCCCGGAGAGAAGGGCCGCCACGGCATTCTCCACAAACTTGAGGTTGGGGTTCTTTTCATCCTCCGTGGGATTGAACTTCCCGCGGGCGGCCTCCACCCGCTTGAGAGCTTCCTGCGTGAGGGCGGGAATGAGAGCCATCATATAGAGATACAGGTCCCGCGTGGCTTCTACGGACGACTCCAGGCTGCCCAGTACTTGTTTGAGCGAAAGGGCTGGATTTTCCGCATAGGCATACAGTACCTTAAAAGCCTTGATTCGAAGGATGCGCCGGTTTAACATAGAACAAATTTATTTGTACAAAGATAGCGTTTTTTAAATAATTTCCCTAAATTTGCAAGCATTAATACATAAAACGGATTACGTATGTACAGTGAAGATTACGATCGCAGGGAGCGCAACGGGGAAGATGTCTATTCCAAGCCGGTAAGGGCGGGAAAACGTACGTATTTCTTCGACGTCAAGAGCACGAAGGGGAACAACGACTTTTACCTCACCATTACGGAGAGCAAACGCCGCCAGGAGCGCGACGGCTCTTTCTCCTTCGACAAGCACAAGATATTCCTTTACAAGGAAGACTTCGAAAAATTCCAGGAAGGCCTGCAGGAAGCCGTCCGCTACATTATGCACGACCTTCTGCACGACGCCCCGCTGCGTCAGTATCCTTCCCGGGAAGAGAATGAGGAAAAACCCGAAGAAGAGAGCTTTTAATGATCCTCCTGAAGAACGTGCTTCTCTCCGGACACCCCGCCAATATCGCGGTGGAGGCGGGGAGAATCGCGCGCATCAGTGAGGAGCCGCTCCACCTTCCCGGCGCAGAGGAAGTGGACTGCAGCGGCAAGGCCGTCATCCCGGGATTCGTGAATATGCACACGCACGCGGCGATGATCCTGCTGCGCGGCATCCACGAGGACCTGGCCCTCTACGACTGGCTCTCCAACATCTGGAAAATCGAAGCGGGACTGGACCGCGACTTCATCTACTGGGGCAGCAAAGTGGCCTGCCTGGAGATGATCCGCAGCGGCACCACCACCTTCAACGACCAATACTGGTACTGCCCCCACACCCGCCGCGCCGCCCTGGAAATGGGTCTCCGCCCCGTGGTGTCTTTTATTTTCCTGGATTCGCACGACAGAGAACTGGCCCGCCGCCAGCGGGAAGCCTGCCACCGCCTGTATGAGCGCACGGTTTCGGAAGGCTGGGAACCGGGCAGCTTCGCGATCTCCATCCATTCGGTCTATACCGTCTCGGAAGAGAACATCGTGTGGGCGAACCGCTTCGCCGTGGATCGCGGCCTCAAGGTGCACCTGCACCTGGCGGAAACGCCCCAGGAGGACGCAGACTGCCGGAAAGCCCACGACGGACTCTCCCCCACCGCCTGGTTCGAACGCCTGGGCGTGCTGGGACCGCACGTGATTGCCGCCCACAGCCTCAATCTGGACGACGACGACATCTACACCCTGGGCAAACGCCAGGTGAGTTGCGTGCACAACATCAATTCCAACCTCAAGCTGGCTTCCGGCTTCCGCTTCCGCTACAACGAACTGCGGGACGCCGGCGCCAACGTGTGCATCGGCACGGACGGGGCCGCCTCGTCCAACAACCTGGATATGCTGGAGCATATGAAGAACACCGCCCTGCTCCAGAAGGCCTGGCGGGGCAATCCCGCGGAAATGCCCCTGCGGGAACTGATGGACTGCGCCACCGTGCACGGCGCCCGGGCACTGGGCTTCGATACGGGCGTCATCCGGGAAGGTGCCCTGGCGGACCTTTCCCTCGTGGATATCACCGGCACGGCCTTCCTGTCGCCGGGCTCGGTGGAGGCCAACCTGGTCTATGCCGCCCATTCGGACGTGATCACCGACGTAATGGTGGGCGGCCGATGGGTGATGCAGGGCCGCCGGATTCCGGGCGAAGAGGAAATCCTGCGGAACGCCCGCAAGGTCCTTTCTCAAATCTGAGCAAGCCTAAAGACCGATAACCAATGGATCCCCGTATAGAAACCATCAACCGACTGGCCGACATTGTCAAAAGCCGCATCGCAGGCCGCGCGCCCGTTCTGGGCATCGTCCTGGGCAGCGGGCTGGGCAAACTGGCCGATGTAATCCAGGACCCCATCGTCATCCCCTATAAGGAACTCCCCGGCTTCCCGGTCTCCACGGCCGTGGGCCACAAGGGCAATTTCATCGTGGGAGAGTTGGGCGGAAAGACCGTCATCGCGATGCAGGGCCGCATCCATTTCTACGAAGGCTACGGGATGGACAAAGTGGTCCTTCCCATCCGCGTGATGATAGGCGTGGGAATCAGGACGCTCGTCGTCTCCAACGCCGCCGGGGGCACCAACCTCGGCTACCACGTGGGCGACCTGATGATTATCAGGGACCACATCAATCTGCTCCCGAACCCGCTCATCGGCCCCAATTTCGACGACTTCGGCCCCCGTTTCCCGGATATGACGCGTCCCTACGACCCCGCCCTCATCAAGCTGGCCGTCAAGGTGGCCTCGGAACTGGGCTTCCAGTTGCAGCAGGGCGTGTACGTGGGCGGCACCGGCCCCTCCTATGAGACCCCGGCGGAATACAAGTACTTCCGTTCCATCGGCGGCGACGCCGTGGGGATGAGCACCATCCCGGAGGTCATCGTGGCCCGTCACGCGGGCATTCCGGTGTTCGGAATCTCCGTCATCACCAACGAAGCGCACGACGACTACGCGGAGGATTACCAGAACGACGGCGACGACGTAGTGGTGGCCGCCAATGCCGCAGCGGAAAAGATGACCGCCCTGATTGAACGAATGATAGAGAACATGCAGCTATGACCTACCTGGAAACCATATACCTCGCTTCCGACTATGTGAAAGCGCGCCTGGACGGGCGGGTGCCCACCGTGGGCATCGTCCTGGGCAGCGGCCTGGGAACACTGGCGGAGGAAATCAAAGATCCCATCGTCATCCCCTATAAGGACATCCCCGGCTTCCCGGTCTCCACGGCCATCGGCCACAAGGGGAACTTCATCGTGGGAGAACTGGCGGGAAAAACCGTCATCGCGATGCAGGGACGCATCCATTTCTATGAGGGATACGGAATGAATCTCGTCGTCCTGCCCATCCGCGTGATGAAGGTGGTGGGAATCCGGCACCTCTTCGTCTCCAATGCGGCCGGCGGCACCAACAGCCGTTTCCACGTGGGAGACATTATGGTGATCCGGGACCACATCAACCTGCTCCCGAATCCGCTCATCGGCCCCAATCTGGACGACTTCGGCCCGCGTTTCCCCGATATGACGCGCCCCTACGACCCCGGCCTCATCCGCCGGGCGGAAGCCATCGCCGCGGAAGAAGGAATCGGTCTGCAGAAAGGCGTTTACGTGGCCTGCAGCGGCCCCTGCTATGAGACGCCGGCCGAATACAGGTACTTCCGAAGCATCGGCGCGGATGCCGTGGGAATGAGCACCACGCCCGAGGTCATTGTGGCCCGCCACTCGGACATCCCGGTCTTCGGGGTTTCCGTCATCACGGACGTGGCCCGGGACACGGACGACGAAGACTACGTGACCGACGGAGAAGCCATTGTGGCAGCCGCCAATGCGGCCGCCCACAAAATGACGGTCATTTTCAAGCGCCTGATTGCAGAGCTGTAAAATTTTACTATATTTGCAGAATAGATAGAGGCCCGGCTATGCTGGAAGAGATACGCGATAATATCAAACAGCTGATCGCACGTTATGAGGCTGAGAAAGCGGAGAACGAACGACTCCGCCGTGAGTTACATACCTGCGAGGAAACCGGTGCCGCCCTTAGAAAACAGATAAACGAGCTGGAGTCAGAGATAGAGACCCGCAAACTCACCGAAGCTTTTTCGGCCGCCGCCCCCGCGGACGCCAAAGCCAAGGTCGATAAACTAATCCGGGAAATCGATAAGTGCATTTCCCTGCTGGAGGAAGCCTGATGGGACAGAAGATTAGCATCAAACTCGCCGGCCGCACGTTCAACCTCACGGCCGCAACGCCCGAGGCGGAACAGTTGTACCGTCGGGCGGCGGATGCCATCAACGCCCGCTTCAACGACATCAACCGTTCGCATCCGGGCAACACCGTGAGCGACCTGATGTCGCTGGTCGCCCTCAACGAGGCGGTGGTCCGCCTCAGCCTTCAGGGAGAGATGGAACTTCGCCAGGAGGCGGAGAAAAAGCTGGGAGCGGACCTGGAACGCTATCTCAAAGACGCCCTCAAACAAGCATAGCCGCCGGATATCGAAAGCTGAAATCAACACGATTCACTTCGCCGGGTTAACTTAGGCCGCGAATGGCGGGCCCTCCCAGAAGGGATACCTGAACCGGCCGGGACCCAAATCTTATACCCATAAGATTTTCTGACTGGATGCCGGTGGCTTTTTTACAGAGCACATCTGTTTTCGCACGTGGAAACAGGTGTGCTTTTATGTTGGACAACAACACAATATATATACTATGGATATCGTAAGCATTATCATCGGATTCGTAGCCGGCGCCATCATCGCACTGGCTGTGTACATACTCGTTGTCAGGAGCATACAGAAAGGCAAACGCAACGAGATTCTCCAGAAGGCGGAGGTCGAAGGAGAGAAAATCAAGAACGAGCGCATCCTCCAGGCCAAGGAGAAGTATCTCTCCCTCAAGGCGGATTATGAAAAGACGGTGAACGAGCGCAACAACCAGCTGCGCGACGCGGAAAACCGCATCCGCCAGAAGGAAGGCGCCCTGAACCAGAAACTCGGGGAGGCGGATAGAAAAGTCCGGGAGCTGGAGGCCCAGCGGGCATCGGCCAAAGCCCACGAGGAAGCGATGCAGGAGAAGGAGAAGGAATATGAGGAGATGCGCACGCAGGCCATCCGCCAGATCGAGACCATCGCCGGCCTGAGCGCCCAGGAGGCCAAGAACCAGCTGATGGAGTCGATGAAGGCGGAAGCCCGCACGGAGGCGCAGGCCTACATCAACGACTGTATGGACGAGGCCCGGCTGAACGCCGCCAAGGAAGCCAAGCGCATCGTCATCAACACCATCCAGCGCACGGCCACGGAAACGGCCATCGAGAACGCCGTCACCACCTTCCCCATCGACAACAACGACATCAAGGGCAGCATCATCGGCCGGGAAGGCCGTAACATCCGCGCCCTGGAGGCCGCCACCGGCGTGGAAATCGTGGTGGACGACACCCCGGACGCCATCCTGCTGAGCGCCTTCGACCCTGTGCGCCGCGAAGTGGCCCGTCTGGCCCTGCACCAGCTGGTGGTGGACGGCCGCATCCATCCCGCCCGCATCGAGGAAGTGGTCGCCAAGGTGAAGAAACAGCTGGAAGAAGAGATCCTGGAAACCGGCAAGCGCACCTGCATCGACCTGGGCATCCACGGCCTGTCGATGGAACTGGTGCGGATGATCGGCCGGATGAAATACCGTTCCTCCTACGGCCAGAACCTGCTGCAGCACTCGCGCGAGGTGGCCAACATCTGCGCCATCCTGGCCAGCGAGCTGGGGCTCAACCCCAAGATTGCCAAACGAGCCGGCCTGCTGCACGACATCGGCAAGGTCTCGGAAGAGGATCCGGACCTGCCGCACGCCCTGCTGGGTATGAAACTGGCCGAACAGTACAAGGAGAAGCCGGAAATCTGCAACGCCATCGGCGCGCACCACGAGGAAACGGAAATGACCTCCCTTTACGCTCCGCTGGTGCTGGTTGGAGACGCCATCTCCGGCGCCCGTCCGGGTGCCCGCCGCGAGGTGATCGAAAGCTACATCAAGCGCCTGCGCGGGATGGAGAACCTGGCCGGCGCCTATCCCGGCGTCACCAAGGCCTACGCCATCCAGGCCGGCCGCGAACTGCGCGTGATCGTAGGAGCCGAACAAGTCTCGGACCACGACGCAGAGGTGCTCTCCGTGGATATCGCCAAGAAGATCCAGGACGAGATGACCTACCCCGGACAGGTCAAGATCACCGTCATCCGGGAAACCCGCAGCGTAGCCTACGCAAAGTAGAATATGAACACACGCTTTCTTGCTTTCTCGGCCGCCTGCCTGCTGCTTTTGGGCTGCGGGCACCGGTTGCGGGACGGTGAGTATACCCTCACGGTCCTTTCCACCAACGACGTCCACGGCGCCTGGTTCGACTCCACCTACACGGGAAGCCGGGTTCGCAAATCGCTCTTTGCCGCCAAATACTGCATCGACAGCGTACGGGTGGCCGACGGAGCGCAGAACGTGCTCCTGGTGGATGCCGGGGACTGCCTTCAGGGCGACAACGCCGTCTACTATTTCAATTACGTGGACACGCTGTCCCCGCACCTGTTCCCGCGCCTGATGAAGTATATGGGCTACGACGCCATCGCGTGGGGCAACCACGACGTAGAGACCGGGCACGCCGTCTACGACCGCGTGCAGCGGGAACTGGTGAAGGACGGCATTCCGTTCCTGGCCGCCAATGCCGTGCGGAACGACAACGGGAAGTCCTACTTCCCCCAGTATAAGCTGGTGGACAAAGCCGGTCTCCGCATCGCCGTGCTGGGCTATGAGAACGCGAATATCAGGAGCTGGCTCTCGGAAGAGCTCTGGAGCGGAATGCATTTCGAGCCCATCGCGGGCCGCATCCAGGCCGATGTAGACTATGTCCGCAGGAAGGAGCGCCCCGACGTAGTGGTGGCCATCGTCCACTCCGGTACCGGGGCGGGTGACGGCACCAATCCGGAGTCGGAGGCGATGGACGTCTTCAACCTCGTGAAGGGGGTGGACTGGGTCATCTGCGGACACGACCATCGGCCCTATGTAGAGGCACGGGATTCCTGCGCCCTGCTGAATTCCGGCAGCCACTGCCGTTACCTCGCGCACGGAAAACTCCGCCTGCGCGTTGAGAAGGGCGCCGTTGTGGAACGCTCCTATGAGGCGGACCTCATTCCCATCAAGGCCAGGCTGGTGGACACCGCGATGCGCGCGCTTTTCCGCCCGGAGTTCGAGGCCGTGCGGGAATTCACCCTGCGGGAAGTGGGCGTGCTGAACGTAGACCTGCGCACGCGGGACGCCTACATAGGGATGAGTCCTTATGTGAATCTCATCCATACGCTCTGCCTGGGCCAAGAGCCCGCGCAGCTGTCCTTTGCCGCGCCCCTCACCTACAACGGAAACGTGGATGCGGGCATCCTCCGTTTCAACGACCTTTTCACCATCTATCCGTTTGAGAACCAGCTCTTCATCATCACGATGACGGGCGAGGAAATCCTGCGCTATCTGGAGGCCTCCTACGACCGCTGGATCCAGACGGTATCGCGCCCCGGAGAGCACGTTCTCAAGATTGTTCCCCGCAGCGACGCCCGCACCCAGCAGAAGGGCTGGTCCTTCGTGGGCCGCTCCTACAACTTCGATTCGGCGGGCGGTCTCAACTATACGGTGGACGTGACCAAACCCCGCGGAGAGCGCATCTCGGTGTCGTCTATGGCCGACGGAAGCGCCTTCGACCCCGCCGGCACCTACAACGTGGCGATGACTTCCTACCGCGCCAGCGGCGGCGGTAGCCTGCTGGAGGAAGCGGGCATCGACACCGACGACATCGATTCCCGCGTAGTGGCCCGTTATCCGGAGATCCGGAATATCCTGTACGATTACCTGCTGAAGAACGGCTCCATCGACCCGGAGGTTATTTCCGATCCCTCGGTCATCGGCACCTGGAAGTTCATCCCCGAAAAAACAGCCGGGCCGGCTTTGAAGGCCGACCTGGAGCTGCTGTTCGGAAAGTAGGAACTACCTCCTGAAATTCTTCATTTGCTGCATAAGGGTGCCGGTGACGGCGCCCTTCATCATTTTGCGGGTGCCCTCGAACTGCTTGAGGAGCTTGTTCACCTCCGGGAGGGAGGTGCCGGAACCCTCGGCGATGCGCTTGCGGCGGCTGCCGTTGATCACGTCCGGATGTTCGCGTTCATAGGGAGTCATCGAGAGGATGATGGCCTCGGTGGCCTTGAAGGCATCGTCCGGGATATCCACGTCCTTGATGGCCTTCCCCACGCCGGGGATCATCCCCGCGAGGTCCTTGATGGAACCCATCTTCTTCACCTGCTGGATCTGCTGATAGAAATCCCACAGGGTGAACTGGTCCTTGGCGAGTTTCTTCTTGAGGGCCCGGGCTTCTTTCTCGTCGAACTGCTCCTGGGCCTTCTCCACCAGGGAAACTACGTCGCCCATCCCGAGGATGCGGTCCGCAATCCTTTCCGGATGGAAAACGTCCAGGGCTTCCATCTTTTCGCCGCTGGAGACGAACTTGATGGGTTTCCCCACCACGGCCTTGATGGAAAGGGCCGCACCGCCGCGGGTGTCGCCGTCCATCTTGGTGAGCACCACGCCGTCGAAGTCCAGGCGGTCGTTGAAGGCCTTGGCGGTTTCCACGGCGTCCTGGCCGGTCATCGCATCCACCACGAACAAGGTCTCGGTGGGTTTTACGGCCTCGTGGAGGGTCGATATCTCATCCATCAGTTCCTGGTCCACGGCCAGGCGGCCGGCTGTATCCACGATCACCACGCTGTAGCCATCGGCCTTCGCCTTCGCGACGGCGGCCTTGGCGATCTTCACGGGATCCTTCTCCCCTTCTTCCGTATAGACGGGCACCTGGATGCTCTCGCCCAGCACTTTCAGCTGTTCGATGGCGGCCGGACGGAAGGTGTCGCAGGCGGCCAGGAGGACCTTCATCCCCTTCTTGGACTTCAGATGCAGGGCCAGCTTGCCGGAGAAAGTGGTCTTACCGGAACCGTTGAGACCCGCCACCAGCACGATGCCGGGATTGCCCTTCACGTTGACGTCCTGCGCGGTGGAGCCCATAAACGACGCCAATTCGTCGTGCATGATCTTCACCATCATCTGCTGCGGCTTCACGGCGGTGAGTACGCCGGTGCCGATGGCCTTGTCCTTCACCTGGTTGCAGAAGTCCTTGGCCACCTTGTAGCTTACGTCGGCGTCCAGCAGGGCCTTGCGGATGTCCTTGACGGTCTCCGCCACATTGATCTCGGTGATTTTCCCCTCACCCTTCAGGATTTTGAAAGACCTCTCCAGCCTTTCGCTCAGATTCTCGAACATAGGGTCTCGCTTTGGTTCTGCAAAGATACGATTTTTCACCAATCGGCTAAAAAAATTGTCGATTTTTATCGGTTTTAGCCGAACCGCAAAAAAAATGCATCCCTTTTACTTGACCCGACCGTGAATAACGCCTTAATTCGCCGCCGGCCCGGCAACGTCGCCCGGCCTTAAAAGCATCATTTATGAAACACTGCATTCCGGCCCTTGCGGCCATCCTGCTGGCGGCGACCGCCTGCGACGATTTCTCCCTCTGGGACGCGCCCCGGGAGAAAGGAACCCTGCGCTGGACGCTGGAAAGCGCGCCCGAGGCGAAAGCCGCCGAAGCGCTCACCGACGTCGACGACTACATCCTCACCATCCGCGACGCCGCCGGCGCCGTCCTCTACGAGGGAAGCTGGGGGAACTCGCCCCAGGCCCTGGAAGTGGAGGAGGGCAGCTACACGGTGGGCATCGTCTCCATCCCCTTCGACGCGCCGGCCTTCGACAGCCCCCAGTACGGCGACGAGCAGGCGGTGCAGGTGCCCGCCGGGAAAAGCGTCACGGTGCACCTCAGCTGCACGCTGCTGAACGCAGGGATCCGCCTGAAAACGGGTTCGGACTTCCTGGAATCCTACCCGGACGGCGTCCTCTACGTCCAGCAGGGGACCGCAAGACTCCCCTATCTCTACCGCGAAACCCGCACCGCCTACGTCAAGGCCGGGCTGGCCTCGGTCCTGCTCTACCACGAAGGACAGAACCGCTTCGAGACGCTCTTTAACCGCCTTTTGGAGCCGCGGGAGGTGCTCACCGTCCGCATCAGCGCACCGGGCGGCGGGAGCGGCGGCGGGCAGAACCGCATCACCGTCCAGACCGACACGGTGAAGGTCTGGGAGAACGAGAACGTGGTCATCGGCAGCCAGGACGGCAAACCGCTTTCCGTGGCCGATGCCCCCTTTCACATCGGCGAGGAGGGCGTCTGGGTGACAGGATACATTGTGGGCGGGGATCTCACGTCGGCCGGAAAAAGCGTGAAGACCGAGGGCATCACCAAGAACACGCACCTGGCGCTGGCCGACCGGTCCACGGTGACCGAGAAAGCCGCCTGCCTGGCGGTGGAACTGCCGCAGGGGAAGCTGCGCGACGCGCTGAACCTGGTGGATCACCCCGGCCTCATCGGCCGGCGGGTCCTCCTGAAGGGGAACCTGGTGGAAAAGTACTTCGGAACGGTGGGGTTGAAGGCGACCGCGGACTACGAATTCCAGTAGCTAGAACTGGCGGCGGAGCAAGCGCAAAAAGGATGAAAACGCCCGCTGGTACCACTTGCGCCGCATTTTCCATTCCTGCGGCGTCCACTCGTGCGCCCCGTCCATATCGGCCTCGAAGGAGCGCCGCATATGGGCGGCCACCTCCTCGTCGTAGATGAGCGTATCCACCTCGTAATTGATGTGGAAACTGCGCTCGTCCAGGTTGGTCGTGCCGATGACCGTGAGCGCATCGTCCGCGCAAAGCGTCTTGCTGTGGATGAAGGGACCGCCCCGCTCGAAGACGCGGACGCCCGCCTCCAGGCATTCGGCGTAATAGCCGCGGTTTGCGGGCCGCAGGAAAGGCGTGTCCACGTTTTCCGGCAGCATCAGGCGCACGTCCACCCCGCGGCGGGCCGCCGCCTTGATGGCATCCAGAAGGCGCTGCGGGGGAACGAAATACGGCGTGCACAGGAACACGTAGTCGCAGGCCTCTTCCAGGATATGGCAAAAGGCCTCCAGCATCGGCGCAGGCTCGTTTTCCGGGCCGCTTGATACCACCTGGAGGGACTTGCCCCGGAAGGGGGCATCGACCTCCGCCTCACCGGGTTTCAGATAGAACTCCGGCGGCAGGGATGCGCGGCCGCCGCTGTCCCGCCAGCTCTCCAGGAAAGATGCGCTGTAGCGCGCCACCACGGGGCCGGTGATGCGCAGGTGCGTGTCCCGCCAGCGGTAGAAATAATTGTCGTTGAGGTTCATCCCGCCTGTATAGGCCACCTTTCCGTCGATGACCACGATCTTGCGGTGCTGCTGGTGGTTGATGCGGAAAAGCCATTTCCGGAAACCCTGTTTGATATGGGTGAAACGGATTTCCTCCACGCCGGCCTTGATCATCTCGGTGAAAAAGGAGCGCGGGATGGTGAACAGCCCGCTCCAGTTGTTGTTCAGAAAACGCACCTGGACGCCTTCCGCGGCCTTTCTCATCAGGATTTCCCGCACCTCGCGCCCCGCTTTGTCGTTGCCGAAGCGGAAGTATTCGATATGGATGAAGGAACGGGCCGCTTCCAGGTCTTTCAAGAGCAGCTCCCGCTTGCGCAGGCCGGAAGTGATGATCTCGAAGGAATTTCCCTCGTAGATCCGGTTTTCCTCCCCCCTCTCCCGCAGCCGGCGGGCCAGGAGGCGGAAACGGGGGTATTCCTGGTTATCAGTCATCGCGAAGGCAAATGTAGTCATTTTTTCGCAGAAAGTTGTTACCTTTGCAGACTTGAACAATAATAGCAACGGATGAAGCATTACCTGAAAAACCTGGAAGAACAGGTGCACCAGCGCGCCCTGTGCACCGCCCTGTGCGACTTTGAAGGCGCCAGCTACACCTATGCCGACGTAGCGTGGGAAATCGCCGGCATCCACGCCTTCTTCCGGGAGGCGGGCATCAAGAAGGGGGACAAGATTTCCCTCGTGGCCCGCAATTCGGCCCGCTGGGCCATCTTTTTCCTGGCCGCCAACACTTATGAGGCGGTCATCGTCCCCATCCTTCCCAACTTCACGCCGGAAGGGGCGATGCAGCTCATCCATCACTCGGACAGCGTGCTCCTGATTACGGACGCCGACATCTGGAAGAATATGTCGCTGGAGAATCTCCCCCTCCTGCGCGGGGTCATCAACGCCCGTGAAGACGGCCTGCTGTGGGCCCAGCCCAACATCCAGGCCGCCTGGAACAAGCGGAAGGCCGTCCTCAAGAAGGAATACCCCAAAGGCCTGGATCCCCAGCAGGTTCACTACCACGACAATCTGGACGCGCTGGCCATCATCAATTACACTTCCGGGACCTCCGGGGACCCCAAGGGAGTGATGCTCACCTATGCGTCGGTTTCGGACGTGGTGGATTATCTCCAGGTGCACATCACGGACCAGCCGGAATGCATCGTCTCGATGCTCCCCCTCGCCCACATTTACGGCCTGGTGATGGAGCTCATCTATCCCTGCTGCACCGGTTTCCGCATCTGTTTCCTGGGGAAGACCCCGTCGCCGTCGCTGCTGAAAAAAGCGATGCAGCAGGAGCATCCCACCATCATCATCACCGTCCCGATGGTGATGGAGAAAGTCTATACCAGCTGGGTGAAACCCGCGATGAACACCCGTTCCGGCAAAGTGCTCAGCTCCGTGCCGGGCGTGCGTATGAACTTTTACAAATCCATCGGCGATATGGTGCTGGGGAACTTCGGCGGCGCCGTCCGCACCATCATCATCGGCGGAGCGCCCCTCAACTGGAAGGCGGAAGTGGCCTTCCGTAAGATCGGCCTCCCCTATGCCGTGGGTTACGGAATGACCGAAGCCGCCCCGCTGCTGGCCTTCGTGATGCCGGACGGCTATGTGGCCGGCTCCTGCGGCAAGCCGATGCACGAAATCCGCATCGAGTCGTCGGATCCCGAACGCGTGCCGGGCGAAATCCAGTCGCGCGGTCCGAACCTCACCGTGGGCTATTACAAGAATCCGCAGGCCGATGAAGCCGCGTGGACCCCGGACGGCTGGTTCCGCACCGGAGACCTGGGTACGATGGATGACGGCGGCAACCTTTTCATCCGCGGCCGCATCAAGGCCCTCATCCTCAATTCCTCCGGTCAGAACATCTATCCGGAAGAAGTGGAGCAGATCCTCTCGAACGACCCCATCGTGGAAGAATCGGTGGTC
>JAEEGH010012732.1_pt1 | contig 18792 bp, 21 predicted proteins | sample 9134181 | NCBI WGS metagenome assembly JAEEGH01 (sample SAMN16246544, study PRJNA631951) | gut metagenome | biome: gut microbiome; feature: rumen; material: DP-attached | host: Bos | place: Iran: Karaj | collected 2018-10 | reverse complement strand
CATATAGCGGAATCTCTTTGAAACACAAGGGGTTCCGCTTTTCTTTTTTCTTTGCTCGGAGGGGTGAAGTATGCCCTTCCCGAAAGAATACCCGAACGTTTTCCCGAAGAAACAATGGGTAGGCGGGGGATTATGGATGCTGACTTGAACAAAGCACTTCCACAAGTATTAATTTAGACCCCGCCTAAGGAGCGGTAAACGAAAGAAATATGTATAAGCGAATGATCGACAAAAACGAGTACAATGTACGGATGGCCACAGAGGCCCGTAAGCAACTGGCACTGATGAATAAGTGCCGAATGCACAAACAAGGAGGTCATGGAATAGCGAACCAACCCTTCTACACAAAGTTTCTTAATCGCTAACTAAAGTTTAATCTGAGACGAAAGCAAGGTGAGGGAAGTCTCGCGAGTGAAAAGGATCCAATTTCAGCACTTGCCGAATCTCGCAATCGAATCAGAAAAAAATGAAAATTACAAAGTTTGAAGAGCAGATTTTACAGAACGCTGTCCAGATGGACGCAAGTATTAACTTCCAGACCAATGGCAACTTGCTGATAGTGCCGTGCCCATGGGAGAGTGACAAGGAGGTGACAGGCGGTGAACGTGTGAAGTATCGTGCCGGCATCGAGGTGGATGCCGACGGACGCACCAGAGTGAAACGTTATAACATTGGCAAGAACGGTCCACTCCACGAGACTCTCTATGAAACACCTCACGGAGCCGTGAAGATGACCCGCCCGCAGTACCGCCACAAGGCCGACGGTTATCACAAAGCAGGCCCGCGTCGTCGCATGGATGAGGAGTTCGTCTACGTCACGTTCAAATTTCCGAAGAAGTACGGGCTGGCACTGACCAGGGCTCTCTACGAGGAGGAAGCCGACGAAATTATGTCTTACTTTAAAACAAGAAAGGAGGAAACCGTATGGAAATGAATCAGATGGAGCAGGCTAAGTATTTCACATGCATAGGCAGGGGGCATGGAGCCCCTTGCATCCCTGCCACCCGGGAGACTTGGGAGATGATGCGCCGAGAGCCTTGGCTCGCACAGATGTGCGCACGTATAGAGAAAGGTGACGAGGCGTTGAAACATCGATTGCCTGTCTGGACGCCCAGCTGTGCTGAATTCCGTGACAATCACCGTGCTGCTGCCGATGCCGTCAAGCCGTTGCCCAGACTGATGATGGACTTCGATGAGAAAGGGCATACGGACGACATTCTGTCGAAATTGAAAATTGAAAATGGAAAATTGAAAATTGGCTGCGCCGAACCAGACTTACATGGGATGGTGGTGCTGCTGATAGAAGAATCTGCCCGACGAGGAACACATGTGTTGGTGGAACTGCCTGCGGGCATGGATGCTGAAACAGCCCAGCAGTTGATGAAGGAGGCTACGGGTTTCGAGCCGGACAAGCAGGTGAAGGGCGTTGACAGGTGCATCTATATGGTGCCCGAGGATCATACCCGATACGTCAGCGAGAAGTTGTTTGAGGTGGTTGAGGTAGTCGAGGGCGACACACAGGGGACAGTCCCTCAGTGCTCCGTAAACTGCGCACAGCAGGGACAGTCCCCATGTGTCGCTGAGGTCACCGAACGCCGTTATCCGCAGGAGTTCAAGGGCGTGCCTTATACCTCTATTATTAGTGAGAACTGGCGCAGGACGGGTGGTGAACCCAGTGAGGGTGAGCGCAATAAACGACTCCATCAGTTGGCTGCTAATCTCCGTGCCATCTGCGACAACAACGAGGAATGGCTGTTAGAGGTGATGCCTAAGTACGGTTTGTCGGCTCAGGAAATGCGGGGCATTATCCACTCGGCCTGCAAGGAGCCCACCAAAGGTTCGCGCCTGATGGATCAGATTGTTGATGACCTCTGGCGCAGCTTTCTCCCCCTAAGTAGGGGGAGCCAGAGGGGGTCTGAACAGTCGGATGTGCTTGAGGATTGGTTTGAGGCGGATCAGACCACCCCTGACCCCTCCTACTCAGGAGGGGAAGTGCCGAAGGCAATCTACAAGAATTTGCCGATAGGTTTGAAGGAAAGCCTCGCAGGTGTGCCGGTTACGATGCACATGCCTGTACTCTGTTCGGTGATGCCGATTGCTGCTGCCTACGCTGACCAAGTGACCGTTGAGTATTGTGATGGCAATATACATCGTCTTGGGCTGATGAGCATCATCCGTGGTGAGCAGGCTTCGAACAAGAGCGTTTGTAAGAATGCCGTTGACCTCTGGAAGCATCAGTTGGACGAAGAGGACGCTCTTGCACGCAAGCGTGAAGAGGAATGGAAGGAGCGTAAGAAAGGCCGCAAGGCCAATGAGAAGGCACCCGAAGACCCACACGTCTTGATTCGAGTAGTGCCTGTGACGGTATCGTGTTCCACGCTGTTGAAACGATTCAAGAATGCTCAGGGGCATACCATCTATTCCTTTGGTGAGGAATTGGACACGCTTCGAAAAACGAACGGTGCTGGCTCGTGGTCATCGAAGTACGACATCTATCGTCTCTCGTTCGACTTTGGTGAGTGGGGACAGGATTACAACTCTGATCAGGCTGAGTCGGGAGTGGTCAACGTGGCCTACAACTGGACGATGCTCGGCACCTACGGAGCCATGCGGAAATGCTTCAAGTCGGACAATATCGAGAATGGTCTTTCGTCGCGAATCTTGGTGGCAGAGATGCCTGACTCGTCCTTTCAGAAGATGCCGAAGTTCGGCAAGCGTTCGGCTGAGGACGAAGCCAAAATTCAAGAGGCCGTCACCCGTCTGCGTTCGTATTCGGGTTTGGTTGACACCCCTCGTCTGCGTAAGGCCATCGAGGAATGGGTAGAGCAGAAACGTGTGGAGGCAGCCAAGGACATCGACCACGTGAAGGACACCTATCGTAAGCGTGCTGCTGTCATCGGCTTCCGTTGTGGGGTTATCTTCCATCTGCTCTCGGGTAAGGACAAGGAAACTAAGCCGTGTCTGGAGTTTGCCCTGATGATGGCCGAATATTGTCTGAGTCAGCAGATCAAGACCTTCGGCGAAGCCTTGCAGAGTCAGTATGTCGATGCTCAGGACGAGTGCCAGCGATATGGAGCCAACCACTCGGTGTTCGACCAACTGGCTCCTGTGTTCACCGTCGATGACCTCCGTGCCTTGAAGCGTGGATTCTGTAGCGACGTGTCGCTCAGGAAGATTATCTCTCGCTGGATGCGTGACGGCTGGATTGAGAAGACCGACCAGAAGCATTGGAATAAAGTGAAGAGTGAAAAGTGAAGAGTGAAGAATTTGCTACCGCACACGAATGTGACTTTGTGACTTCGTGACATTGTGACATTAAGGTCGTTCGACCTTGAACTTTCTCACGTTCGACAGAGTCCAAACGAGCTTGGCTCTGTTCTCACTTAATCGAGACTTTAAGGAGGTTCGCGGTCTTAGCACCGCACCTCCAATTTAGAAACTTAAAAATAAAAACGAATATGGAACTGATTTTGGAACGTATAGCAAAACGCAAGACCTACACGATAGGACACCTCTACATCCGCCAGCAGGTGATGGACGAATATCTGCCCGGAACAGAAGACAAGTATTTCTGCGACACCCTCGAACCCACTTGGCGCGACTATGCCCACGGGGCATACAAGGTGAAAGGCCGTTCGGCCATCCCCGAAGGTCGCTACGCCGTAGTGATCTCTTGGAGTCCGAAGTTCAAGATGTGGCTTCCCATCCTGCTCGGTGGCCCTGAGTTCAACAAGCAGTGGCAGGGCATCCGCATCCACATGGGCAACACCGTCAAAGACACCCAAGGCTGCATCCTCGTCGGTCGCAACCAGCGTGTTGGTGAAGTCCTCGAATCCCGCAAGTGGCTCTACGAATTGAAGCAGAAAATAGTCGAGGCCAAGAATAAAGGTGAAGCCGTCTGGCTAACCATCAAATAGCATCTGGAATAGTTTCAACGACGAAAGAAGAAAGGGAACCGTGATGGCTCCCCTTCTTTGTTTCTATAGGCTTACGAGTGACGAAAACCTTACGATTACGACCGCCGCAGATCCTTCAGCTTCTGCTTGTAGGCTTTGCGCAGCTTGCGAACGGCCTTGTCGCGTATCTGCCGCACACGCTCACGCTTCAGGTCCATATCCTCAGCTATCTCAGCCATCGTCTCACGCTCTTGGGTAATGCCAAAGAAGGCGTTCACCACCTGACTCTCCCGCTGGTTCAACGACAGCAGCGCAAATTCAACGGCATTCTCGACGGCCTCGGAGTGTACACGTTCGTCAGCCATAGGCGCATCAGGATTCACCAGCACAGACAGCAGACTCGTATTCGTACGATGGCCAAGAGGGGCATCCACAGACAACGGCTTGCTCTGCTGGTGGGCCGTCGGATCACCCAGCGCATCCTTGGGCACCTGATAGAGCCCTGCCTGCTGAGAGATGGCCTTCTCAATCTGACTACGAATGTGTCCAGCAGCGAAATTCACGAATCTCACGCCCTTCTCACCGTCGAACTTCGTGGCAGCCTTCATCAGTCCGATGTTGCCTTCACTCACCAGATCCTCCATCGCCAAGCCATTGCCTTTATACTGACGGGCTATGACAACCACAAACTTCAGGTTAGCCTCCACCAGTCGTCCCAACGCCTTATCGTCGCCTTGCTTGATCTTCCGCGAGAGTTCACGTTCCTCTTCGTTGCTGAGCAGGTTGTTGTGCCCTATCTCGTCCAGATACTTGTTCAATGCACTATCTTCCATAATTCTGTTCTTTTGTTTCTGTTTGCAAATATAATGAAAATCCTCCACTTTTGCCAATCAATGAGCCAAAAATGCACCGATTTTTAAGAAAAGTTTTCTCTTTTTGCTCTTCCTTGCATCCGTTTGGAAAATAATTCGTAATTTTGCACCATTAATCATAAAACAAAAGAGGATTCATGGAATACATGTCACAAGAGGGCTACGACAAGCTCGTGGCCGAATTACGTCATATGGAGAGTGTGGAACTGCCACAGGTAAGGGATGCCATCGCAGAGGCTCGCGATAAAGGCGATCTCAGCGAGAACTTTGAATACCATGCCGCCAAGCGCGAACAAGCCCGTCTGCTGGGGCGCATCCGATTCAAGCAGAAGGTGCTTGCCAATGCACGAGTTATCGATATGTCGCGACTGGGTACTGACAGCGTACAGCTGCTCAGCAAGGTGGAGATGACCAATCTTGCCACCAATGCCCGAATGACTTACACCATCGCCAGCCCCAATGAGGCTAACCTGCGTGAAGGCAAGATCTCTATCAAGTCACCCATCGCACAGGCGCTGCTGAACAAGAAAGTAGGTGATGTCGTCGAGGTGCGCGTGCCGGCAGGCATGATGAAACTCCGCATCGAGAGCATTTCACTTTAAAGATGATCATAAACGGATTTTGCAGTATGAAAAAGATACGGCCCATTTCGCTTTTCGCCTTTTCATGTATCGTGAGCATAGGGACGTTGTTGCTATACAACCTTCCCTTCTTTAATTATGTATCTCAGAATACCAATGAAAGTACAGGCGGGATTATATTCCTGCAGGCGTCACTTGTTATTATCATGCTGGCGCTCAACTTTATGTTGACCTATCTGTCGATGTGGCTGTTGAGGATAGTCGCTCGTATTCTGCTGGCAATCTTTGCCATCATCAATGCCACGGCGGTCTATTTCATCATCACCTATAGCGCCATCATTAATGCGACAACCATTGAGAACGTATTCAATACCAGATACTCCGAAGCCTCAGGATTCTTCAGTTGGTCGTTGTGGATGTTCATTGCAGTCTTTGGTGTCCTCCCTGCCTTGTATTGCCTGATGCAGCCTGTGGTCATCGGCAAGGCAAAGAAACTGGGTATCTATTGCGGCAGTTCTCTGGCTATTATCCTTCTCGTCGCATCGCTGAATATCAGCCAGACACTCTGGATCAGTCAGCACGATACTGAATTGGGCGGATTGCTACAACCCTGGTCGTATGTGGTGAATACTTGTCGTGTCATCAGCAGTTATCAGGATGAACAAGCCGAAGAGATAAAACTTCCTGACGGCACGATTGCTGATCATGAGAAGGCCGTTGTGGTGCTCGTTATCGGTGAGTCGGCACGTAAAGCCAACTTCCAGCTCTACGGCTATCAGCGTGATACCAATCCGTTGCTGTCCAAGCAAGAAGGGCTGAAAGTGTATCAGGCTACGGCATGTGCCACTTACACCACTGCCGGCACCAAGGCAATCCTTGAACCTAAGGACAGCGGTGATCTGTATGAGTTGCTGCCCAACTATGCCTTCAGGACTGGTGTTGACGTGTCGTGGCGTACATCCAACTGGGGAGAGCCGCCCATACATATCGATGAGTATCTCACAGACACGGACCTTTCCGATTTGTATCAGGGTAAGAGTAATGACTACGATGACATCCTCTATTATGGCCTTCGTGAACGTATAGAATCCAGTAAGAAGGACAAAGTGCTGATTATCCTGCACACCAGCACCAGTCACGGCCCGAAGTACGCCGATAAATATCCCAAGGAGTTCGAGGTGTATAAGCCTGTGGCTAAAAACATAGAAGAAGGTGAGAAGAACATCGGTATGCTGATTAATGCTTACGACAACACCATCCGTTACACCGACTTCCTTCTGAACAGCCTCATCAACACCTTACGTGAGATGAAAGACTGGCATAGTGCCATGATATTTATCTCCGATCACGGTGAATCACTGGGAGAAAACAAGATGTTCATGCACGGCCTTCCCATGAAGCTGGCACCAAAGGTGCAGTATGAGATACCATTCCTGGTATGGACCTCTGACGGTTTCAGGACGTACAAGCAGACATCAAGCTCTCAGGATGCCCCTGAAGGTGAATTGCCTGCGGTACTCGAACAGCATTACATCTTCCATTCCGTGCTCAACCTGCTGTCGATACAATCGCCTGCTTACAACAAAGACTATGACATCTTTGTATCCAGATAGTCAATAATATAAGGACATGGAACGAAAACTGTTTTGCGAAATATCGCCCTTCACCTATCGGCTGTCGATGGAGAAGGAAATCCTGAAGCGCCACGTTCGGGACTTGCTGCGGAAGACGCAGTTTGCCAGAGAGCGGACGGAGGACTCATTGCCCGTGGTGGTCTATCGCCACAATTCGCTCATCCGTCGGCGACTGGGCAATGTCAATATGCAGCTGCAGGAAAACAAGGCTACGAACCTGGCCTTGGCGGTGAAGCACATCGACGGACTGGTAATCCGCCCCGGCGAGACATTTTCCGTCTGGAAACTCATCGGGCGCACTACCAAACGCAAGGGCTACAAAGAGGGACTCACCATCGCCAAGGGCAAGCCCTCGCAGGGCATCGGCGGCGGTATGTGTCAGTTGTCGAACCTCATCCACTGGCTCGTCTTACACAGCGAACTGACCATCACGGAGCACCATCACCACGATGGACTCGACCTCTTCCCCGACTTTGGCCGCCAGATACCCTTCGGCACCGGCACTAGCATCTCTTACAACTATATTGACTACCGCTTCCGCAACAATACCCAGAATACCTATCAGCTCCGACTTTGGACGGACGAAGAATACCTGTGCGGTGAACTTCGGGCTACGGAGCAGCAGCCCCATACCTTCCATATCCATGCCGAGAACGAATACTTCTCGCGTGAGAACGGTGTGGTCTATCGTAATGGCGAGGTCTATCGCGACATCATCGACCGCGTCTCAGGAAAGTGTGTCGAAAGCCAGCTCATCCGCACCAACCATGCCCGGGTGATGTACGACTGCCCTCCGTCGATGATTATTAGAGAATAGGATTAAGGCCACGGTTCAAATTCCAATTCCAGCTCCACCCATTGAGGTTCTTCCTGTGTCGTGGCACTCTTTTGATTGGAGACGCCCAAGCCTAACAGACGGATGGGATGCGAGTGAAACTCCACCTGTTTCAACAGTTGCTTCGCCAACGGCAGAATCTCGTCTTTGGTGCGGAGAATGTGGTCAACGGTGATGCTGCGGGTGATCTGCTGAAAGTCCAGGAACTTCACTTTCAGTGTCAGTGTCCGCCCCTCGAAGTCATTCTTTTCGATGCGTCTGACCAGTTCCAGCACCGTATGATACAGATGGATGATGACGGCGGCATTCTCGCTGATGTCCGATTCAAAGGTCTGCTCACAGCTGACACTCTTCCTCTCCCACTCAGAAATAACAGGACGGTTATCTATGCCTCGCGAGAAATCATAGAACACCTGCCCCATCTTGCCAAACTCCTGAGTCAGTCGGCTCAGCGACATGTTTCTTAGGTCAAGTCCCGTGAAGATACCCATGCGGTGCATCTTCTCAGCGGTCTTCTGGCCTATACCCCAAATCTTCTCTATCTTCAGCTGCGCGATGAAGTCCAATGCCCTGTCAGGATGAATCACCGTCAGCCCGTCGGGTTTACGCCAGTCGGAGGCTATCTTCGCCAGAAACTTGCAGTAGCTTACACCCGCCGATGCCGTCAGTCCCGTAGTCTCACGAATGCGCTGCTTAATCTCACGGGCAATATCCACACCAAGTTCTATGCCTTTCTTATTCTCAGTCACATCGAGAAAGGCTTCATCCAGTGAGATAGGCTCTATCAGGTCAGTATAATCGTGGAAGATTTCATGCAGCTGTGCCGATACCTCCTTATATCGCTGGAAGTGCGGCTCAACGATGATCAGCTGCGGACACAGATGCTTGGCCACCTGAATGGACTGCGCCGAATGCACGCCAAACCGCCGTGCCTCATAGCTGGCTGTTGACACCACACCACGTTCGGCATCGTGTCCTACGGCTATCGGCTTGCCCTTCAGTTCCGGATTATCTCGCTGCTCCACAGCCGCATAGAACTGATCCATATCCACATGAATAATCTTCATACTTGGCTGCAAAGTTACGCAATAAACCTGAAAAATGCGAATATGATAAAACAAAAATGCCGCCGACATACCTTTGAGGGGTACATCGGCAGCAACAAATGAGAGATTATAACTTACCAGATTGCACGTCTTGACGACACATCTCCCAGCCTCGGAGCATGGCGAAGTAATCCAGAGACGATGTGCCGTTTTCTTGGATGGCCATCGCAGCGCCGAGGGCAATCCAGCGTGCGGGTTGCTCGGCAGGGATGCCGAGAGGCTCGTCGGGCAGGATGCCGGTCAACTTAGAGACGTTGTTGATATACGCCTCGGTGTTGTTCTCCGACTCCGGTGCCCAGCGGCGGATGATGGTGCGGATGGTATAGAGGCGGTGCTTATGATAATAAGTCCGTGTGAGCAGATAGAACGCTGCACGCCAACCATACTCCAATGATTTGAACTGGCAAAAGGCAGCATCCTGCTGACGTTCTGCAAGACCTTTCCACTGTTCCTTACTGTGACGGATATTCAGTGGATTGCAATTACGAATTCCTCGTGGTGTCATAATGAAAATGTTCTTGTCCTAGTTGAATACTTGAATATTTGAATAAATGAGTGCAGAGCCAAGCTCGCTTGAGCTATGCCGAGTGATGAAAATATCGACGAAGTCAATAGATGAATACTTTACGGCAGTTCCTGAAGGATTTTCCTATACGTGCCGTGGGCTATGCGCTCGATGATACCGTCCTGAAGGAATCGGGTGATGTTGCGCGAAGCCGTAGGCTGAGAGCATTGGAATGAATCCATCATCTGTTGCGTCCTGAACTCGTCAGGCAACTTACGGTAGCAATCATCAAAACGGGTAGTCCGACGGCGTACCACAAACTCCTTGTTCTGATCGGCGAAGTAGTTGAAGGCCATCTCACCGAAGAAGAACTGCTGACACTTATATTGGATTTCCATCGCCAAACGACACAAACGTTTATCTGTGTCATCCATCGTCAGCGTCTTACTCTCCTGCCACTCATCCCAATGGCGCATCAGAATGAAGGGTAAAGAAACGCCTATGCCGTAGTACGGGATTCGCTTCAAGAGTGTTCTGTCTGCTTTATCACCATTGAACTCTGCTATCTCCAATCGGCTCGACTGCCAATCGAAGGTCTCATCGTTGAGAGGTTCGATGGGAATTTCCCCCTCTACCCTATCCAGACGATAAGCCCAAGTCCTGAGAGCCTCATTGGCATGGGGATCTCTCTTTTGATGCCGCTGAGCCATACCTTTGTCAGGCAGTGGAATCACGGCAAGACGAGTACTCATACCAGTACCGAAATTCCTTTGGTTCACCTTGCGATGAAGGGCATACGGCGTGCCGGTATAGATGAAGTTCCAAAACACGTTGAACATGCCAGTGATGGACTCCTGATTGGCATACATCTGGCCATCCTGCTCATTGTGGAAACTCTTCAATTCAAGGATTTCCCTGTCCTTCCAGTCGCCACCTTTATTATTCTTGGTGACGTTATCCAGCTCCGAGTCGAACGAGAACATATGGAGATTCATGGGAGTGCCCTGAACATTCTCCACCGCTGCCAACATGTGACGAATGAACTCACCAGTAGCCGTTCTGGCTGGATGCACACGGATTCCCACAACAGGCTTTTTTAGGGCGTCGCCCTTCTGAGCCTTGGTACTTGTGGTTCGTTCCGTTCGTCCATCCTTATACCTATTCACCGCGTCAATGAGGCATTGATCAGACTGGATTATCGGGTCAGCAATCTTGAAGTAAAATTTCTCAATCACATTCTTTCCCGCTCCCGGATCACCAATGATAAAGATGCAATAGTTCAGACGTCTGACAATTTCCGGCTCATACCAGAAATGGTAATAGGCCCTCGTCATCAGCGTGCCAAACAACGCAGCACTACTAAAGAGAATAGCAGGCAACTTATGCGGGTGTGCATTAAGAAACAACTCCTTCATACACGGATAATACTCCGCCATCTCCTGCAGCTCCTCCGCCCACTTATCTAGTGGCAACATAGCGTAAATGTCGGTATCTTTTTCCCCTCCTAAGTTAGGAGGGGTGCCGTCAGGCGGGGTGGTCTGATCAACCGCCCCAACCTTCCTAAGGGCCTCCTTCATCTTCTTCGGCATCCACTCATGATACTTGAAGTCAATCACGGAAGCCACCGTTGAACTGACATTTTCACCCTCAGCCGCCAAATCCTGAACCCAAGGCAACTGCATCACCACCTCTTCTATTTTCTTAGCGTTCTTGCCAACCAGATATCTAAGGTGGTTTGCCAATTCTACCAATGTGTCATGGCGTTTATTGGTAAGGTCTTTACCATCCAACCAAGCCTCAATGATCTTCACATACGGCACACCGTTATACGACAACTCGGACAACTTAGATAACTCTTTGTCCTCGCCACTGGCGAGGTTATTGCCGCCATTGGCGGCACTTGTTGTCTTTGTTGTCATAGTTGTCGTAAATAGATCTGTAGGCTGGCTCTTGCCAGCACGGTACTGCTCGTTGTATTTCTCACCGAATGCAGGATTCTCGTAGGTAAAAATCCGCTCATCCAGTAGGATAATGTCCTCGCGAGTAGTTAGGAATGCACCTCTTGAAGCGTCCTTGCAGGCTTCATCGGGATTGAGTCCCAACTTTGCAGAAAAGTCCTTCTGGTTATCAATGAGGTTGCCCACATTGACATCTGCCATAAAGACCACCTTCAAACCATGTCCGGATGGTGTAATATAAACCAGCAAAATGCGGGCTTTATCCTCATCCGACAACTTGTTATATGCCTCATCCCAAATCTCGCGCAGCCTTTCCCCTCCTGAGTAGGAGGGGCCAGGGGTGGTCTGATCCGCCTCATCCACATGGTCAAAGTCAATCACACACAAACCATTCAATCTACATGCCGCCTGCTTTCTCCAACAACCCAATTTACCACTTGCAGAAGCAGTCTCAATATAGGTTGCAATAAAAATCACAAACGGCAGCGACTTTTTGAGATTGTCGCAATACGTCTGGAGCTTCTTCTCAATAGTGAGTGCCTTAAACACCTCTCCCTTTGTCTTCCCTCCAGCCGCTTTCTTCCTACTCGCTTCCTGCCTTTGGCAGAACTTGATGAAATTCTCATCCTGCGCCCACCGATTCAGCAGAGTAATCTTTTCCCCTCCTGAGTTAGGAGGGGCTGGGGTGGTCTGAACAGACGTTGATGTTCCCTCGTTCTTGCGTCCCTCTGGTAGCAAGCGTCCTTCGGCCGAGCGCAGACCCCTCCTAACCTCCCCTCGCTCGGCTTTGCCGCTTGGCTCAGCCAAGAACTTAGGGGCGGAATTTGCTAACGCCTCCCTTAGCTTACGATGTTCAGTCGTAAGCCACTTGATCTGGGCACTGTCCACCAACTGATTGAATATACTTTCAGTCACTATTGCTGTGGGCAAATCGAATCTTGATTGATTACAAAACATTTATCGATTTCGCTTGTAAGTTGGTATAACTGCTTCCTTACGTCCAACAATCCTTCGACATCAAATGTGAGCCATGCCACAAGCTGTGACTTCTCACCCTTAACAAGACACACCTTCAGGCTGTCTTTGTTTACCAGAAACTCGCCATTCGGCAAGGTAGGTTCCTCGATCTGAATGTCCTTCGTCAGCTTGGCCAGCTCCTTCTGGAAGAAGGCAGCCTTGTCCTCCACGTCGGCAGGGCATTTCAGTTCAATACAAGTCAAGGGGTTCTTGCCAGTCGTGGCGTAACGCTTCGAACGGCCGACCTTCTTGACGTCCTTCTGTGAGGGTTCACCCTTCTCCTGTGGTGTCACCTCGATAGAGTCATCATCAAATACCCTGGTATTCGACTTGAAACTCTTCACGCACTTTTTTCTCTTTAAGTCTTCCATAACTTCTAAATACTCTAAAGTCATACTACATCATATTGATCTTATCCACGTAAATGGTAGTAGCCTGCATGGCCTCGCCGGTCTGTTGGGAGTTCCACTCTCTGACTACCATTGAGCACTGCACCTTATAAATGTACTGCGGGTCATACTTCGGACAATTGACCGCCCTTTCACCCGTAATCTCACCCAAGAAGGTGTCTGTGCCGTCAGTCAGTTTCAACACTACCGAGTTAATCACTTTCTGGTCGCCTGTCTTGCGATCCATGTACTGGCGGGTCTGCAGCCCGCTCTGGTTCAGAATTCTAACAATCCTTTCCATAAATAATTAGTTTCTTGTTCCGTTTACCTTCTCCTTGATCATCTCCTGTCCTTTCTTCGTCCAGACCGGATAAACGATTTCCTTCAGTTCGCCGGTCTTCTTGTATCGGAAGCAACTGCGGTACTTCTCATACCCTCGCTCCTGATATTTCAGGGTGAGCTTCAACTCCCGATGTTTTCGGCAGAGCACCTTCATCTCAATGAGAATGTCGTGCATGTCAGTCACGGGGATGCCGATTTCCCGTGCCAGTTCAGTTGATGTAATGCAGTCCTGAGTGCCGGCATTACGTTGCTTCATCATGTTGCAGACGAACTCTGAGTTCACCTGCATCGTCATTTTTTCTTTTGTAGTCATAACTAAATCCTTTCTTTATATTATTATTAATAATGTGTATTGGCAGTATTATCTTCGTTGTGTCAATAAGTCAAACAGCACCGCAATCTCAACCCCTTTTTGATTGAATTGCAGTGCAAAATTAGGCATAAAAAAAGGCATCCCAATGCTCTGCAATGGAATGCCAATTGTTTGCCAACGATATGCCAAAATCAGACTGTCGGCAAGTATGCTTTTCCTAATTCCTCGGCTAATTTCAATGCCACCTCACGACATTGGAAGAACATCTTTTCGTCGTTCTTGCTGTACTGCACTCTGTCCATCTGCTGCGGATTGTGATCCATGAACGACAGGGTGGTCAACTCACGGATATTACGATAATCGCAGGAATATTCCAAATCCTGTTTAAAGGGAAGCTGCCTGATGCGGTCGCAGAACTTCTGGGCGTCAACGGGGAAGCAGCAGGCCCAGCGCAGATACCAATAGGCACCGGCCCACTTCTGCTTGTTGTCGATTACCTTGCCCTTGCCCACGCAGGCTGCCAGTGCCCGGGCTATCTGTTCGTCGGTAAAGCCACCCGTAGCAGGATTGTTCCCCAGATGTACACCACCGTTGATTGTAATCTCCTTGGCAATAAAATTCCCCGGACTGTATACCTTGATACAGAATCCGTCGTCTTCATTCATGTTACTTGTCATCGTCTTTTCTAAATTGTATGATTCTTGCTATGTTGTTGCCGGGACTGTTCACTTCGACATCCATCTTGTCAATCTCCGCAGGCCCAATGCTCTTGGCGTCGCTGGTGGACTGACTCGACACGACGAAAAGGGGAGCTCCAGCGCGCTGCTCCTCCAACTTCTCTTTCCTAAGTCTTTGCTGTTCCGCCTCTCGTTGTTCTGCAAGCAGGTCATATACCGCATCGGCAGTCTCTGCCCAGCCTTCTATGACAGAGAAAAAACTGTTCATCTGCCTGAAGGCCTCACAGGCTTTCTCCAAGCCGTCAACATCGATGATGCGCCTGATAATCCTCACCACGTCGTCTTGCGTGATGTTGAGGGTGCTGGTGATGGGGGTGCCGGTGGTCATCGTCTCGGAGTTTGAGCGTATTAATAAATAATGTGATTGTTGAGAGGAAAGATTGTGGGGCGAATGGTGCCGCCAAGAGGCTCTGACCTCGATCTCCGATGATGACCCTCTCAGGAATCGCCGCCGAGGGACTGCCTGTCGACGCTTTTATACGTCGGATAGCAGCTGAAAGTGTCAGCCCGCAGCTCGAAGCGGTCTTGGGATCTGACACGGAATTGCGCTTTGCAGAGATTCCTGTCATACTGAATACCTTTATGAGAAATTCAGCTGCAAAGGTATAAAATTTCCCTCAACCGGCAATAAGATTTTCCATGTTTTTTTGCAAAGAATTGTTAAGCAAAACCACCCTCTCTCAGTATTCGCCACTCCCACAAATACTTACATCAAAAACCTTCAAGAGAAGCACAAAGGCTCAGGCGAGCTCCGTGATCTTTCCGTAATCTAAGATACAAACAATTCCCGACAATCCATTCAGACCATCGGGAATTTATGAATTATTTGCGGATCATCTCACAAGGGGTCAGACCCTTCGTGAGCACGGGGTCAGACCCTTTGTGAGAACGGATTCACAAACTTCACAATACAGTCAATGCATATCGGCTTACCTGTTACTACATCGATAAACACATTGGCAGGATGCATGTCTTCGAGCGCCAGACGGTCAGAGATGTAATTTACGCCCTGGCCATCCCTGTTGTCATGGAATCCTTTGGCTGCTACCATGTCGTCTATTTCCTCCTTGGTTGCCAGTCGCAGGCAGTTCACATATGGCTGTGTCAGCACAATACGCATCAATCCGTCCCCGTCGCGAGTGAAACCAATCACTTTCATTGCTGTTTCAGGAAAGAGATAGTTGTGAAGGGCGATGGCTTCTAAAGCCTTATTGGTGGTCGAGTAGATGGATGTACGCTCTTTGGCCACGGATGACGCACCTTCTTTATAATACACCTTGGCCTCTGCTCCTTGAGCTATCATCGGCCCGAAGTTCTTCTTGATAATACTTTCAGAATGCTCAAACCACAACCCTTTGGCTCTTGCCCATTCTTCAATCAAGTGTTCTTGAGCTTCGTCTATTTGCCAATTGGCTGGGCTGCTTCCTTCGCTGCTTTCAGCATTGCCACCTGTTGCAAGGCTTCTTCGAGCGTAGCATGCGATGACGGACGCCCCAATGAGAGGCGAGCCTCCCTTGCAGAGTCCTGCATGCTCTGGTAAAGTAAATCCATTAAAATCTTTTCTTCCATATCTTATGTCGTTTATGTAGTTATCAATCATTTGCAGCGTTCCGTCCGTAAAACCTTCGGCTGCGATGGCGGCGTATATGTTATTCAATACATCCATAACCTTAATCATTCTCTTTAGAATGCAAAGATACAAAGAATTTCTGAGACTAAGATGAATTGACGTGCAATTTATACATTATTAAATATACAACACCTCAAATAAAGACACGCTTCGTTCCGGAAATATTCATTTATTCAAGTATTCAACTAGGACAGGAAGGTTTTTGAAAATGAATGGTTCGGGATAGGACGGTCTTCGACTGACCTGCCCGATGGGGATAAAGAGATTATAGGTACAAATTTAATTTTATAATAATATTAATATTATATATATTATAATATATATAATATTAAAGTTTTATGCTTAATAGAAACCTCAAAACCTTCCTGTCCTACTTGAATAAATGAATATTTGAATAAATGGGTGCAGATTGTCGGTACAAATGTGGTAAATTTACTTTACAACATATTTAATTCCCATTTGGTATCAATTCAAGCCTAAAGCAAACTGAGAGTTTAGGCTAAGGAAAGTCCAAGTTTACAGAAATGAAAGTCGGAGTTTGGTCTATGTAAAGTCAGAGGCGGCGAAAATGCCTAAAAAGGGCAGCTCATGGCTGCCCTAATGATTGGTAAATAATGTTTACTTCTGCTGGGAGGAACGTGCGGCGCTTCAACTTGGTGAGGTGCGAAAGTGCCGGATCTGCAGCAAGAAGACCACGGAGTTTCTGCCAGGCGGTTTGAGGCAGAACATAAGGAAAGTACATTTGGGCCAACTCTGTCCGCCCAAAGGCGGACGGTGAGGAAGTTAAAGGGAAGTTAGCAGAATTTACCGCAGTCTGCGACTGCTTGGAAGTTAAAAGGACATTACCTTGTTGCATGATGGTTGGAATTTTGGTAGTGTAACATTGAAACTTAAGACTTTTGTTTGATGGTACAAAGTTACAAAAAATCGGCGAAATAGCCAAAAAAAAGCGCAAATATTTTGGTATAATGTGGAATAACGTGGAACAACGTGGAATAACGTGTTTTGAATGGAATTATTACTTGCATAGTTCAAGAAAAATAGCTATCTTTGCAGTAGATTTGATAAAGGAAGAGTGACCAAGGAAGTGCGAAAGATTCTAATTCAATAAAATTATGGCAAGATCAAACATTCCAATGGTGATTAACCTGCGTCAGAACACGAATGACGACAGCACCGCATTCGGCAAGTGGTTTGCCGAGGTAGATTCAAAAGAGCCCCTTAACCTGAAGGGATTCGCCAAGCACATGACGAGTCACGGCAAGATCGCCGACTATCAGATGTGTGTGCTGGTACTGGGTCAGGTGGTAGAGTGCATGAGCGAGCTGCTCTCACAGGGTCAGCCCGTGAAGCTCGATGGACTTGGCACGTTCTCACCGAGTGTCGATGGTCAGAAGCTGGGCAAGAACGACATCGAGTCTGCTGTGGCAGCTGGTGCCGATGCGATGATCAACGGTATCAAGATCAATTTCTCGCCGGAGAACACGAAGGGTGAGAAGCTGACCAGCAGGGCATTCAAGGAGCAGTGCATCTTCGAGTACGGGTATGTTGTTCAGAGCGAGATCCGCACCGTCGGTGGCAAGCAGAAACGCTATCAGAAGAAGACGCCGATCAGTTATCTCATGGCACCGGCACCCGACAATCAGGGCAATGGGTAATCTCTTCCCCTCCTGAGTCAGGAGGGGCTGGGGGTGGTCTGAACAAGCGAACAGATTCCCGCGTTCAGACCCCCTCTGGCTCCCCCTAACTTAGGGGGAGAAACAAATACTCAAAGCGCAGTAAAAAGGAGGTAAATTATGAAGAAGCAGAGAATTATTGAGTTGGCGGTGAAGGTGATAGTAGCCGCGCTCACAGCATTTCTGACGGCGATCAGCACAACGAGTTGCCTGGGTCACGGACCGATCGCATTGTGAACCGATTATTTTCGCAGCAAAAATGATCCCCGTTGGTTCGAGAGTGAACCAACGGGGATTTAACCTGTAAATTCACATGGTTTGAATCGTAACTTTCATAAACTATCCTAATTATTTGTTCAAAGGTACAAATAATCGTGGATTTATGATTACCTTTGCCTTCTGATATTAGATAGAATTATGAACAAAGTACGTATTACAGCCATTCGCCAGACGGTCTATGAGGACTTGATGGCGAAATACGAGAACCCGATTGAGCACACCTGTGACGTCAGGGAAGGCCAGCAGTGGATCTCCATTGATGGTCAGCAGCCAGAAGGGATGTGTCCTTCGGCATGGTACTCCATGCAGGAGTTCGTGGAATCGCTGGCCAGAGGTGAAGGCAACTTCTACGACGGATGGATGAAGAATCCCATGAGTGCAATGATCAGTTGCAATGACGGCTTCCGTCCTTTCAGTTTTTATATAGAAGTAGTGTAAATATTAACGACATATCATCGTATCAACTTATGAGAAAGCTATTCACGGCACTGCTGATGATACCGGCTATAGTGGCGGCATCGGCACAGACAGAGAAGGCAAGAGGGTTTGACGACCTGTATCATTTCATCGAGAACCTCGACGTATTTGAATATGGTCAGGAGGATGCCCGCGCGTATTACATTCCAGGGCATCATATCCTGCTTAACGGCAAATGGAAGTTCTTTTATGGTGACACCCCTCAGGAGATACCAGGTAACTTCTTCGAGGAGAAATACTCCGATGCGAAGTGGGCAACCATTGACGTGCCGTCGAACTGGGAGATGAGAGGCTACGGCGACCCGCTGTTCCGCAACGTAGCCGCACCGTTCAAGGCCGACCCGCCGAAGACCCCGCGTGACTACAACCCCACAGGCGCCTACCGCACCACGTTCACCGTTCCCGCCGACTGGAGCGACGAGGAGGTATTCCTGCGATTCGAGAAGGTGGCTTCGGCATCGTTCCTCTGGGTCAACGGTCAGGAGGTGGGCTACAACGAGGGGGCTCAGGAGCCTGCCGAGTATAATATCACACGCTATCTGAAG
>JAEEGH010012727.1_pt1 | contig 18797 bp, 15 predicted proteins | sample 9134181 | NCBI WGS metagenome assembly JAEEGH01 (sample SAMN16246544, study PRJNA631951) | gut metagenome | biome: gut microbiome; feature: rumen; material: DP-attached | host: Bos | place: Iran: Karaj | collected 2018-10 | reverse complement strand
TCTTCCGGTGCACGTCACCTCGTCGGCGCCCGGCACCGCCGAGCTTCGCCTCCGCTACTGGAACTACGAGGGCGGCGAGCTCATGGAGGACGAAGCCGAGCAGAAGATAACCGCGCTTGGATTCGTGTTCAAGACGCCGGCAGGCGACCCTGTGTCCTCGCCGCGGTCAGCAGCGGGAATGGGGCAAAATGAATTCACCTACGACGACAATACTTCGTCTCTGCAAATAACGCTGCAGGTAGAAGTGACACCGGCATTGCCGAGGAGAGTCGGCCTCAACGGATGGTTTTCGCTTCCATTCATTGGTGGCGCGAATCTCTCCTGGTCTTCTACCAATTCAGAAGGGACCGTGTCATCAGCGGTTGTCGAAGGGTTCGACGGCGCTGATCATACGATGTTCACCGCTCACGCGACATATCAAGGGTATCCGACGCACAACAGCGAATTCGGCAGGAAGACGGCGTATTTCACGTGCAGCGGAGTTACGATCTCGCAGGACTTCGAGGTGTTCTTCCCGAAGACCGGAACGCACCACCCGCCCTGCTCGACATGCGCGGACTGCCCGAACTGGTTCTACTACTGGCGCGACGGTGGAGTGTGCGGAATTAATGAGAATTGCGTCTTTGATGGCACAAGAGAGGATCTTTTGGGTTATACGCGACGCAGTGATGGTGTAATTCGATTGTGCGCACCTGCTGCTGAGGTGAATTCTGGTTCAAGAACTTATGAGTCGGTATTGAGTGGATACAGCCCCGTTACTGTTCAGGGGCAGGGAGAAGGGATTCAATGTGTTGCTGAAACAATCCAGCACGAACAGCATCACGTTGACCTCGACAACAGGTTCAAAGATTATGGGGACGATCCGGACCAGGACGGAATTCCAACAACGTTTGAAGGGGCTTTGGATGGAATGGCTACACATCCTGAAAATCCTGATACATACAATCTGGCGCAAAGCGATTCGAGTTATCGAGCCTACGGAGATGAGGAAATCCGCTGTCGGAAAATTGAAACACTTACGCTGATACCCATCTATCCAAACCTCGACTGGTCAAATCCAGGATGTCAGCATAAGTGTCGGTTTGGTCCGACGATTCCATGATTCCATAGCAAATGCCAATAGGAGGAAAATCGATGAATACAGTGTATCATAAAGCCCTGATCGCAATTGCGACGATAGCGTCGTTCATATGTGTCGCTTCCGAACCTAGAGCAGGTGTTTCGGAGAATAATCTAAGAGTCTTCTTCAATTCAATTGTGCGCGACGGGACAAACTATGTGTTTGCAGTGAAGTCCGGATTTGTCTCTATTATAAAGGGCGAAGATGGCAAGAAAGTATACAGAGCATGCAAGGATGGCGATTTGGTGACATTGCCTCACAAATCTTCATTGACACTGTTTGAGCGCCACCTTTCGCTCACGATCACCCCGATTGATGGAAATACTGAGCACAAAGAGTTTCGTGTTTCATATAAAACAGATTTCGGAGCCATGGATGGGGTGGTGTCTACGAATTTCGCGTACTTGATTTCAACGGACAATAACTCTGTCCCACGAAAAGAGAGTAAAGGCTCTTCTGGGCAAAAGGCCGAGAGAGAAACGAAATCGACGCTCCCAGACATGTCTAATGCCTCCGAAAATATGTTCTTGAAGGGCCTTAGGCTGTTACCTTGCGATTGATGCATGGCCGCTCAAAGCGTACAAAACGATGAAAGCTCGTGCGTGTGATGCGAAACCGCTTGTCGCGGTGTTCTCCATGATGCTGTTCTTATGCAACGCGTCAGAACATAATAAGAGTATTTCCGAATCGGATTTAGGCGGCTTCTTCGAATCAGTTGAATGCACAGGGACGAACATTGTCTTTACCACTCGCAAGGAAGGCATGAAATTTATTTATAGTGTCGATGGCTCGGAAGATAAAGTTAGTGGGTATGGGGAGACAATTAATTTGCCGTTTAATTCTGCGTTGAAGCTCTTTGATTACAATCATAGTATGACTGTTATGCCAATGCCCGATGCAGAAAAGCGTAAGGGATTTTGTATTTCGCTTAAAAAAGATTTTCGCTCAATGCGTGGAGGTGTTACTACGAACTACGCATATTTGGTTACAACAGGCGAAAAGGCTGATACTTCCGATGAAAAGAAGGGTTCGTCCAATACAAATACCGTGTCAAACACGAAGTCGGCAACTTCCATGAAAGCTGGCGTGCCGGGGAGAAGGGTTTTTAAGGGCCTGAAGTTGCTGCCTTGCGATTGATGCATGGCCGTTCAAAGCGTACAAAACAATGAAAGCTCGTGCGTGTGATAAGTGCAAGAGCCTTCACCAGGCGGCGTACACGAACGCCGTCGCGACGCTTCCGCACAGAAACGAGGTCCTGCTTATCCGCGACGAGCCTGCGTACGAGCCGATCGAGATTCACGTGACGCCCGGGATTCACAACTGCTGTCCGTGCGAAGAGCACTGGACGAACTTCGTCGGCGTCGCATACGCGTCCGACCGGCTGGACGTCATCAGCGAAGACGGACTGCCTTTCGGGAAGACAGAGGAGTCCTGCACGATCTACGTCGCGGGGACGAGGCCGAGCGACAACTACGGCGACGCGACGCTCGCGCTGAACAGAAACGGCAGCATCGATCTGCAGTACGACATGACGGTCTTCGGCGTCGCGATAGAGGACGTCTCGTCCATCGCCGCCTCGGGCGACGACCTCGGGTCGCTGATGGTCGCGACGACGAACATCTGGCAGGGGGCGACGATGACGCTCGTGACGAAGGTGGGGCTGCCTGACGGATACGTTCACGTCGAGCTTGCGGACGTCAGCGGCGAGTTCACCGTGTGGTGCTGCAATCCGGAGACCGGCGGATACGTCAAGCTTGTCGATTCGCAGTCCTCGCCGACGACCGAGATCCCGATGTCGGCGTGGCGCAGATTCACCGGACGGACTTGGGGGGATGGCATCCCGTATCTTCCGGTGCACGTCACCTCGTCGTCGCCCGGAACCGCCAAGCTTCGCCTCCGCTACTGGAACTACGAGGGCGGCGAGCTCATGGAGGACGAGGCCGAGCAGAAGATAACCGCGCTTGGATTCGTGTTCAAGACGCCGACTGGCGACCCTGTGTCCTCGCCGCAGACCAACGACTGGAACCGCAACGAATACACCTACAACGACTCAACCTCTACTCTGTCGATGACGCTGCGCGTCGAGGTCACGCCGGCGCTACCGCATCATGCGACGCTGACGGGAAGATTCTCGCTCCCATTTATCGGAGGGGCCAGCCTTGAGTGGGCTCCGGAGAATCCGTACGGAGAGGTGTCGTCGGAGACGGCATATTCGTTCGTCGAAGACGCGGACGTCCAGACCTTCACCGCGCACGCGACATATCGGGGATATCCGACGCACAACAGCGGCTTCGGGCGCAAGACGGTGACATTTGAATGCTGCGGCAAGACGATTTCCCAGGACTTCGAAGTGTTCTTCCCGAAGGAGGGAACCCATCATCCGCCCTGCTCGACATGCGCGGACTGTGCCAATTGGTTTTATTACTGGCGCGATGGAGGCGTGTGCGGAATTACTGCCAATTGTTTATATGATGGCACTTTTAGAGGGTACGGATTCACGATGCCATGGTGTGATAACCTTATTCGATTGGGGGCAAAAGCGGCCCGAAACAATTCCGGCCCGGAAATGTTCACCAATAGTTACACACATGCCGTCATCACGGTTACTGGGCAAGGCAAAGGAATTCAGTGTGTAGCTGAGACAATTCAGCATGAACAGCATCATATTGACACGTATAATTTATTCCATGGGCAAGGTAACGATCCAGACAGAGATGGAATCCCGACAACAGACGAGGATACATACGATGGAATTAATTCCAATCCAGACGATTCCGATACATATAATTTGAGGGCATATGATTCTTCTTATTTATCATATGGTGACGATGAGGTCCGTTGCCGAAAGTTTGAGGTCGAGCCAGAACCGGGGAAACGAGTCCCGTTCTACCCAGACCGCGACTGGGCTAATCCAGGATGCCAGCACAAAGAGCCGTTCGGACCAGCAGTTGAATAACATGACAAGGAGAAAAATGATGAACATTCGTGTATGTAGAAAGACATTTGTTGTTGTTTGGGCTTTGATGTCGTTCGTCTGTATTGCTGCAGAACCGATGTCAGCAGTTTCGGAAAATGATCTGAATGGTTTCTTTGAGTCAATTGAATATAAGGGGACGAATGTTCTGCTAACCACACATGGTGGTGGAATGAGGTTCGTTTATGCGATTGATGGCAAAGACGAAAGGGATGAAAGAGTATGTGGGTATGGCGAGACAATAACATTGCCTTTGACATCAGTATTAACAATTTATGATAGGCATCGTTTCATGACTATTTCCCCTATTGCAGCAAGGAGCGCACATAAGGGCTTTCACGTTGTGTTAGAAAAAGATCATCGTTCAATACGAGGTGGGAATCTGACGACAAATTTTGCCTATATGGTTTACTTGGATGAGAAATCTGATTCTCGTGATGAAGGGAAGGGAACGTTGGGGACTAATGCCGTTAAAAGAACGAATGCGGGTGTGTCTCTGAAAGCTGGTGCTCCTGCGAAAATGTTTCTGAAGGGCTTGAAGTTGCTCCCTTGCGAGTGATGCATTGGCGTTTGATGAGTACAATACAATGAATACTCGTGCGAGTGAAAAGAAACTGCTAGTTGCTGCCGTCTCGATGATGCTGTTCTTATGTAATGCGTCAGAACAGAAAACAGAGGTTTCAGAACAGCATTTTAAGTGTTTTTTCAAGTCAATCGCATACGATGGAACAAACTATGTGTTTACCCAGAAGCCAGGATATGCCTATAGGGTTGACAATTCGAGGGTAAAAGTATGTAAGGATGGTGAGGTTATACAATTACCTCCTGAATCGGTGTTGGAGGTTTTCGAGCATCATTGTTCTTTGACCGTCCTGCCACTGCCAAGTGGATTTGTGAACAAAGGGCTTGTCCTTTCACTGAAGACGGACTTGCGCTCTTTTGGAGGGAACGTCACTACGAACTACGCCTATCTGATTAATGCGGACGATAAGTCTGATTCGTCAGAAGAAGGAAGCAGGGCGTCGGATACAAATGCCGTGGCAAGAACGAAGGCAATTGCCTCTACAAAGGAAGGCGTACCCGAGAAAAGGTTCCTAAAGGGCCTGAAGTTGCTGCTTTGCAAATGATGCATTGTAATGAGCACAAAACAATGAACATTCGTGCGAGTGAAAAGAAACTGCTAGTCGCTGCCGTCTTGATGATATGGGAAGCCGCCCTGTCTTAGCTTGCTTTTCTGTCGAGATTCCGTCGGTTTTGGGCAGATAGGTTGTATCCTGACTTTACCACCACATTCAGAGACTCGAAGGCCTTTTGGCGTACGCCGTTGCGCACAACGACTACTTCTTGGTAGTGGGTAGCTAGTAGGGCGCAGAGAGAGAACGAGAAGACCAGGGCCGTATGAATGCAAATGTTTCCGCCGAATAATGGGTGGAAAAACTCCAGGCATGTTTCGCTTGCGCGCGAAATATGGTATAATCGCAGTAATGAAAATACTAGTGTGCATCAAGCAGGTGCCGGGGACGACTCAGGTCGAGATCGACGAGAAGACCGGCACGCTCAAGCGCGACGGGGTTCCTGCGAAGATGAATCCGTTCGACCTGTACGCCATCGAGACGGCTCTGCGCATGAAGGCCGGCAATGGCGCGGAGGTGACGGTGCTTACGATGGGCCCTCCGCAGTGCGAAAGCGTAGTGCGCGAGGCGTTCATGATGGGCGCGGACAAGGGCGTCATAATGTCCGACCGCGCGTTCGGCGGCGCGGACGTGCTGATGACGTCGTTCACGCTCGCGCAGGGCGCGAAGAAGACGGGCCCTTACGACCTTGTCATATGCGGAAGGCAGACGACGGACGGCGACACGGCCCAGGTCGGCGCGGAGATGGCGGAGTGGCTTGGGGTGCCGCATGTCGCGAACGTGAAGTCGATTGACGCGTTCGACGAGCGTTCGGTCTCGGTGACAGTCGACCAGCCGGACTGCGAGATCGCCGAGAGGGTTCCGTATCCGTGCCTTGTGACGGTGGAGAAGGGGATATTCGAGCCGCGCCTGCCGTCCTACAGGCTGAAGTGCGCGACGGCGGGCCGCGAGATAGTCTGGCTGGCGCTGGGCGACCTTGCGGACGCCGACCCGAAGCACTACGGCCTCAACGGATCGCCGACGCAGGTGCGCAGGATATTCCCGCCCGAGTCGCACGTGGAGCGCGTCACTCTCGAGGGCACCGACGCCGAGAAGGCGGCCGCGCTGGCCGACCTGCTCGAGAAGAGAAAGTTCCTGCAGTAACCACGGGACCAACGCAATGTCATACATAAAGATACACCAGGACAGGATATCCGACAAGGCCGCGGCCGCGGCGCTCTGTCCGTTCGGCGCGATCGCCGAGAACGCGGCGGGAGAGCTGGAGATCGGCGCCGGCTGCCGCATGTGCAGGCTGTGCATCCGCAAGGGCGGGGACGCGTTCGAGTTCGTCGACGACTCCGCCCCTGGCGCCGACAAGTCGCAGTGGCGGGGCGTCGCAGTGGTGGCGGAGGTGTCTTCCGACGGCACGCTGCATCCAGTCGGCCTCGAGCTGCTCGGAAAGGCGAGGGAGCTTGCCGCGAAGATCGGGCATCGGGTGCTTGCGGCGGTAATCGGCGCGAACGTGGACGCGGCGGCGCGGACGCTTCTCGAGTACGGAGCCGACGAGGTCTACGCCTACGACGATCCGGAGCTCAGGTATTTCCGCATAGAGCCCTACGCCAACGCGCTGGAGGACTTCATCGAGACGGCGCGTCCGTCGTCGATACTCGTCGGCGGCACGGTCAACGGGCGTTCGCTCGCGCCGAGGGTCGCGGCGAGGTTCCGGACGGGGCTTACCGCCGACTGCACCGTGCTGGACATGTCGGAGAACACGGACCTCGACCAGATACGTCCGGCCTACGGCGGCAACATCATGGCGCACATCAACACGCCGCGCCACCGTCCGCAGTTCGCGACTGTGCGCTACAAGATATTCCAGTTCCCTCCGAAGAGCGAGCCGAGAGGGAAGATCGTCCGCCGCGCCCTGCCGCCGGAGAAGCTGGCCTCGAAGATCGAGATACTCGGGCGGACGCCCAAGAGCGCCGAAAAGTCGATAGAGGAGGCGGAGGTCCTCGTCGTGTGCGGGCGCGGTGTAAGGCGTCGCGAGGACGTCGCGATGCTCGAGGAGCTTGCGGGGGAGCTCGGCGGGATGGTCGCCGCGACGCGCGCGGTCGTCGAGGCGGGCTGGCTGGACGCGAAGCGCCAGATCGGGCTTTCGGGCCGAACCGTGAAGCCGAAGCTGATAATCACGTGCGGAGTCTCCGGCGCGATCCAGTTCGTCGCGGGCATGAGCGGCGCGGAGACGATAGTCGCCGTCAACTCGGATCCGAAGGCGTCCATCTTCAAGGTCGCGCACGTTGGCCTCGTCGGCGACCTCTACGCAATCGTGCCGGAGCTGACGGCCAGGATCAAGGCGAAGAGGGGGTTGCCAAGATGAGCTACAAGAAGTTCGACGATTCCGATCTTGCATTTCTCAGGGGCCTGCTCGGCGACGAGCGGGTCGAGGCGAGGGACGAGATAGGCGAAGACTACTGCCACGACGAGCTGGGCGGCACTTTCGCGCGCCCCGACGCCCGAGCAAGGGTCCTCACGACCGAAGAGGTCTCGGCGATCATGCGCTATGCGTGGGAGAGGCGCATTCCCGTGACGGTCCGCGGCAGCGGGACGGGGCTTGTCGGCGGCGCGGTGCCTCTTGAAGGGGGCGTTCTGCTGGACACGAGCCTGATGACGAACATAATCGAGCTGGACGAGCGCAACATGACGCTCACGCTCGAGCCTGGCGTCCTGCTCATGGACGTCGCGAAGTACGTGGAGGAGCGCGGGCTGTTCTATCCTCCGGACCCTGGCGAGAAGACCGCGACCATAGGCGGCAACATCTCCACGAACGCTGGCGGCATGCGCGCGGTGAAGTACGGCGTGACGCGGGACTACGTGCGCGGGCTCACTGTCGTGCTGCCCGACGGAAGCGTGGTCGAGCTTGGCGGGAAGGTGGTGAAGAACTCGTCCGGCTATTCGCTCAAGGACCTTGTGATCGGCTCCGAGGGAACGCTTGGCGTCGTGACGAAGGCGGTGCTGAGGCTGCTGCCTCTGCCGAAATTCAAGATTTCGCTGCTCGTGCCGTTCCCGGACCTCGAGGCCGCGATAAGGACGGTTCCCGAGGTGATCCGCTCCGCGAGCGTTCCCACGGCCGTCGAGTTCATGGAGCGCGAGGTGATACTCGCCGCCGAGAAGTTCCAGGCGCGCAAGTTCCCCGACAGCTCGGCAGACGCGTATCTGCTTCTCACGTTCGACGGCGCGAGCCAGCAGGAGATCGACCTCGCCTACGACAGCGCGGCGAAGACGTGCCTTGCGAACGGCGCGCTGGACGTGTTCATCTCCGACACGCAGGAGCGCAACGAGTCCATCTGGTCGGCCCGAGGCGCGTTCCTCGAGGCGATCAAGGCGTCCACGACCGAGATGGACGAGTGCGACGTGGTGGTGCCCCGTTCGCACGTGGCCGAGTTCGTGCTATACTCCCGCTCCCTCCAGACGAAGCATGGCGTCCGGATACGGTCCTTCGGCCACGCCGGCGACGGCAATCTGCACATTTACGTGCTGAGGGACGAGCTGGGCGAGGACGAGTGGAAGGCCCGTCTTTCCGCCGTGTTCGAGGACCTCTACGGCAAGGCGCGCGAGCTAGGAGGGCAGGTGAGCGGCGAGCACGGCATCGGCTTCGCGAAGAGACCGTACCTCGACGAGTCGCTTTCGCCGGCCGTCCGCGCGCTTATGGCGGGCGTGAAGCGCGCGTTCGATCCGAGGAACATACTGAATCCGCGGAAAGTCGTAGCCGACAATATGGTATAATATTCGGCCATGAAGAGAGCAGAACTGGAAGACGAGATAAGGGAGGTCGTGCTTTCGAGCGTGGAGGTGGACGGCCTGGGCCCCGAAGACCTGCCGTCGGACGCGCCGCTTTTCGGCGAAGGCGTGGGGCTGGACTCCATCGACGCGCTCGAGATCGGCGCCGCGCTGCGCAGGAAGTACCAGGTGAAGTTCAAGGCCAACGCGGCCGAGAACAGGGAGCACTTCCGCTCGATCGCGTCGCTTGCCGGCTTCATCGCGGCATGCAAGGGCATCCAACTTGAGGACTGAAAGAAATGCAAAAGCACACGAAAGAGGAGATTCTTGCCGGGATCTGCGAGCTGCTTGAGAAGGAATTCGACATCGACCGCGCGAAGCTCGTCCCGGAGGCGAAGCTTTTCGAGGACCTCGACCTTGACTCCATCGACGCGATTGACATGGTGGTCAGGCTGAAGCAGAAGACCGGTCTCGAGATCGGCGCCGACGACTTCAAGTCCATCAGGACGCTTGGCGACGTCGCCGGAGTGATCGAAAGGCTTTTCGCCGAGCAGGCGAAGTGACGGCGGCCCGCGCGCGATGTCAAGGCGCTCGCGTATCATTCTTCGCCTGACGGCAACGATAGGTGCCGTCTGGGCGGCGTATCTGCTCAGGGCGGGCGTCTGGTTCAGGCTCTATCCTGCGGCGATGGTCGCCGTCGCGCTCGCGGTCTTCGCGCTTTCGCTCAGGCGGACGCCGCTTGTCGAGACGTTCGCGAGGCGGATGGGCGAGGCGCTCGACGAGCGCGGCGTCGCGTACTGCAGGCGCGTAACGGTCGCGTGGACGGTGTTCCTGTCGGTCCACTTCGCGGTCACTCTTGCGACTGCGTTCGCGTCGCACGAGGTCTGGGCGATCTACAACGGCTTTCTCGCGTACGTGCTCATCGGCGCGATGTTTGCCGGCGAGTGGCTTGTAAGAAGGAGGGTGCGCCGTGGCTGACGTCGAGTTCCGCACTTCCGGCTCGACCGGCGAGCCGAAGAGGATACTTCGCACCGAGGAGTCGCTTGCGGCGGACGCGGCGTCGCTGGTTGAGGCGTTCCCCGAAGTCTGGAGCGGACGGCCGACGGTCGTGTCGACGGCCAGTACGGAGCACATGCTCGGGCATCTCTGGCGCGAGCGCGCGCCTGCGGCGGCAGGATGCGCCAGCGACCCTGCGACCGTGGTCTCCGTCGAAGGGCTTGCCGCCGCGGCCGAAAGGCACGGCAGAGTCGTCCTGGTCACGACGCCGTCCTTTCTGGAGAAGGCGCACACCCACCCCGACTTCGCGGCTCTGCGCGGTCGCGTCCAGGCCGTCGTCGTCTCCGGTGGCGCGCTTCGCGGCGAGACTGCGCTTGCGGTGCTCGAGGTGATCGGCGTGTGCCCGCTCGAGATATACGGCTCGACCGAAGCCGGCACGGTCGCATGGCGCAGGCGCACCGAAGGAGAGCTGTGCAATCTTCACCTTGGCGTGAAGGCGTGGCTTGGCGACGACGGCGCGCTGGTGGTGGACTCTCCTTACGCGGCTTCGAGGCCGATCGTCATGTCTGACGCGGCGGCCTTCGACTCGCCGCGGCGCTTCCGGCTTCTTGGCAGGCTCGACCGCCGCGTGAAGATACTCGAGAGCTTCGTGTCGCTTCCTTCAGTGGAGGCGGCGCTGGAGGCGCATCCGTGCGTTGCCGCGGCTCGCGTCGAATCCTGCGGCGGCGACGTCCCTCGCCTTGGCGCGCTGATCGTGCCGTCCGCCGAAGGAGCCCGAGAGCTCGCTTCAGGAACGCATGCCGCGCTCGCGGGGAGAATCCGGCGCGATGTTCTGCCTCGGCTTGGCGAGCTGGCGTTTCCGCGGCGCATGCGCTTCGTGCGGGAGATTCCGGTGGATGCCCGCGGCAAGACTACGGTTGCGGCGACGCGCGAGGCGCTCTCGAGCTGGTGCAGGGAGCCGGCGGTCCTGTCGTGGTCCGCCTCGCAGGACAGGCTTGAGGCCGCGCTGGTCTTTCCTCCTGACTGCGAATGCTTCAAGGGGCATTTCCCGTGTCAGCCGATTTTGCCTGGCGTCGCCCAGCTGTACTTCCTCCGCCGTTTCGCGAAGCAGGCTTTCCCCGACTTTCCGGACGCTGCCGTGTACAGGCGCCTCAAGTTCCAGCGCCTGGTGCTGCCGGGTTGCGAGGCGAGGCTTTCGGTCACGAGGCGCGGGGCCGGCGCTTTCGGCTTCGAACTCGCGATAGGCGGCGGTCCGGCGTCTTCGGGGATAGTGGAGGCCGCGTCGCCGTGAACGCCGTTGTCGCAGCGCTTGTCGCGTCCACGGCCGTGGCCGCGATGCAGAAGGCCCTCGACTCGAGCGCCGAATGGACGATGGAGCGGCGCATCGGCGGCTCCGGAAAGGTCCTCGTGTCTTCGGGAACCGTGCGCTGCGAAAAGGACAAAGGCATCGTCTGGCACGTGAAGGAGCCGTTCGAGTCGTCCGTGGAGATGACGCCCGACTCGATGGTTCTCTCCGACGACGACGGCGTGGTAGTGAAGCCGCTAGCGCAGCTGCCGCGGTATGCCGAGGTGCGCCGCGCCGTCGACGCTTTCGCAGGCGGCGACACCAATGCGTTCTCTGGCGTCTTCAGCACGAACCTGTCGGAGTTTCCGGACGGAGGCTGGCGGATGACCGTAAAGCCCGAGTCCCGAGCGATGAGGCGGCTCGTCACGGAGGTGGAGATTTCCGGCGCGGCGCTTCCGACAAACGTGGTGCTGGCCTCGCCTTCCGGTGTGTCGGTGGTAAGGTTCAGGGAGTCTTCAAGTGCCAAGTAGACGTACCGTCGCCCTCGCGACCGTGCCGCTTGTCCTAGCCGCGGCCTGTGCGGCGATGCTGCTGGCGCGGCCCGTGGAGCTGCGCACGTCCCTCTACGACCTTGCAGGCGAAGGGGCGCGGGCGATTCCCGAATCGGTGCGGGAGGCTTCGGCCGACCTTGTCCCGGTCCTTGTCTCGTCCTCGGACCGCGAAGCCGCAAGGGCGACGGCCGAGACCGTCGCGAAGAATCTGCCCGAGGAGTTCCTTGCTCGCGCCGACGATCCGCTTGACGCGCTCGCGTCGGACCGGTACGGGCTCGCATCCCTCGACGACGTGCGCCTGCTTGAGACGGCGGAAGGGCGCGCGAAGATCGCAAGGCGCGCGCTGAGACGGCACGTGTCGTCGCCGCTGCCGCCCTTCTTTCCGGTGTCGGAGGACCCGTTTCTGCTTGCCGACGGCTACGTGAGGTCGCTGTTTTCCGGCCAGGGCGGATGGGCTCTTGAGGAAGGCGCAGGCTCGCACCCGATTCTCTCCGGTGACGACGGCAGGGGCAAGTTCCGCTTCATGCTGCCGCTTCGCGTCGCGCAAGGCTCGGGCACGGGCAGGCTCGTTGAGCTGCGCGAGGCTCTTCTGCCGGTTCTCGCCAGGTCGTGCGGCGAAGGCGTCACCGCTGTCGCATGCGGCGTTCCGATGCACACCGCAGTCGCGGCCGGCAATTGCCGTCGCCAGGTTGACGCCCTCAGCGCGTTTTCGCTCGTCTTCATCGCGGCCCTCGCCGCCTTCGTCCTGCGCGGACTCCGTCCGCTGGCCGTCGTCGCTTCCACTCTTGCCGTCGCCGCCCTTGCAGGCGGGCTCGTCCTCGTGGCGCTGTTCCGCGAGGTGCACGTCATGGCGCTTGTCTTCGGCACGACTGTTCTCGGGCTTACGGTCGACTACTCGTTCCATCGTCTGATGGGCCGTGGTGTTGGTCGCGAGCTAGCGGTCTCGTGTCTAACGACCGAGATCGCGCTTCTGCCGCTTGCTCTCTCGGGCCTGCCTGTCCTTCGCCAGGCCGCGGCCTTTCTCGGCGCAGGGCTTGCCGCCGCGCTTGTGTTCGTGCTCGTGTGCCATCCGGACGGATCCGCCGTCGCGTCCGGGCCTGCGCAAGGCGGCGGAAGGCTCCGCATCGTCTGCCGCGCTCTGTGCGCAGTCGTGGCGGTGGCGGCAGGGATCGGGCTTTTCCGCGCAGAGGTCGGCACGGACCTCGCGGCGCTTTATCGTCCGCCGGCCGAACTTGCCGAGGCAGAGCGCGCCATAGCCGAGATCGGCGGAGCGGCCGGCTCAGACAGGGGGTTCCTCGTGTTTGAGCGCGACGTCGTCGCCGCGGACGTGGCCCGTCTCTTCGCCGAACACGGCGCCGCGCTCGCGGACAAGCTGGGCCTCGGGAGAATTGCACCGCCTGCGAAGGGACGCGAGAGGGAGTACGCCGTTCCGTCCGCTCCTGCAGAGGGCGAGCTGCCGCGCGCCGTCTCGTTCTGCCGTCCGCCGGCCGAGCGGCTTGCGCGCACGATGTCGGAGTGGACGCGCCGCACCGAGCTTCGCCTTGCCGCGGCTCTTCCGCTGATGCTTCTCGCGCTCGTGGCGTTCTTCAGGCGCCGCGCCTTCGGAATGTTCGTGCCTTCGCTGTTCGCCCTTGCGGCTGCGGCGGGCTTCGTCTCGCTTCTTGGCGAGAAGATAAACCTCTTCCACCTTCTGGCCGGCTTCCTTCTTGCGGGCATGACGGTCGACTATGCGATATTCCTGCGCTCGGGGCGCGGCGGGGCGTTCCGTCCCGCCGTATGCTCGCTTCTGACGAGCGTCGCAGGCTTCGGCGCGCTTGCGTTCGTGTCGTTTCCGCCGGTGAGGTCGTTCGGCGTCGTGCTTGGGCTTGGCCTTCCCGCAGGCTTCCTCTTCGCATGCGCAACCGCGCCGAAGGGGCGCGCCGCCGCGACGGAAGGCGTGGAGCTCGCGGCCTCGCCTCTCGGACTCGAGACGCTGTGGATTCTCTATCGGATCTTCGGCCTTGGCGCGCTCCACCTCTTCGCCGCGTGTGTCGGGCTGTGCGCCTGGACCTTTTCGCCTCGCGTGCGCAGGGCGACTCCGCTCGGCAAGCTGGTGAACTTCACGCGCTCGCTCGCCGACAAGCTCGTCGTCATGGCGGACGGCAAGGACCTGCCTCGCGTAGAGACGGACGGTTCGGCCGACGCCGCAGCCTTTCTCGACGACGTGAGCGCGGGCCGCGGCGTGTTCGTGCTTTCGTCTCACTGCGGCACAGTCGAGGCGCTTGCCGCGCTCGGCGAATGCGACTTCGCGTTCCACGCATGGATGGACTTCGACAGGACTTCAGTCTTCAACCGCTTCTACATGCGCCATGCCGCCCGCAGCAAGGTCTCGATACATCCGATTTCCGAAGTCGGCATGGCGACGGCGTTCTTCGCGGGCGACGCACTTGAGCGCGGCGACTGCCTCGTCATGGCCGGAGACCGCGGACGTGGCGCGTTCAGGTTCGCGCACGCCCTCGCCGCGAACGCCTACTTCGTCGCGTGCGTGTGGAACGGGCGCGGCTACACCGCAGTCGTCCGCAGGCTGCCGTCCGGCGCCGCGGAGATGGAGGCGTCGTACATGCGTCATCTTGGAGAACTCTCTGAAAGGTACCCCGAGCAATGCTTCGAATGGAACTGAGATCGCTGGGAATCGTGTCCGCGCTTGGCGCCGGAGTGGCGGAGACGGAGCGCCGCATGTTCGCGGGCGACGTTTCCGGAATGAGGCGCCTTGACGGGCTTGCAGGCGGCGATTCGACCGTGTTCGGCTTCGCGCCGGTGGAAGGCTCGTCGCCGACTCGCGTCGGCGCGCTTGTCGAAGCCGCGCTCTCGCAGCTCGACCTGCAGTCTCTGAAGGCCGAGTTCCAGCCCGACCGCATCGGCGTCGTCGTCGGCACCAGCAATTCGACGATGGAGGAGTTCACCGACCGCCCGGACAGAATCGACATGGCCTATCCCGCCGAGTTCGTGCGCGAAAGGGCCGGCGTCGGCGGGCCCGCCTGGTCCGTCTCCACCGCATGCTCGTCGAGCGCAAAGGTCTTCGCGTCCGCGCGCCGGCTGATTCGCGACGGCATCTGCGACGCCGTGATCGTCGGAGGCGCCGACGCGCGCACGCGCACCGTCGTCGAGGGCTTCCATTCCCTTGAGGCGCTTTCGTCGAGCCTCGCGCGTCCGCTGTGCGCCGACCGGGACGGCATAAGTCTCGGTGAGGGCGCGGCCTTCTTCGTCATGGCTCGCGCACAGGAGGGCCGCGGTCCGTGCGTCGCGCTTCTGGGCGTCGGCGAGAGCTCCGACGCATACCACCTGACCGCGCCCGATCCTGAAGGGAAGGGCGCAGAGGCCTCGATGCGAGAGGCGCTTGCGGACGCGGGCGTTTCCCCGGACGACATCGACTACGTTAATCTCCACGGCACCGGCACTACCTACAACGACTCGATGGAATGCGCCGCCGTCCGTCGCGTCTTCGGCGACCGCGTGCCGTGCTCGTCCACGAAGCCGCTTACAGGCCACTGCCTCGGCGCCGCCGGCGCAATCGAAGCCGCGCTCTGCTGGATCGCTCTCAGGCGCGGGCGCGGACTGCCTCCGCACTGCGCCGAGCCGGTCGATGCGGAGCTTGCGCCTTTCCCCGTTCCGCGCGTCGGCGACTCCACGCCGCTGAAGACGGCGCTCTCCAACTCGTTCGCGTTCGGCGGCAGCAACGCCACCGTCGTGCTTGGCGCTCTAGCATAAGGCGCGGCGGTTCAGCGCGCCTTTATGCGGAAGAACCTTGCGTCGTCCTCCGGGTCGCGCGCCATCTGGACCGAGTTTGTCACGCCTCCGCTCCCCGGAATCTCAGGGCCGAGCGCGCTCCATTCCGCGGCGCTCCCAGGCGAAAGCGTGGTCTCGACCGTGTACGTCATGGCCGTGCTGCCGAGCCACACCAGGTTCGTCGGCGAGAACGAAAGCACTCTGAACGGGAAGCTCATCGGGTCGACGGGGACAGTCCCCTCTTCGTACTCGGCCCTGTTGTCGAAGCCGTCGCCGTCAGGGTCGCTCCCGTCGTCCGTCGCTGCGGCGCCGGCACCGTAGAAGTTGCGCATGTACCACCAGTACGGAATGGTGGTGCCGTCGACGGTCCTTGACGCGTCCCAGTAGTGTCCGACCACGTCCTTCGGCCCGTCCATTCTGAAGTCGAGCTTGGATGGCATGACTCCGCGCGAATCCGCCGCGTACTCGTCCTCCTCGCTCGTGTTCGAGACCGACACCGCGCCGAGCTTCAGTTTGAAAGGACTGGACGGCGAGACGGTTCTGATGCGTCCGAATCTGTCCTTGTAGTAGAGCCGCGTGAACTCAACCTCCTCGTCCCATCCGATTTCTTCCGGCACGGCGATGCTGACGTCGCTTCCGCATTCCATCCATGTCATGCCAAGATACAGGGAGTCGTACAGCTCGTCGGCAGTGCCGTATATGCTGCATGCGAAGCCGCTGAACATGTAGGCGTCGTTCGACTCGAAGAAGCGGTGCAGCGCGTAGCTCGACGGCTCGTTGCCGTAGCGCCATGTGACAGTCGCGTCGTTCGTCGCCACAATTGTCATCACCGCGTTGGTCCCGTCGTCCTGCACTGTCCAGAGGTCCGATCCCTCGACGCTCCATCCGTCCAGCCTGTGGCGCGACACGGCCCAGCCGTATACGTTGGTCGCGGTAGCGTCGTGCGGAGCCGAGAGCCGCAGCGTCATGTATTCGCTGACGGATGCAGTCGTTCCGGCTGCAGGGGAGACGTCGTCCGCGACGAGAGATACGGGACCTTCCGCGGCGACCGAGACGTTCCATTCCTTCACCGGCAGCTCCTCTCCGTCGCCGTCGGCGAACGCGCCGCGCACGTACAGCGCCGCCGCGCCGCCTTCGGTCGAGTCGTACGCCACGCTCTCGCTCGCGACCATCACCCTGTACTCGCCTGGCGCCGCGGACGGAATGCGCACCGCCTCGACAGTGTTCGTCCTGTCCCCTCCGTCGACGCCGTTCCCGTACCATCGCTCTCCGGTCGCGCACGAGACGACGACAAGGTCGAGGTCGTTCACGATCGCGCCTCCTGCGGAAGGAGCCGAGGGATGGTCCGTCCACACCAGCTGCGCCTCGAACGGCGCGGCGTTCGTCAGCATGAACGAATAGGCCACGATGCATCCGTCGGAGAACGGGATCATGTCGTGCATTCTCACCGAGCGGTTTGCAGGCGCGAGCGTCTCGGCGAGGTCCACGCGCCCGAACCCCTGGTCCATGCGCGAGTATCGGCTATTCATCTCGGCGGCGCCGCCTGTCAGTATCGCCTTCACAAGCGCCGCGGAAGGCAGCGCCCCCTCGAACTCCGGAAGCCTCGAAAGCCACTCCCGCACAAGCGCGGCGCATCCAGCGACGTGAGGAGTCGCCATCGACGTGCCGCTCATCGACGTGTACCACTCGCTGGAGTTGTATTTCGAAAGGGTAGGGCGCATCGACGTCCTGCAGGAGACGATCGACGCTCCTGACGCCACTATGTCGGGCTTGATGCGCCCGTCTTCGCATGGCCCGCGGGAAGACGTGGAGACGAGGTTCCCGTAGTTCGACGAGTTCCTCGACGAATAGGCGTTGCCGACCGTAAGCGCGTTCTTCGCCGTCCCGGGCGCGCACACCGATCCGGTCCTGCTTCCCCTGTTCCCTGCCGCGACCACGACGAGAAGCTCCGGATTCTTCCATGTGACGGAGTCGAGCCCGATGCAGAATTCGTCGTACACGCCCAGCTCGTCGCCGCCCCAGCTGTCGGAGTGGATGTATGCGCCGTAGGGCATTCCCGCGGCGAAGATGTCGTCGAAGTCGTTCGCGTTGTCGAAGTGCAGCATCGAGGATGTCGAGGCGTTCGTCCCGCACGTCTGGACGTAGAGGTTCGCTTCGTACGCGACGCCCCTGTAGCGTCCGTCCGACATCGCGCCCGAGCCGGCGATCGTCCCGGCCGTGTGCGTGCCGTGCCCGTTGTAGTCCGCAGTCGTGAAGCCGCCGAGATTGTCGATGGCGACGACTCGTCCGGCGAAGTCGCCGTGCATCGCGCCGACGTCTCCGGTGTCGATGCCGAGGTCCGCCGTCGCGATCACCTGTCCGCGTCCCGTAAGCCCGAGCAGCTCCCTCGCCTCGACGACGCGGCTATCACGGGATGCGCAGTCGTTGACCGCCTTCATCTGCGAGCAGCGGTCTATCCAGAGAACGTCCCCGCGCTCCGCAAGCCTGCCGACGAGTCCGCGCGGCGCTGTCGCGACGAGCGATCCGTTTATGGACGGGCCTGACTTTCTCACTCGTCCGCCTTCAGCGGAAATGAAGTCCGCAAGCGCCGCCCTGTCGCATTCCGCAACGGGCGTCACGGTAACCTCTCCCTCCGTCACTCCGGCGCGCACCTTGTCGGACGGCAGATATGCGCACGCTCCTGCGAACATCGGGTCTTCAAGAGCGCTGGCGATCGCGGACGGCGAGGCTTCGACTAGAAGCGCCTGCCTTGGCAGATAGCCGACAACTCTTGCGCCGAAGGACGCCGCAAGCTCGCGGATCTCGCGCGTGACCGGCACGGCGCAAGCCAGGGCGTACGCGGCGGTTCCGCGGCTTGTTAGCGCGGCAGGCGCTTCCGGCATGCCGAACGAGGCGGGCTGGATGGTTCGGTTTGCGAGTGCGATCGGCTGAAGGCGCGGCTGCCCGAGGCGTTTCGCCTGTTCGCGGCACCTTGGTGCAGGGGAATGCAGGGGGAGAATGCAGGCAAACGCCGCCGCGACCGCAAGAGCGACTCTTGCGATTCCAGCGCTACGGCGTTCACCAGCTTTTCTCATTGCTTTGATTATACCAAAAAAAGCTAGGCTTTGGGTGCGACAGCTCGGCCGCCCCGTACTTCATGGGTGCCCACCGACATGATTTTGACGACCAGCGGTAACAGGCGAGTGCTATGCACGAGCGTCAAAATCACGTCGGGTGG
>JAEEGH010012723.1_pt1 | contig 18799 bp, 15 predicted proteins | sample 9134181 | NCBI WGS metagenome assembly JAEEGH01 (sample SAMN16246544, study PRJNA631951) | gut metagenome | biome: gut microbiome; feature: rumen; material: DP-attached | host: Bos | place: Iran: Karaj | collected 2018-10 | reverse complement strand
CAGCAGCGGGCGGGCCTGGCAGGACAGCGCGCCGCAGCCCAGCGACTCGGCCAGTCCGGCGGCCACGTCACGGTCGCTCACCTCGTTCGCGCCCAGCGGGTCGCGGCGCACCGCAAGTCCGCGGCGGATGCAATCGATCAGCGCATAGACCACGTAGGCCGCCGCCAGCGCGGACGCGATGGACGTGACCCACAGCCCCGGCGTGCTGTTGTCCTTGTCCAGGACAAACGCAAATCCCGCGCCGACCAGGATGCCGACGAGCAGAATCCAAAGAATGGGAGAAAGGAATGCGGCTTTTTTCTTGCTCATGGGATAACTCCGGGGTGAGAGGTGTGCACTACGGCGAACGCGGAGAACTATAGCCCACCGGATACGGGATTGTCAAAAAAGGAATGCTCCCCTTCCCGCTATTTTTCAGCCCGGATTTCCGGCGCAGGCGAGGGAAAAAGCCCGCCAGGGGTCGCGGAACAGAAATGCGCGATTTTTCGTTTGTTTTACCGTAAAATCACAGCTATTTGTATGCAAATTCGGGCGGCGGGGGCTGGAAATAGGGAGGGGTCACGGGCAAGGGGCAGATGACCGCAGACGATTGCTGTCGATTGCAATCGCCTGCTATCGAAGGCAGCCGATTGCAATCGGGTGGAGATGCGGGAGGGGAATGGCGGAAGCCTAGGCCTGCGGTTCGCGGGCGGCGGCAAGCCGGATGTGGATGTCGCGGAGCTGCTTGTCGTCGACGACGTCGGGCGCGCCCATGAGGAGGTCCATCGCCTTCTGCGTCTTCGGGAAGGCGATGACGTCGCGGATGGACTTGCAGCCGGCCAGCAGCATCACGAGGCGGTCCGCGCCGATGGCCAGTCCGCCGTGGGGCGGGCAGCCGAACTTGAGCGCGCGGATGAGATGCGCGAACCGCGCGTCGATCTCCGCCTGCGGGAGGCCGAGGACCTGGAACATGCGGGCCTGGAACTCAGGGTCGTGGATCCGGATGGAGCCGCCGCCGAGCTCGGTCCCGTTGAGGACGATGTCGTAGGCCTGGGCGCGGACGCGCTCGGGATCGGAGTCGAGCAGCGGGATGTCCTCGGGGTTGGGGGCGGTGAAGGGGTGGTGCACGGAGACGAGACGCCCTTCGTCGTTGCGCTCGAACAGCGGGAAGTCGGTGATCCAGGTGAACTTGAAGACGTTCTCGGGGATGGCCTTGGTCTGCGCGGCGGCCAGCAGGCGGATGCGGCCGAGCAGCGGGAGCACCTTGGCGGCCTTGTCGGCGCCGAAGAGGATGAGGTCGCCGGGCGCGATGTCCAGGCGCTCGGTCATGGCGGCCTTCTCGGCGTCGGTGAGGAACTTGGCGATCGGCGACTTCCAGGTGCCGTCCTCCTGGATGCGGATGTAGGCCAGGCCGCCCAGTCCGGCCTCGCGGGCGAGCCCGGTCCAGTCCTTTTCGACCAGCGCGATGGAGCAGACGGGCGAGGCCCCCTTGGCGTTGATGGCCTTGACGACGCCGCCTTCGGCCAGCGCGCGCGCGAAGACCTTGAAGGATGTTCCGGCGAAGATGTCGCCGAGGTCCGTGATCTCCATGCCGAAACGGAGATCGGGCTTGTCGGAGCCGTAGCGTTCCATGGCGTCATGCCAGGTCATGCGCGGCAGCGGCAGCTCCGGCACCGGGAGGTTGGCGGCGGCCATCAGGCGGACGATCAGGCCGTCGACGATCCCGATGATGTCTTCCTGCGTGACAAACGACATTTCGAGGTCGAGCTGCGTGAACTCGGGCTGGCGGTCGGCGCGCAGATCTTCGTCGCGGAAGCAGCGGGCCACCTGGAAATACCGGTCCATGCCCGACATCATGAGCAGCTGCTTGTACTGCTGCGGGGCCTGCGGGAGCGCGAAGAACTGGCCGGGGCAGACGCGCGAAGGAACGAGGTAGTCGCGCGCGCCTTCGGGCGTGGACTTGGTGAGGATCGGCGTCTCGATCTCCATGAAATCGTTCTCGTCGAAGTAGTTGCGCGCGGTCTGGATCAGACGATGGCGGAGGACGAGGGCGGACTGCATGGCGGGCCGGCGGAGGTCGAGGTAGCGGTATTCGAGGCGCAGGTCCTCGGAGACGTCGGCGGCTTCGCGGTCGGTCAGCGGGAAGGGCGGCGTCTGGGCCTTGTTGAGGACCTTGATGGAGGAGCAGCGGACCTCAATCTCGCCGGTGGCGATCTTGTCGTTGACCATGTCGGCGGGACGCAGACGGACGGCGCCGACGACCTGGATGACGTACTCGGAACGGCAGGCCTGCGCGAGGTCCCAGGCGGACTGCGAGTCCTGAGGATCGAAGACGCACTGCGTGATGCCGTAGCGGTCGCGGAGGTCGATGAAGATGAGCCCGCCGTGGTCGCGCACGGAGTCGACCCAGCCGCAGAGGGTCACGGTGGAAGAGGCGTCGGTGGCGCGAAGGGCGCCGCAGGTATGGGTGCGCATTTGCATGGAAAACTCCTATGATAACAATGAAAGCGCGCAAAGAATACGCTCCGCCCCGCCCCTAGGAAAGCAAAAAGCACCGCGACGCGCGGGCAACCGTCGTGCCCGCCTCCCCTCCCCTGCCCCGGCGGGCCAGCCACCCCCGGCTAGAAATCTAGAATCCTAGAAATCTAGAAAAAAACCGCAAAGAGTCCGGTGCCGCCACCAGCCCGTTGCCCCGCCCCTACCAGATTGCGGCGAGAATGGTCCCCACCTGCTCGGGGGTCGCCGGGCGCGGATTGCCGGCGGTGCAGCGGTCCTTGAGGGCGGCCTCGACCATCTCGGGAATGGCGGCGCGGTATTCGGATTCGGTGCAGGCCCCGGTCTGGGAGACGGACGCGGGGACCTTCATCTCCTGCTTCATGAACTCGACCCAGCGGATGAGGGCGCGCGCGGCGGTGGCCGGGCAATTGGCCTGCAGGCCGAGCAGCCGGGCGCAGGCCGCGTAGGCACGAAGGGCATGGGTGGATTCGGGACGCTCGGAAAGGGCGCCGAGTCCGGCATTGAAGGCGATGACGGCGGGCAGGGCCAGGGCGTTGGCGCGGCCGTGCGGAATATGGAAATGCCCGCCCAGGGTGTGGGCGATGCCGTGGTTGAGGCCCAGGCTCGCGGCGTTGAAGGCCATGCCGGCCAGCGTGCTGGCGGAGTGCATCTTGGCGCGGGCGCGCAGGTCGTTGGCGTCGGCGTAGGAACGCAGAAGATAGGCACCGACCAGCTCGATGGCCTTCTGGGCGAGGGCATCGGTGAAGTCGTTATGCTGCGGCGAGACAAGGGCCTCCATCGCATGGGTGAGGACGTCGAGACCGGTGTCCGCCACCAGCGCGGGCGGCACGGTCTTGACGAGGTCGACGTCCAGGACGGCATCCTCGGGCAACAGCGAGTCGTCGACCAGCGTGACCTTGGAATGGGCCGCCGTGTCGGTGACGATGGCGAAGGACGTGACCTCGGAACCGGTTCCGCTGGTCGTCGGGATGGCGACAAGCCGCGGGCGCGCCGCCGAAGAGGAGAGGTTCGAGGCGAATTCGCGGATCAGCTTCGCCGTGTCCAGCGCAGAGCCGCCGCCGATGGCGATCATCGTGTCGACAGGCACCGACATCATGGACTTGACGCCGGCCGCCACGGTCTCGATCGGCGGGTCGGGCACCACCTCCGCGAAGACGGTGGACGGAATCCCCGCGCCTTCCAGACGCCCGGTGACCGCCGTAATGGCCCCGCTCTTGACGACGAACGGGTCCGCGACGATGAAGACGTGGCGGGACTTGAGCGTCCGAAGCCAGTCGAGGGCGTCGGTCCCGAAGTGGATGGCGGTGCGGATCTGGAAAGAGTTCATACCTATCAAGAGGAATTATAGGCCCCCCATCCCCGTTGTCGAGAAGAAACCGCGCCACCCCACCTCTGCACGATTTTAGTTTGTTGGATGGCCTGTCGGGATGGACGCGCTGGTCATGTCCGCTTTTCCTCGAAATTTACCGTAAAACATCATTCTTACGCCCCCCTCCGGGAGGGGGGATGTCGCCGCTGGGCGACAGGGGGGAGTACGCGCAATAACAGCCATATCCACAAATAAGAATCGCACCCCACGATTGCAATCGACTGCATTCGAGTGCGATCGACTGCAATCGCACCGCACGGCAACCGGACAAAACGGGCGTAATTTGGAGAATCGGCGGCTGGCGCTTGACAGGGGGGGGAGTTGGACTACAATTCCGCTTTGCCGCGCCGCAGGGTGCGGCAGGAGAAAGGATGGAGCACATGGCCGCGAATCTCAATGCGCCGGCGCAGACCGGTCTGAAGCTGAGCTCGCTGATCGGCGAGAAGGATATTCTCGTCGGCCGGCACGGGCTTTCGTGCGAAGAGGTGATCCGTGCCCTCGTCAGCCAGCTGGCGACGGAGGAGCGCCTGCCGGACGCGGCGGAATGGACCCAGGCCGTCCTGGAGCGGGAGGCCGTCTGCGATACGGTCGTCGGCAACGGCGTCGCCATCCCCCATGCGCGGCGGACGACGATCGACCGGCCCTACATCGCGCTGATGACCTCGCCCGACGGTCTGGCCTTCGCGGCAGACAAGCCCCCGGTCCATCTGGTGCTGCTGGTGCTGGTGCCGGTGTCGCAGCCGACCCTCTACCTCCAAATCCTGAAGGGCGTCTCGCAGGCGCTGCGCGACGATGAGACCGTCGAGGCCGTCTCGCGCCTGCGCTCCGCCGAGGAGGTGCTGCGGTTCTTCGACCGGGGCGGCTTCATGCTGCCGTCGTACCTCTGCGCGGCGGACATCATGATCCGCAACCTCGAAACCCTCAAGGAGAACGACAGCCTCAAGACCGCCATCGACCGCTTCATCGCCCTCAACATCCCGGAAATGCCCGTGGTGGACCGCTATGGCGACATGACCGGCGTGGTCGCCGCGAAGAACCTGCTCCACATCTGCCTGCCGGACTACCTGCTCTGGACCTACGACCTCTCGCCGATGGTGAACTTCGAGCCCTTCACCGAAGTCCTGCGCAACGAGCAGAACTCCTCCATCTCCGACATCACGGTCGGAGACTACGCACGGGTCCAGATCGGCGCGCCGGCCATCTCGGTGGCCAGCGAGATGGTGCGGCGACGAAGCGACACCTGCTACGTCCTCCAGGACAAGAAGCTGGTGGGGGCGATCACCCTGCCGTATTTCCTCAACAAGCTGTTCCGCGAGTAGTCTGCCATGGCCAAGTCTTCTGCACATCCTTCGTTGTTCGCCCGCATCGCCAAGCCGCTGCTGCTCTGCGCGACGACCGGCCTGGTCGCCTGGCTCGCCGCCCTCGGCGGCCTGGCCCCGACTCACGCGTCCGCCATCGCGGTCGGCGCGTTCATCTTCGTGGTGGGCACCATCCTGGTGGCCAGCGAGTACCGGATTCCGGCGGCGTTCGGCGCGCTGGCGGTGCTGGTGGCCACGCATTCGATGTCCCTCGAGTCCGTCCTCGGACATACGCAGCTCGACATCATCTTCTTCCTGTGCGGAATGATGGTGCTCGTCGGCGTGCTCAAGGACCTCGGCTTCATGAGCTGGATCATCCAGAGCATCATCAGCCGCAAGAACATGACCGGCGTGTCGTTCACGATCATCCTCTGCGTGCTGTCCGCGCTCCTGGCGAGCATCCTCGACGAGGTGTCGTCCATCGTCGTCATCCTGGCCCTCGTGTTCCAGGTGTGCGACACGCTGAAGCTCCGCCCCACGCCCTTCGTGCTGATCGGCGTGCTCTGCACCAACATCGGCTCGCCGACGACGATGCTCGGCAACCCGGTCGGCATCTTCATCGGCACGAAGGCGGGATTCACCTTCACGCAGTTCCTGCACGGGGCGTCGCCGATCACGGTCGTCAGCATCCTCGCCACGATCGGGGTGCTGCTGCTCTGGTTCCGCAAGGACATCCATGAGATGACCGAACGCATGGAGGAGCACCGCCGCGAGAACAAGGGACTCGGCCCGCTGGTCAAGATTCCATACAAGACGGGGCTCTTCATCCTCATCGCAACCGTCACCGCCATCGCGTTCCACCACCAGATCGAAGGCTGGCTGGGACTGCTCGGAACGCCGGGCAACCACAACGCGTTCCTCATCGTCACGCCGCTGATCGCCGCCGGATTGCTCATGGCGTGGCGCCCGCACCGCGCAGGCCACTACATCCGCGAAGACGTCGAATGGGAGACGTTGCTGTTCTTCATGCTGCTGTTCGCCATCTCCGGCGGGCTCGAGGTCACGGGCGTCACCGAGAACATGGCCCTGAAGCTGCGCGCGCTGACGGCCAGCGGCCTGTCCATGCACATGCTCTCCGCGCTGGTGGTCGGCATCTCCTCGATCGGGTCGGCGTTCGTCGACAACATGACCTTCGTGGCCGCCTTCTCGCCGGTCATCAAGGAGATGGTCTCCTTCGACTCGTCCTACAACACCCTGTGGTGGGCGCTGCTCTTCGGCGCGTGCTACGGCGGCAACATCACGGTCATCGGCTCCACGGCCAACATCGTGGCGCTGGGACTCCTCGAACGCCACTCCCACCTCCGCATCTCCTTCCTGGAATGGTTCAAGGTCGGCCTGGCGGTCGGCGCCGTCACCTGCGTGATCGGCTGGGCGGCCATCTGCATCGAGCCCCCGCCCCATCCCGTGGTCGCAACCGCCCCCGCCGCCGCCGAGCAGTCCCCCGACTTGCCCCCCTCCGCCCCCCCCGCCGACTCCCTCCCCGCCGCCCCCTGACCCCCTCCCCTTCCCCGCATTTCCCCCACAAACACCCCTCCCAAACAAGGTCTGTCCCTCTTTTGAACCGGGTCTGTCCCTCTTTTGCCGCAAGAAAATGGCTCATATCGTGCGCGGCCGCGGTAGTGGTCCTGGCGCTCATCCTCCTGGTTGTTCAGAAGTACCTTCCTGCATACGCCCCCACCTGGGCCTGGAAGTCCGGCTGGGCCGCGTTGCAAGAACCGGCAATACCTCATCTGCTGAACAGGCTTCACGTCGGCATGACGTACGAAGAGCTCGTCGAGGTGATGGGGAGGCCGCACGATCCGGTTCTTGACGGAATCCACTCCTTCAACGTGAACACCTGGTACAACCGAGGCATAGACGTAACGGTCTCTAACGGTGTCGTGACATCCGTTTTCGAATACGATTAGGCCCCCAAAAGCAGTTCACTTCTATTCACCAGGTTGAAAAGTGGGGCTGGGAAGAGGAGCTGTTTTCGGATTTTTCTTACCTTTCAGGCGGATTCGCGTACGCCCAGGGAGGAGGTGAGACCCAAGGCGAGGAAGCCATCGGGCTTGGGGAGCCGCCAGTGATGAGTTCTGGCAGGGGAAAGACCCTGCACAAACACAGGTGTTCCCAAGGCTCCGCCCCGCGAAAAGCTCGGACACCGTTTCTGCAAAAGTGCTTGAATCGCTGGTTGGGCATTTGACGAATATCTTGATGGGGAGGAGGGCGAAACTCCGCAAAGGTTGGACGTGGCGCCATTTGAGACGTGTCCGATCTTGCCCTCAATGGCGTTGAGGCAGACTTTCCGGGCAACCGCCCACGAGGCTCTCCCGAACAGCCGCGCAGCGAGGGCGACAAGTCCCGCTCGGGCCGTCTCATCGCCTTGGCAGGCCGCGCCGAAGCCCGTCCATGGCGAATTCATGGGGGAAGACACCATCCCCGCGCGAATGGGATTCGTATGGATATAGGCAGCGACCGCCATCAGCGCGCCATCGGAGCCTTCCAGCAGGACACTATGGAAGCGGCTACCCCAGATCGTGCCAGCGCCGGTGTTGTCATGGCGGCGGTTGTAGGACTGGGTGTAGCGTTCCTTGAAGGTCTTGCAGAACTGAGAGAGGTCGTGCATCCGAGCCTTCAGGCGCGCCTTTTCAGCCTCCACCCGATGGCCAAGGCCGGAACTCCCCCACTGTGCCCAGGCTGCGAATTGAGCATCCGTCCGTTCCGGCCCGTAGAGGGCCGCCATCCGACGGCGCAGTTCGTCGTCGCCCACCTCTTGCTTCACAGGAACGCGGATGAGCAGATGAAAGTGATTGTCCATGAGGGCATACGTGTAGATCTCCACGCCCGAAAACTCCGCGGCACGCCGGATGGTCTCGAGCAGAATCTTTTTCTCGCCATCATCGATCCAGAATTCCCGTCGCACGATCCGGCTCGTCACGTGGTAGAACCCTTCGCCCTTCAGTTTGATTCTCGCATGTCTCATCTCTGCTCTTCCTTTCGCCCACCCCCCAAACCGGGTCTGTCCCTGTTTCGGGGGGCTGGACAAAACACTATATATGAACAATTGTTCCGTCAAGTGTTTTTTGCGAGCCCAAAAGAGGGACAGACCTCAAACGGGGGGACAACTGGGCCCCAAAGTGGAGTCCTCTTCCAGGCCTGAAAACGAAATGCCTTGCTGATTCCCTTTTTTCATGCTTGCCCCCGTCCCGCTCGCGCCTTATCCTTCCTTGCACACGAAAAATCCGCGCCCCGGCGCGCCCCCACGAGGAGATTCCCATGCAAGAGACCACCATCGAAAAACTTCCCCGCAAGACCCGCGAACTCTTCGAAAAGTCCATGGCCGCCCTCGAACGCGGCAACACCGCCTACGCCCTAGACATGCTCAAGCAGGTGATCACCGTCGAGCCCAATTTCCTCCTCGCCCGCAAGAACCTGCGCATCGCCCAGACCAAGCTCGCCCTCGCCAAGAAGCCCACCGCCACCACCCATCAGCTCTCCTCCATCAAGGGCTGCTTCACCCTCATGGGCGGCCAGGGCAAGCTCGCCAAGGACCCCAAGGCCGCGCTCGCCGCCGCCGAAAAGCTCATGGACCTCGACCCGCTCAACATCTCCTTCCTCAAGTTCTATGACGCCGCCGCCCGCGCCGCCGACCTCCTCCCCGCCTCCATCCAGACCCTCGAGGTGGTCAAGCCCTACTTCGTCAAGGATGTCGCCTTCCTCCGCCTCCTCGCCAAGGCCTACATGGACGCCAACCAGCCCGGCGGCGCCCGCGACTGCTATGCAACCGTCGTCCAGCTCCGCCCCGGCGACCAGCAGGCCATCAAGGACCTCAAGGACGCCGCCGCCGTCGCCACCATCAAGACCGGCAACTGGGACGACACCAAGTCCGACTACCGCAAGAAGCTCAAGGACCAGAAGCTCGCCCAGCAGCTCGAGCAGGAGCACAAGTCCGTCCAGGGTTCCAGCGACACCGAGGCCCTCATCAAGGCCCGCCTCAAGGACATCGAGCGCGAGCCGCAGAACATGAACTTCCGCCGCGCCCTCGCCGACCTCTACGTCAATGCCAAACGCTACGACGAAGCTCTCGCGGCCCTCGACGACGCCATCAAGGCCGCCGGACGCCCCGACCCCCAGATCGAACGCCAGGCCTCCGCCATCAAGGTCAAGAAGTTCGACGCCGCCATCGAGGCCGCCCGCGCCGCCGGCGACTCCGCCACCGCCGACGCCACCCAGCGCGAACGCGACGACTTCGTCTTCTCCGACGCCCGCGAGATGGTCAAGCGCTACCCCAACGACCTCCAGTTCCGCTACGAGCTCGGCTACCAGTACTACCTCCGCGAGATGGACAACGACGCCATCGAGGAGTTCCAGCTCGCCCAGCGCAACCCGCAGCGCCGCACCCGCGCCCTCTACTACCTCTCCCTCTGCTTCTCCCGCAAGGGCCAGCCCGACATCGCCTTCGAACAGCTCAAGAAGGCCGCCTCCGAGCTCACCATCATGGACGAGACCAAGAAGGACATCGTCTACCAGATGGGCCTGCTCGCCGACGAGATGGACCGCCCCGACGAAGCCCTCGGCTACTACAAGCAGATCTACGAAAGCGACATCAAGTACAAGGACATCCAGTCCCGCATCGAGGCCGCCTACGCCAAGAAACGCGCCAGCTCCGCCCCCTCCGCCTGATTCCGCGCTCCGCGCGCCCCAAAAACACGTTTCCATACAATGGAAACCTGTTTCGCACCCCTTCATCATGCCGAGGGCCGTTCAAGAATGAATCTGGCGTCTTCCGGAACCAATCCGCCTGAGGGCCGCTTCCCGTCCGCGCCCCTGCCTGCCAGGGGCGCGGCACACAGCCGCCCCTCAGGATTTTCGTTCCCCGCCCTGACACTCCTCATCGCCCTCTGCGCCCTCCCCTTCCTCGCCGCCTGCGCCCCCGAAGAGCCCGATGACAACGCCTCTGCGGCCCCTCAGCAGGTCGCAACCGTCGCTGCCGTCGCCCTCCCAGCCTCGGCCCCCGCGCCGACCGATTCCGCCCAGTCAGCGACCGCCGACAACGCCCGGTCCGACGACGCCACCCCCGCCGAGGTCCCCCCGCGCCCCGCCGTCGACTCCCCCTACGCCGACCGCTTCGCCACCGACGGCGAAGTCTCCGTCATGACCTTCAACGTCCATCAGTACGGACTCCGCTCCGACCCGGCCGATCCCGCCGTCCTCGTCCCCAAGCCCCCGCCCGAGGCCGCCGCCATCGTCGAAACCATCCGCCTCGCCTCCCCCGACATCCTCATCCTCCAGGAAATGGGCGGCCCCGACGCCTGGGCCGAATTCCGCTTCCGCCTCCGCGAGGCCGGACTCACCGCCTACGCCTACGACGCCTACCTCCGCCGCGGACGCCACGACCTCAACCTCGCCCTCCTCTCCCGCTACCCCATCGTCGCCAACAACTCCCACGTCGACGACACCTACACCATCGGTCCTGCCCAGTTCCCCGTCATGCGCGGATTCCTCGACGTCGTCATCCAGATCACCCCGGACTACTCCCTCCACATCCTCGGCGCCCACCTCAAATCCAAGGTCTTCCACTCCTTCGGCTCCCCCGAGATGCGCCGAAACGAGGCCCGCCTCCTCGGCAACCACGTCCGCAACGCCCTCCGCGACAACCCAGACGACAACCTCCTCGTCCTCGGCGACTTCAACGACGACTTCTCCTCCGCCCCCCTCCGCAACATCATGAAGGAAAAGTCCCGTCCCATCCTCTTCGACCTCCGCCCCACCGACGCCTCCGGTGCCGCCTGGACCCACCGCGACGCCTCCGACACCTACACCCGCATCGACTACATCCTCGTCTCCGCCGGACTCCTCCCCGAAGCCATCCCCGAAAAGATCTACATCCCCGAAGCCCTCCACCTCCCCATCGCCTCCGACCACCGCCCACTCGTCGCCACCTTCATCGCCGCCGAACGCTCCCCCGACGCCCCCCTCCTCGACATCTCCACCCGCATCCCCCCCTCCCTCCCCACCAACGACTAACGCAAAACAGGCTTCCATTCAATGGAACACACTTTTCCCCCTTCCCTTCTCCTTCTCTCGCCCCCCGCCACTCTTCTTCATTCTTCATTCGGCATTCGCATTCTTCATTCGTCTTTCGTAACTCTTCATTCGTCATTCGTCATTTGTCATTCATCACTCGTCACTCCATAGGATCGCCATCATGACCGCTGCCGCCCACCAACCCTCCGCCGTCCTCCTCCTCTCCTGCCCCGACCACCCCGGAATCATCGCCCACCTCTCCACCTTCCTCGCCGAACACCACGGCAACATCGTCTCCTTCGACCAGTACGTCGACCACGACGAATCCATCTTCTTCGCCCGCGTCGAATGGACCCTCGACACCTTCGACATCCCCCTCTCCGGCTTCTCCGCCGCCTTCATGCCCATCGCCGTCGCCCACGAGATCCAATACACCCTCCACGACACCACCCGCCGCCCCCGCATCGCCATCCTCGTCTCCAAGCAGGCCCACTGCCTCTACGAGATCCTCTCCCGCGTCGAATCCGGCGAATGGCCCTGCGAGCCCGCCCTCGTCCTCTCCAACCATGACACCCTCCGCCCCCTCGCCGAGCGCCACAACCTCCCCTTCCACCACATCCCCCTCGACGCCGCCACCCGCGACCTCCAGGAGCCGAAGCAGATCGAACTCCTCCAGCGCGAACACATCGACCTCGTGATTCTCGCCCGCTACATGCAGATCCTCTCCCCGGAGTTCATCCGCGCCTTCCCCATGCGCATCATCAACATCCACCCCTCCTTCCTCCCCGCCTTCGCCGGCGCCCGCCCCTACAAGGCGGCCCACGACCGCGGCGTCAAGATCATCGGCGCCACCGCCCACTACGCCACCGAAAACCTCGACGAAGGCCCCATCATCGAGCAGGACGTCGTCCGAGTCTCCCACCGCGGCACCGTCGCCGACTGGACCCGCCTCGGCGCCGACCTCGAAAAGATCGTCCTCGCCCGTGCCGTCCGCCACCACCTCCTCCACCACATCCTCATCCACGGCCGCCGCACCATCGTCTTCGGCTCCTGACCCCCTCTCCTCCCCTTTCCCCCCCATCCTCTCCACCAGATAAAGGGTCAGACTATTTTTGTGCTTGACAGGGGGGGATGGGTTTGCGAAGGTTGGGGCGGACACACACAGGAGGTCAGAGGCATGAGACGCAAACGCGTAAAGAACGAAGGCGAAGGGTATTACCACCTCATCAACCGATGCGCATTCAAACAATTTCTCTTTGAGGATTCGGACAAGAAGGTCTTTGTGGAAATGATGCGCCGCATGGCCGCCTTTTCCGGCATCGACATCCTCACCCACTGCGTGATGTCCAACCACTTTCACATTCTTGTCCATGTCCCGCCGCCCCGTTCCATCAGCGAGTCCGAGCTTCTCCGTCGTGTCGCCATCCTCTACGGGTCAGAATATGCGGCAGAAATGCGGCACCGATGGAAGCTCTGGCGGGAGACCGGGGAGCAGGCACAGCTCGAAAAGGAGCAAACCATGCTCCGCAAACGCATGGGGGATATCTCCCCTTTCATGAAATCCCTCAACCAGCGTTTTTCCATCTGGTATGGGGCGCACCACACTGATTTCGAAGGGACCCTCTGGCAAGGACGTTTCAGCAGCACGCTGGTGGAAGGCGGAGGCTCCCTGGCGGCGGTGTCTGCGTATATCGACCTCAACCCCGTCCGTGCGGGCATCGTCCAAGACCCGAAAGATTACGCATTCAGCGGCTACGGCGCCGCAACTGCTGGCGACCTCACCGCCCGGAAAGGGCTATCTGCTGTCTATGGGACACCGTCCACTCGATATGCGCAAATCCTGAAAGCCTATCGCGGCCTGCTCTACGCGCACGGAGCCGCCAACCTCGATCCCAGTACTGTCCGTGCGGTTCTGGCTGACCGAGAAAAGCCTGACCTCCCCCAACTTCTGCGCTGCAAAATCCGCGCCATGTCGAATGGGCTGGCCATCGGCAGCCAATCGTTTGCGAAAGGCATTTTCACGGCCCATCGATCTGCGTTCAGCGAAAACCGACGACATGCTCCAGAGGGCTCGCCCCTATGCCCTGCATGGGAAGGAATCCAGCTCTTCAGTGTCCGGCACATTCGGAAAAACAACATCACCTCCCCGGCATGACAATGATGGCGACCTTCGAAAAACAGTCAAAAAGAGGACTAAGGGACAGACTATTTTTGATGGTGGTGGTCACCTCGGTCCTGATGGGTGTTGGTGCCTGGGGCGCACCTGTTCTGGAACCACGGCAGGCCATGCGCGAACTCGTCATCGAAATCAGCAAAACGGCCAAGACCCCCCGGCCTGGCTTCCTCGTCATTCCCCAGAACGGCGTCGAGCTCGTCACCACGCGCCCTGATGATTCCCAAGCGCCCTTCGTCGCGCCCTATCTAGCCGCCATCGATGCCGTCGCCCAGGAAGACCTCTTCTACGGTGCCGTCCGCGATGACTGCCCTTCCCCACCGCACGAAACCGCCCGTCTTCTCGCCTATCTCGACCGCCTCCGCGCCACAGGCAAACCCGTCCTTGTCACCGACTACTGCTCCACGCCCGCCCACGTCGCCGACGCCCGCGCCCAGAATGCCGCCCATCGCTTCCTCTCATTCACGGCCCCCTCCCGCGAGCTCGACCGCATCCCGGCCGACCTCGTCACGTCCGACGACGCCCCCCCCAGCCTTTCGGCTTCGGCCCCCGCCACGACGGCACAACTCCTCGCCCGCGCCCGCACCTTCCTCTACCTCATCAATCCCGAGCGCTTTCCGCGCCGCGCCGACCTCCTGAACGCCCTCGCCGACACCACCGCCGATCTCCTCATCATCGACCCCTACGACGCCGACGGCGCCCCCCTCTCCCAGGGCGACATCGCCCGCCTCCGCCGCAAGCCCGACGGCTCTCCTCGTCTCGTCCTCGCCTACCTCTCCATCGGCGAAGCCGAAACCTGCCGCTCCTACTGGAACCCCGACTGGAAACGCTCGCCGCCCCCCTGGCTCGACACCCCCAATCCCGACTGGCCCGACAACTACAAGATCCGCTACTGGCATCCCGACTGGCAGCGGATTCTCTTCCGCGCCCCCGGCTCCCCTCTCCTCCACATCCTCCGCTCCGGCTTCGACGGTGCCTACCTCGACCTCATCGACGCCTTCGAACACTTCGAAAACTAGGTTTCTAGACCCCTAGAGTACCTAAGTGACGGACTATTTATATGATTGACAAACATGTTCCCATACAATGGAAAACAGTTTCACTGCGCGAGGTGCGCAGGCCCCATCAGTCCTTCTGCAGGTGGACGTCGAGCTGCGGGAAGGGAATGGTCACGCCGGCGGCCTCCAGGGCGGGCTTTCCGGCGGCCATGAGGGCGCGGCGGGCGGGCCAGTAATCGCGGCTCTGAACCCAGACGCGCATCGACAGCACGATCGCAGAGTCCCCCATCGTCTCGACGTAGACCTCGGTCGGCCGCCCCTCCAGCCGGCGCGGCTCGCCATTCCCCAGCTGCATCAGCGCGCGCACGGCCGCATCGATCGAGTCGGAATACGAAATCGAAAAATCGATCCGCACCATCCGTTCCGAGTTGCGGTCGTAGTTCAGGATCGCATTCTGCGCGAGCAGCCGGTTGTTGACCGACACGAACAGCCCTTCCGGGGTCCGAAGCTGGGTGGCGAACAGTCCGATCCGCACCACCGTACCCGCCGCGCGCGGGTCGCCCGGGCCCTGGTAGGAGATATATTCGCCGACGGCGAGGGGGCGCAGCAGGATCAGCTGCAGGCCCGCAGCCACGTCACCGAGGGTGTCCTTGAACCCGAGGCCGACGGCCACGCCGAGGGCCCCCAGCGCGGCCAGCGCGGCGGAGGTGTCGACGCCCAGCGCCCTGAGCGCGGCCAGCACCCCGAACAGGTAGAGCAGCCACGATCCGATCCGTCCGGCCAGCCGCTCCACCGTCTCGTCCGCATGGGGAATCCGCCGTGCGACAATCCGGCACAGCTTCCCCAGAAAATAGCCGACCACGATCGAGACCGCGAAGATCGCGAACGCCGGCAGGATGCGTTTCAGGAAGAAATCAAGGACAACCGGGAACATCGCAGTCCAATCCCTACGCATTCGGCCACAGCTCGTGCGCCAGCTCCCGCAGCTTGTACTTCTGGATCTTCTGCGACGCCGTCATCGGGAATTCCTTCAGGAAGTGCACATACTTCGGGATCTTGAACCACGAAATCTGGTCCTTGCAGTAGGCGGCCACGTCCTCTTCCGTGATCTCGCTGCCCGGCTGGCGGATGATGAACGCGCCCGGCTGCTCGCCGTACTTCTTGCTCGGCACGCCGACGACCTGGACGTCCTGGACGCCCGGCATCCTCGTCAGGAAATCCTCGACCTCGCGCGGCGAAATGTTCTCGCCGCCGCGGATGATCAGGTCCTTGAGGCGCGACGTGATGTAGAAGTAGCCATCCGCGTCCATGTGGCCGATGTCCCCCGAATGCAGCCATCCGCGCGCGTCGATACACTGCGCCGTCTGCTCGGGCATCTTGTAGTAGCCCTTCATGCAGTTGAAGCCGCGGCAGCAGATCTCGCCGTCCACGCCGATGGGGGCCAGCTCCTGTGTCTCCGGGTCGATGATCGCCACCTCGACGCCCGGCAGCGCCTGCCCGATCGTCTCGCACTTGCGCCGCAGGTCCTTCTCGAAGTAGCGCGTCATGGTCATCACGGGCCCCGACTCGGTCAGCCCGTACGGATTCGTGATCTCCTTCATGTACATCCGGTCGACGGTCTGCTCCATGCGGTTGATGGGGCACGTCGAGCCCGACATGATGCCCGTCCGCAGGCTGCTGAAGTCGAACTTGCTGAACACCGGATTGTCGAGGATCGCGATATACATCGTCGGCACCCCGTACACCGCCGTGCACTTCTCCCGCTCGATGCTCATCATCACGACGAGCGGGTCGTACTTCTCCAGCAGCACCATCGTCGAGCCGTGGTTCACGCAGCTCATCACCCCCAGCACGCAGCCGAAGCAATGGAACAGCGGCACCGGGATGCACACCCGGTCCCGGCACGAGAAATTCTGGCACGCCCCGATCCAGAAGCCGTCGTTCGCGATGTTGCGGTGCGTCAGCTGCACGCCCTTCGGGAAGCCCGTCGTGCCGCTGGTGTACTGCATGTTCACCACGTCGTTCACGTCGCATTCCGCCTGCCGCGCCAGATACGCCTCCTGCGAGGTCTCCACCGCCAGCGACAGCACCTCGTTCAGCGAGTACATCCCGCGGTGCTTCTCCGGCCCCAGGAACATCACCCGCCGCAGATGCGGATAGCGCTCCGACTTCAACCGTCCGCGGGGCTGCTCCTTCAACTCCGGGATCAGGCTGTACAAAATCTCCAGATAGTCGCAGTCCCGGTACCCGTTGATCACGAACAGGTTCTCCGTGTCCGACTGCTTCAAGGCGAAGTCGATCTCCGCCTTCTTGTAGTTCGTGTTCAGCGGCAGCAAGATCGCCCCGATCTTCGCCGCGGCGAACATCAGGATGATCCAATGCGGAACGTTCGTCGCCCACAGCGCGATCTTCTCGCCGTGCTTCACGCCCAGCGCCATCAGGCCCTTCGCCAGGCGGTCCACCTCCGCGCCGAACTCGAACCACGTCAGCCGGAAATCCCGGTCCGCGTACACCAGCGCGTCCTGCGGTCCGCACCGGGCGATCGTCTGGTCCAGCAGCTGCCCCAGCGTGTACTCGCGAAGGATCGGATACCCGTTCCAGGGCACCCCGGTCGACACCGACTGCCGGAACGGCGCCACGCTCGGCGCCGACCCGAACGGATCGTCCAACGAAAACAACTTCTCTTCCATCGCCTGCCGCCTATTCCGTCGGGGTGAAGATCACCGCATAGATCGTCGCCGGCTTGCCGTTCGCCGCCGACACCCGATGCGTCACGATCGAGTTGTAGTACATCGAATCCCCCGGCTGCAGCACATGCCGCTCCCCGCCATACATCAGCTCCACCTCGCCGCTCACCACGATGATGAACTCCTCGCCCTCGTGCGTCGAGAACTTCGCCTCCGCATCCGCGGCGATTTCGATGTAGAACGGCTCCATGTGGCGATCCGTCTTCCCCGCCCCCAGCGGAAAATACGCGAACCCCTCGCTCACGCTCGCCAGATGGCGCGCCCGCTCCCCTTCCCGGTCCGCCAGCCGCGTGATGATCGGATCCGGCGAGAACTGGTCATCCATGAACGTCCCCAGCCGCTGCCCCAGCGCGCGCGACAGCTTCACGAAGATTCCAAGCGCCGGATACGCCTCGCCCGCCTCCACCGCCTTGACCGTGGAAAGCGCGACCCCCGACTTCTCCGCCAGCTCTTCCTGGCTCATGTTCAGGTTTGTGCGATACCGCTGAATCCGTTCCGATAGCTTTTCCGACCTATCCATCTGCTGCCTCTACTTTCTGACTGACTATTCGCACGCCCATGCGCGCGAAACGGCGAAACTCTACCATCCCCCCCGCCAATTGCAACAAAACTCTTTTTCTCCGCCAGTCAAACGTTCCATCCGGCCTCCTTTTCATGCCTCCGCAACCACCTCCGGCCCCCAAAATCCAAGGATTAGGAACCGGCCATCCCTCATTTTGTTCTATTTTTCGAAAATTTGTCTCCTTTTTCATTGACTTCGGCCCCGTTCGTCCCTATGATTTGCCTTGTCCGAATGGGTGTGCGACCCATGCCAGGACGGACATGCTGCTCCGAGGAACGGCGGAATTCGGCAGCGAACCAGACGACCGAAAGGGAGTCCGACATGAAAAAAAACATCGTCGCGCGCATGATACTCATGGGGGCATGTTGTATGCTTGCCTCCGCATCCGCCCAGTCCTCCACGGTGACGCCCCCGGCGTTCCGCATGCCGACCGGTACCACCAAGTTCGCCAACATCACCTTTGTGGTCTTTGACACCGAAACCACCGGGTTTTCGCCCACCAAGGACCGACTCGTGGAAATTGGCGCCGTCAAGATCCGCAACGGACAGAAGATCGACGAACGCACCTGGCTCATCAATCCCCAGCGCTACATCCCCTGGTACGTCCAGAACGTCCACAACATCACCCCGGAAATGGTCGCGGACAAGCCGCTTTTCGCCGAGGTCTACCCCGAATTCCTCGAATTCATCGACGGCTCCGTCCTCATCGCCCATAACGCCCCCTTCGACGTCCGCTTCATCACGGCCGAGGCCATCCGCAACAACATGCCACCTCCGAAGAATGCCTGTCTCGACTCCCTCGAGCTCTTCCGCCACTGGTATCCCGAGATGAAGTCCCACACCGTCTCCGACCTCATCGGACTCTACGAAATCCCCACCGAAGGCAAGCACGCCCACCGCGCCACCGACGACTCCTTCTTCGTCTACTACGCCATCGCCCGCGAAATGGAACGCCGCTCCGACTCCCCACGCTTCTCCGAACTCCTCAAGGCCTCCCGCGTCCATCACTTCGACTCCGAATAGCCGCACTCCCCTCCCCCTCCCTCTCCCCCCGCCTCTTTTCCCCCCTCTTTTTCATTCGTCATTC